>Ga0302325_10020356_pt1 | contig 13911 bp, 12 predicted proteins | sample Palsa_T0_2_FD_201948 | JGI IMG/M metagenome (GOLD analysis project Ga0302325, IMG submission 201948) | Peat permafrost microbial communities from Stordalen Mire near Abisko, Sweden - Palsa_T0_2 | ecosystem: Environmental > Terrestrial > Soil > Palsa > Peat permafrost | place: Sweden: Abisko... | reverse complement strand
ATGTGCAGGTATTGCAGGCGGTCCAGGAGATCCGCGAACCCGTGCGCCTGGAGCACCACGGTGACGATGTTCTGGGGCTCGGACTCGTAGTCGCTGACCAATAGGCGCGTCAGCGCGTCGCGCGCCCGCACGAGCCTGGCCTTCAATGCCTCGAGGACGGCGCGCTCGTGGGTCACAGCGCCCTGCGCGACCCCGAGCGCTGCGCGCGCGGCGCCCAGCCGGGTCTGCACCGCCGCTTCGCGCTGGCTGACCAGGGCAATCTGGCCGCCGAGCCTGGAGATGAGCTGCGACGCCTGGCCGGCCTGCGCAGACAGGTCATGGGCGCGTGCCTGCTGCTGACTCAGGCGCGACTGCAGCGACCCGATGCTCGGCGACGCCGCCGAGGAAAGGGGCACCGCGGCCGCCACTCCGAGCAGCGCCAGCACGACCGACACAGCGGCCGCCGTCCGGATACGACCAGGGCTTATTCGGGATCTCATGTGCGCGTGCCTGCGGGGTTAGCTGTCGGGCTCGCGCTCTCGCGCTACACCGCCATCAGACGGCGATTCGCCCCTGGGGCACCGATTGGTTCCCCCGCTTCCCGCTGCAAAGAACGGGAATTCGGCTCGCCGACGATATCACCTCCCGACGCCCGCGGGGCAAGCGCGCGCCCACGGTAGGGAGCGCGGTGCTCACTCCGATTCGCGCTGGAAGGTCCGAGTCCCGAAGGCCATGCCCGCCGCGATCAGGCCGGCTCCGACGAGCACTCCGATTCCCACCGTTCCCGAGGCGACATGGCCCAGGAAGAGCGCTCGGAGCGCGTCGACGATGTGCTTGACCGGATTGATGTTGGAGATCAGGCGCAGCCAGCCGGGTGCGAGCGACATCGGCAGCAGGATCCCGGAGAGCAGGAGCAGGGGCACGGCGAGGCTGTTGGTCACCGACGCCATCCCCTCTTCGGTGCGGGTGCGCAGGGCGACAGCGTAGGAGCCGGCGGCAAATGCCGCCCCGACGGCGGCGACGAGGACCACGGCGAGGATGACGCCCCCGATCGGCGCCCGCAGGCCGAAGGCGAAGGCCGCGAGAAGAAGGATGGTCGACTGCACCAGGAGTACGACGACGTCGCGCAGGACGCGGCCGGCGAGTAGGGCCATCCGCGAGGCGGGTGTGACCCGCATCCGCTCGATCACGCCGGCGCGGAGCTCTCCGATGAGCCCGAAGCCGACGAACAGCGCACCGAAGATCCCGAGCTGCACGAGCAGTCCAGGCGTGAAGACTTGCCATGAGTTCCCGGACGGGAAGCCGTGGAGCCCGACGATCCGCTTGAGCAGTGGTCCGAACAGGGCCAGGTAGAGCAGGGGCTGCGAGATGCCGATGACGAGCCAGACGGCGTTTCGCAGGGACAGCCGCATCGAGCGGTTGAAGATCACGCAGGTGTCGGATAGGAAACGCACGCGAAGTACCTCCGGTTTGAGAGTTAGGCGGCGGTGGAGACGGGGGCGTCGCGCAGCGCGCGGCCCGTGAGGGACAGAAACACGTCGTCGAGGGTGGGGCGATGAACCTCGATGCCCGCCAGCCCCACCCCCGCCTGCTCGAGCGCCGCGAAGAGCTCGGGTAGCGCCAGGCTCGCGTCGGGGAGGCTGAAGTCGAGCACGTCCACGTCGCTCCGGGTCAGGCTTGTGTGCGGCATTGCCTCGAGCACCGCGCTCGCCGCCTCCACGTCGTCGAGATCGCGCAGGCGCAGGGACACGGCGTCGCCCGAGACCGCGCGCTTGAGCTCCTCGGGGGTGCCCCGCGCCACTATCACGCCGCGGTCGATCACCACGATGCGGTCGCACAGAGCGTCGGCCTCCTCGAGGTAATGGGTGGTGAGAAACACTGTGACCGCGCGGTCTTCGCGCAGCGCCCGGATGTGGCGCCAGAGGTTGGCGCGCGACTGCGGATCGAGACCCGCGCTCGGCTCATCCATGAAGAGGAGGGGAGGCTCGTTGATCAGCCCGAGCGCGATATCGAGGCGCCGCCGCTGGCCTCCCGACAGCGTGCGGGTCTGACGCCCCCAGGTTCCTTCGAGGTCGAGCTGGGAGACGAGCCGGCGGCCGCGGCCTTCGGATTGCGCCTTCGAGAGCCCGTACAGGCGACCGTGATCGATGAGCTCCTCACCCACCGTCGCCTCCGGTGCCGTGGAGCCGCCTTGCGGGACGTAGCCGATGCGCCGGCGCACCTGTAAGGGGTCCTTGCGCAGGTCGTGGCCCGCCACGGTCGCCGTCCCCGCCGTCGGGGTCAGCAGCGTCGTGAGCATCCGCTGGGTCGTCGTCTTGCCCGCGCCGTTGGGACCGAGGAAGGCGACGATCTCGCCCGCGTGAACCTCGATGTCCACGCCCCTGACCGCCTCCACGACGCCGGCTCGTGTCCGGTATGTCTTGCTCAGTCCGCTCGCCTCGATCATCGCCACTCCTCGTCAAGTTTGACCATGCTGGCGATTATTCAACCTTGAATAGTCATTCTTGTCAAGTACGCTGTGACGTCGTGTCCGCGAACCGTCTGCTGATCCTCGGCGCGGTGCGCATCTTCCAGCCCGTGCACGGCTACTTCGTGCGACGCGAGCTCATGAGCTGGCACGCCGACGCGTGGGCCAACCTCAACCCCGGCTCGATCTATAACGCCCTGCGCACCCTCACCCGCGAGGGCTTCCTGGAGGAGGTGGGCACCGAGGCCCACGGCGGGCGCCCAGCCCGAACGTCCTACCAGCTCACCGCCGAGGGAGAGACGGAGTTCGTCACCCTGCTGCGGTCGGCGCTATGGGAACGCAACGAGCACGCCCCGGCCAACCTGCTCGCCGCTTGGAGCTTCGCTTGGGTGCTCACGCGCGAAGAGGCGATCGCCGCCCTCGATCACCGCGTCGAGCAGATAGCCGCGCATGGGAAGTCCGTCGAGTTCGCGATCGACCACCTCAAGCGAACGGGCGATCCGCCCGAGCAGGTCGCCGAGAATCTCCGCCTGATCCAGTCACGGCTCGACGGTGAGGCGACCTGGGCACGAAACCTGGCAGCACGACTGCGCGCCGGCGACTACTGGTTCGACGGCGAGCCCAACCCTCCGTGGCCGATCCGGCCGGTGATCGCCGGCCCCGCGTCGCCGGCGACGCCCGAGGGCTGAGCGACCGCGCGCCCGGTCAACGGGCGGGCCCGTCGCCGGCTTCGTCCGGGTCCGGCGGCCACCTGCCATGCTCGGTGTAATAGGCGCGCGCCGCGTCCTCCTGCGCGCGCTCGGCCTCACCATTCACGCCGACGCGGTACAGCGTGTTGAGGAGCAGCACCGACAGGCCACCGCCTACGGCCATGGCGCATCCTTCGATGGCCTGGTCGCCCGCGCCCACGAAGGCGAGCACGAAGCCGCCGATGATCATCGCCGCGGGGATGCCGTAGCGAACCGCGATGAGCCAGCCGGACGGTCGCCGGCTGCTCGAGTCGGCCGCGCGGCCAGCCTCGGGTGGGTTGCGTTCGTGTTCTGACATGAATCCGTCGTGGAGGCTCTGTTCGGCTAGGTTCTTCCAGGGTACGCTGTAGTCCAATATGCCGGTCGCCTGCATCTTCAGGTGTGAGTTCTGTGAGACGCGTCCCGATGCGCAGACGCAGAACGCACTTGAGCGGCAGTTGCTGGATCTGCGTCACGGCGAATACGTGGACGCCGACCCCGGTCACTGGCTGACCTGGTTCGGTCGCGGCATGTACGGGCGAACTCGGTATGCGTGCGGAGATCATCGCGGCGAGCTCAAGGCGATGCTGCGCGAGCATTACGGAACGCTCGGGTGGCACCCGTGGGCGATGGGGCCACATCCTTGGGCCGGGCGTCGCGGCACCGATCGTGCGCGACAGCTCGCCCGCCAGATGAAGGGCACGTTCGGCATGCCCGGCGCTCCGTAGGCCCTGCAGGACACCGCGCCCGACGAGCGCCGCGCGCTCCGTAGGCCCTGCAGGACACCGCGCCCGACGAGCGCCGCGCGCTCCGTAGGCCCTGCAGGACACCGCGCCCGACGAGCGCCGCGCGCTCCCTAAGGCCCTGCAGGACACCGCGCCCGACGAGCGCCGCGCGCTCCCTAAGGCCCTGCAGGACACCGCGCCCGACGCGCCGCGCGCCCCCTAGCGTCCTGCACGAGATATCCCGGGGCGCGCTTGGCACGCCGAAAAGCGCTCAGACGTGAGACGATCGGGCCATGATCATGGAGCCAGGGGCCGAGCGTGGCTGATCTGCTGCCGACTCGCGTGGTGGGAGCCTCCGCATTCCCACCCATTGCTGACTATGGCTTCCTGTCGGACTGCGAGGTCACGGCGCTCGTCTCCTCGGGGGGAAGCGTGGAGTGGATGTGCCTGCCTCGGATGGACTCGCCGAGCGTGTTCGGGGCCATCCTCGATCGCGACGCCGGCACCTTTCGGATCGGCCCCGCCGGCGTCGAGGTCCCGGCGGCCCGCCGCTACATCCCGGGGACGCTGATCCTGGAGACAAGCTGGTGGACGCCGGGCGGGTGGCTGATCGTCCGCGATGCCCTGCTCATGGGGAGCTGGCACCACGAGACCGAGCGCTCGACCTCGCATCGCCGTGCCCCCACCGACTACGACGCCGATCACGTGCTCCTCCGGGTCGTGCGCTGCGTCAACGGCGAGGTCCAGCTCCGCATGGACTGCTCGCCGGTGTTCGATTACGGACGGGGACCGGCGCAATGGGAGTACGCCGGCACCGGCTACCACGAGGCGGTCGCCAACGGGAGTGGCTCGAATCTCGAGCTTCGGCTCACCTCCGACCTCAATATCGGCTTCGAGGGCCCATCCGCCACCGCGCGCACGCTCGTCAAGGCCGGCGAATGGCGGTTCGTGGCCCTGTCCTGGAGTGAGCACGCGCCCCCGCGCTCGGTCAAGGAGGCGCGCGAGCGAATGACCTGGACGGCGCATCATTGGCAGCACTGGCTCAACCGGGGACGGTTCCCCGATCACCCGTGGCGGGCCGCGCTACAGCGATCGGCGCTGACCCTGAAGGGCCTCACCTGGGCGCCGACGGGCGCCATCGCCGCCGCGGCGACCACCTCGCTGCCCGAGACGCCGGGCGGCGAGCGCAACTGGGACTACCGCTACACGTGGCTGCGCGACTCGGCCTTCACCCTCTGGGCTCTGTACACGCTCGGGCTCGACTGGGAGGCCAATGACTTCTTCTACTTCATCGCCGACATTGCCGAGGGGAGCGATGAGACGCAGATCATGTACGGGATCGACGGCGCGCGGGCCCTCGACGAGCAGCTGCTCGATCACCTCTCCGGTTATGAGGGCGCACGCCCGGTGAGAATCGGTAACGCAGCCTACGTCCAGGAGCAGCACGACGTTTGGGGAGCGATCGTCGGCTCTATCTACCTTTACATGCGCGAACGCGACCGCCTCGAGGATCGGCTGTGGGCGATCGTCGTCAATCAGGTCGAGTCTGCGCTCAAGCACTGGCGCGAGCCCGATCGCGGCATGTGGGAGGTCAGAGGCGAGCCCAAGCACTTCACCGCCTCGAAAGTCATGTGCTGGCTCGCCAGCTACTGCGGCGCACGGCTGGCCGAGGCCCGCGGCGAGATCGAGCACGCGAGACGCTGGGACGCCGCCTCCGAGGTGATCAAGACCGATGTGCTCGGGAGCGCGCTCGACGAGCGCGGCGTCTTCGTGGCGCATTACGACACCACCGCCCTCGACGCGTCGGTCCTGCTCATTCCCCTCGTCGGCCTGCTCCCCGGCGACGACGAGCGCGTGCGCGCGACCGTGCTGGCCATCGCCGACGAGCTCACCGAGGAGGACCTGGTGCTGCGCTATCGGCCCGAGGAGACCGACGACGGGCTCGCGGGCGAGGAGGGGACGTTCACCATCTGCTCCTTCTGGCTCGTCTCCGCCCTGGTCATCATCGGCGAGTCCGAGCGGGCGCGAGCGCTGTGCGAGAAGCTCCTCTCCCTGGCCAGCGACCTGCACCTCTACGCCGAGGAGATCGATTCCCACACCGGACGCCACCTCGGCAACTTCCCCCAGGCGTTCACCCACCTCGCCTTGATCAACGCCGTGATGCAGGTGATCGGCGCCGAGCGCGGGCTCCAGCCCCAGCAGCTCGCGGTCGAGAGCCAGCGCGCTCCGTGATCTGGGGCGCGCCCGAGCTGGTCGAGCTCGGGGTCCTCGGCCTCGGGGCGGGCGCCCTCAATGCCGCCGCGGGCGGCGGGTCGCTGATCACCTTTCCCGCCCTGGTCGCCTTCGGCCTGCCACCTCTTACCGCGAATCTCACGAACTCCGTGGCCCAGTGCCCCGGCTACATCGCGATCGTGCAGGGGTACCGCCCCGAGCTCGCCGGCACGCGCAGGCGCATCGTAGAGCTCCTTCCCGCCACCGTGCTCGGCGGCGCCGGCGGCGTCGCCGCGCTCGAGCTCGCCTCCCCCTCGACCTTCCGCGCCGTGGTGCCCGCGCTCGTGATCGTCGCCTGCGTGCTCCTGGCCATCCAGCCGCGGGTCAGCCGGTTTATGGCCGAGCGCCGCTCCGCGCGTGCCCGGCAGGCCGGACTCCACGCCGCGGTGGCGATCGCCTGCGCCTACGCGGCCTACTTCGGCGCCGCCGCGGGCGTGCTCCTCCTCGCCATCCTCGGACTCTTCGTGGTCGACGACATCCAGCGCCTCAACGCCCTGAACCGGCTGCTCATCATGGTCGTCAACCTGCTCGCCGCCGTCCTCTTCGTCGTCCTCGGTCCACTGAGCTGGCCTGCCGTCGCCGTGCTCGCCCCGTCGACCATGGTCGGCGGGCACGCGGGCGTCTCGGCCGTGCGCAGGCTTGAGCCCCGGGCGCTGCGCGCGACCGTGCTGCTCATCGGGGTGGCGGCGAGTGCGTATCTGGTTGCCACCTCGTGGTAGTGGAGTTACCCAGGGGGCGACTGGCCGCGAGGCGGCGCTCACGCGGGGCGGCGCTCACCCGAAGGCGATCACGCTCCGGATCCCGTCCTGGCGCTCCATGAGCTCGAAGCCGTGGTTGACGTCGTCGAGCGTCAGCCGGTGCGACACGAAGGGGTCGACGTCGATATCCCCGTCCAGGTAGCGCTGCACGAGCTCGGGCACCTGATCGCGACCCTTGACGCCGCCGAATGAGGACCCGCACACGCGCCGGCCGGTGATCAGGTAGCGGGGGACGATGTCGAGGGTCTCACCCTTGCCGGCGACCCCGGCGACGGTGCACAGCCCCCACCCCATGCGCGCCGACTCGACAGCCTGGCGCATGACCGCGACGAGCCCGGTCGCCTCGAACGTGTAGTCGGCGCCGAAGCCCCCGGTCTCCTCGAGCACGCGCTCCACGATGTCGGCCCCGCCGATCCACGCGTCAGTCGCGCCCTGACCGCGCGCGAGCTCGAGCCGCTCCTGCGACATGTCGACGCAGATGATCCGCTCGGCGCCCTGGAGCCGACAGCCGGCGACGGCGCCGAGTCCCACCATCCCCGCGCCGAACACGACGCACGTCGACCCCGCCTCGACGCGGGCGGTGTACATCGCCGCCCCGAGCCCGGTCGAGAGACCGCAGGCGAACAGGCACGCGCGGTCCGGCGGCGCGTCGTCGGGGACGTGGGCGAGGGCGATCTCGGGCATCACCGTGTACTCGGCGAAGGTACTCGTGCCCATGAAGTGGCGAATCGGCTCACCGTCGCGGGTGAGGCGAGTGGTCCCGTCCGGCAGGTAGCCGCGATTCTGCTGCTCGCGGATGGCCAGGCACAGGTTCGTCTTCGGGCTCAGGCAGTGGACGCACTCGCGGCACTGGGGCGAGAACAGGGTCACCACGTGGTCCCCGGGCGCGAGGCTCGTGACGTTTTCGCCCACCCGCTCGACCACTCCGGCCCCCTCGTGCCCCAGCACGGTGGGGGCATAGCCCGAGGGATCGACCCCGGACGCCGTGTACATGTCGGTGTGGCAGATACCGCAGGCCTCCAGGCGCACGAGCACCTCCCCCGCCCGCGGCTCGGCCAGATCGAGCTCGGTGACGCTGAGCGGGGCGACGAACTCCTCCAGCACGGCGGCGCGAATCTTCATGGCGGCTCCTCCTGTGGGTCGGGTTCAGGCGCTGCGCGCACAGTCTGCACGCTCGCCGCCGCTGCCGTTCGCTGAAGGAGGGCAGGCGGGCACGCCGGCCACTTGCGGCGCTCCCTCCACCCCGTCCGAGCCCTACTCGGACAGAGCCCGGGCCGCCGGCCGACGTCCCGACCGCCCCTCGGCCGTCCGCCCGCGCAGCATGATCGCCGCGCCGGCGAGGGCCACGGCGATACAGGTGATCGCGCCGAGCCCGAGCCCCGCGCGCGCGCCGGCGACGGCCATCACCCAGCCGACGATCGGGCCCCCGATCGGGGTCGAGCCTTGGAAGGCGACGAACCACAGGGCCATCACCCGACCGCGCATCGAGGGCACTGCGGAGAGCTGAAGCGTCGAGTTCGCCGTCGACATGAAGGAGATGCTGGCGGCGCCGGCGAGCGCCAGCGCGAGGAGCTCGATGGCAAGGCTCGGGGCGAGCGTGGCGAATGCCATCGCGACCCCGAAAGCGGTGGCGGCGAGCACGAGCGGACGCAGTCCGGTCTTGCCCCGGGCGGCGACGACGAGACCTCCGGCCACGGCGCCGATGCCCATGGCCGCGGTCATGAAGCCGAATCCGGCCGCCCCAGCGTGCAGGCCGCGGCTGGCCATCACCGGGAGCGTGACCTGGAACTCGTAGGTCAGGCAGCCGATCGCCGCCATCATCAGGAGCGGCACCGCGAGCTCGCTGTGCGAGCGCACGTAACGCAGGCCCTCGCGCAGCTGGCCGGGCTCGCGGGTGGTGGGGGTGGTCGGATTCAGCGCCCGGCGGTCCATTGTGGTAAGCGAGGCGACGACGGCCACGAAGCTCCCCGCGTTGACCAGAAAGCAGACGCCGTCTCCCACGGTCGCAATCAGGATCCCGGCGATCGCCGGGCCCACCGAGCGCGCCACGTTGACGAGCACCGAGTTGAGGCTGACCGCGTTGCGGAGATGCTCCGGGCCGACGAGCTCGAGCATGAAGGACTGGCGCGCGGGGTTCTCGAAGGCGTTATTGAGTCCGAGCAGGGCGGCGAGGACGCCGATCTCCCATACCTTGACCGTGCCCATCACCGTCAGCAGTCCGAGCGCCAGTGCCTGCAACCCCATGGCGGTCTGGAGCACGATCATCAGCCGCCGCTTATCGATGCGGTCGGCGATCACCCCGCCGTAGGGGGCGAGCAAGAGGACGGGGAGCGTCTGGAGCGCGATGATCACGCCCAGGTCCGTGCTCGAATGCGTGAGCGTGAGCACCAGCCACGACTGTGCGGTCATCTGCATCCACGTGCCGATCAGGGAGATCGACTGGCCGCCGATGTAGCGCCGGTAGTTGGGGACGGCGAGTGCGGCGAAGGTGGTCCGGCCCGCGCGAACGACGCGCGTCACGCGCGCCGGCCCTTGAGACCGTGGGCGAGCTGCTCGAGCACGGGTAGCGCCCGCTCGACGGCGCGGCGATCGTCTTCGTCCAGCGACGCGAGCGCCACGCCGAGCACGTCTGTCCGCTCCCCGCGCATGCGCTCGCACAGCTTGCGTCCGGCCGCCGTCGCCTGCACGAGCGCAGCCCGCCGGTCGCCCGGATCGCACACTCGCGTGACAAGACCGGAGTCGGCGAAGTCGGCGATCACGCGCGAGAGCATGGTCGGGTTGAGGCCCTCCTCCTCGGCGAGCTCGGAGAGCCGGATCGGCCCGAGCCGGGCGATCGTGAAGAGGACGGAGATCCGGGTCGGTGTCAGCCCTGCGGCGGCCCCCGCGGCGGTCGGCCGCAGACGCCGAGACAGCCTTCCGATCGACGCCCGAAGCCGAGCGGCGGTGTCGAGATCGAGGGCTGGAACTGACGGTGACAAGAGCTTGTCCTCCTAAATACTTGCTTGCTGGCAAGCATTAGTTTAGCAGGCCGACGTCAGCGCCCGCCGGACCCTCGAATCGTGAAAGTCAGTTCAAGTCCCGCCTCGTTTTACCCGATGTCGTTAGGGAGAGATCCGATTGTCCGACGCTGCTCACATATTTTCGAACCTGGAGGTCTGGCACCCTCGCGTGCTTGTCGTCGATGACGATGAGGTGTGCCGCCTTGCCGCCACCACGCTGCTGGAGCGTCTGGGGCTGGCGGTGGACGTCGCCAGCGATGGCCGCGAGGCGCTCGAGATGGCCGCCGAGTAGCTGTACGTGGCGATCTTCATGGACTGCTCAATGCCGGAGGTCGACGGCTACACCGCTGCGAGGCAGATCGGCCGCCGGGATGGCCCGAGCCGGCACACGCTCGTGATCGCGATGACCGCGCATTCCCGCACCGTGTGCCTGGCCGCTGGGATGGGTTTCCACATCACCAAGCCGCTGGAGATCGACGAGCTGAGAGCGGATTGCACGCGGCTGGGGTTGTTGGCGCGAGCCGGCACCTTGCCAAGCGAGCCCGCCCCAATGTCGGAAAGCGACTCGCCGCTGATGATGCTGTCGGGCGAAGGCCTCGCGGCGAATGCCCCTGGGGCAGAGGCTGCATGGACAGTCATCGAGCAGGCTACCTTCCGACTGCCGGAGCTGTGGAGAGCTACCAACGCAGCTGACTTTACTGCGCTTCGTCAGATTTCCCAGGAGCTGAGCCGTGAAGCGACGGTGGTCGGCGCGCTGCGCGTCGCCGATCTGTGCAGCAGCCTGGCTAACGCCGCCGGAGAGGGTCAGACCGCCGTCGTGGCGGCGATCGAGCTGCAGCTCCGGCAGGCGCTTGCGGACACGGCGGAGGCGATCAAATCGCAGCTAGACGGTACGGCGTCCACGGAAGCATCCACGGCCCCTCATTCGCCGACGCGCATCGCGATCGCCGACGATGACGCCCTGGCGCGCTTCGCCATCGAGACGTTGATCGGCGCTGCTGACGGACTTGCCTTGGTGGGGAGTGCCGAAGGGGTTGACGAAATCGTCGAGCTCGCAATCGCCCAGCGACCGGACGTGGTGGTGCTGGATTGGATGATGCCGGGAGGCGGCGGGCCGGAGGCCGCGCGGCGGATTCTGAGCCGCAGCCCCGATACGCGTATCGTCGCGCTGACGTCATCGGACAGTTTCGATGCCCGACTCGAGATGGCTCGCGCCGGAGCGCGCGATTTCGTCGTCAAGGGCGGCGCCCCCGAGAAGCTGACAGAGACGATCCGCCACGGGCTTGGGGCCGCGGCGTAATGGCTGCTGAGCACCGATCACCTGATCGGACGCGACCTCGGGCGCTGCTCGCCGACGATGACCCTGTTGTCATCGCTGCTCTCTCTGCTCAGCTTGAGCACCAGTTCTCCGTCGTCGCGGTTGCGGGTGATGCTGACAGTGCGATCGCCCTTGCTCGTCAGCACAGTCCGGCTGTGGCCCTCGTCGACGTCGAGATGCCCGGCGGCGGACTTCACGCAACCCGCGGCATCCATCATGACTCGCCCGCTACCGCGGTGGTGATCCTGACGGCTGATGATTCGCGCGCCTCGGTCCTTCAGTTTCTCGACGCCGGCGCGATGGCGTTTCTGCGCAAGGGCATTCCGCCGCACCAGCTCGTCGCGCGACTGAACGAGGCGATCGCCGCGCACGGAGCGCTTGTCCAGCGCGCTGACCGGCAGCGCAAAGTGGCGGAGGACCGCTTTCGCGCCGCGTTTGACCAGGCTGGCGTGGGGATGGCGATCGTGGCACTCGAAGGGGCAGAGGCAGGTCGGCTGGTGGAGGCGAATTCCGCATTTGGGTGGATGCTCGGCCGCGAGGCCGCTGAGCTGGTCGGCGCCAACCTCGAGAAATGGACACACGCCGACGATTTGCCCGACGGCGTCGGGGACCCGCTGGCCGCGCTGGCACGGGGCGATCTCGAGCGCGTCGAATTCGAGCAGCGCTATCTACACAGTGACGGGCACGTCCTCAGCGCACTCGCCACGGCGGCGAGCTATCTGGATGAGGACGGCCGGCGCGTCGCGATCATCCAAGTGCTCGACATCTCAGAGCGCAAGCGATTTGAGGGCCGGCTCGAGTACCTGGCCGACCATGACGCGTTGACGGGGCTGTTCAACCGTCGGCGCTTCGAGCAGGAGCTTGACCGCGAGATCATCCGCGGCCGGCGCTACGGCGGCCGGGGAGCGGTCCTCGCGCTCGATCTCGACGGGTTCAAGTTCGTCAACGACTCACTCGGCCATGCTGCGGGCGACGAGCTCGTCTCGTCGCTGGCGGCGACGATGCGTCGCACCTTGCGTGACAGCGACATCGTCGCGCGCACCGGCGGCGATGAGTTCGCGGTGATTCTCCCCGAATCTGATGAGCAAGCGGCTCTACTCACCGGCGAAAGGCTCCTGAGCGCGATCAGCCGTGAGGGGATCATGTCGCACAGCAACCGCCATGCGAAGGTCACCACCTCGATCGGGCTTACCGTCTTCGAGGGCGGCGATCAGTTGCCGGCCGAGGACCTGTTGGTCGAGGCCGACATCGCGATGTACGACGCCAAGTCGGGCGGCAAGAATCGGATCTGCGTCTACAACCGAGATGAGCAACACCGCGAGCGCATAACCGCCCGCCAGGACTGGATGCGGCGCCTCCAGCAAGCGATCGAGGAAGAGCGCTTCGTCCTCTATGCCCAGCCGATCGTTCCGGTCTGCTCAAGCGGTGTCCCTCGCTTCGAGCTGCTGCTGCGAATGCCAGATGACCACGGCGATCTGATCCCGCCCGGAGCGTTCCTGTATTACGCCGAGCGCTGCGACCTGATCCAGCCGATCGACTACTGGGTCATGACCCAGGCCGTCAAGATGCTTCACGAGTACCACTCCCGTGGCATCGACATCTCGCTCGCGATCAACGTATCGGGAAAGACGCTGAACAAAGGGGCAATCGGCGAGCACCTGCGCCAGCTTCTCGAAACACACGAGATTCCCGAAGGCCGCCTGGTCGTCGAGCTCACCGAGACCGCTGCGATCGCGAACATGCAACGCGCTCGAGAGCTGGCTCACTACCTGCGAGAGCTCGGCTGCCGGCTCGCGCTCGATGACTTCGGCGCCGGGTTCGCCACCTTCTACTACCTGAAGCATCTCGAGTTCGACTACATCAAGATCGACGGTGAATTCATCAAGCACCTGCCCGGCACGCACGCCGATCAACTAGTGGTGCGCGCCGTCGTCGACATTGCCCGCGGGCTCGGTGCCGACACGATCGCCGAATTCGTCCAAGACGACGAGACACTCGCGCTGCTGCGCGAGCTCGGCGTCGGATACTCGCAGGGCTACCACACCGGCCGCCCCGGCCCCCTCGAGGCGATCCTCCCGCAACTCCAAACGACCAAGAATGGGTAATGTCGATGCCTTCGCGAGCTGATCACGCTCCCCGAGAGGAGTACCTGCGCACGGCACTCGCCGCGCTGCAAAACCTGCCCGATGCGGCAGTTTTCGTGTTCGACGCGGACCTGCGATATGTCCTGGTGGCCGGACAAGCGGTGGGCCAGACAGGATTCGACCCCGACGCGGTGGAAGGGCGGCCGATTGCGGAAGTCTTGCCGCCCGAGCAATGGGCGATCTGGGAGCCGCTCTGTCGTGCGGCGCTCCGTGGCGAGGCGAACTCGGTCGAAGTGCAGTCGCTCGAGGACTCGCGGTGGTATCGCGTGCAACTGGGCCCGTGCCTTGACGGGAACGGCGGCACGGCGGGAGGGCTTGCGGCGGTCCGTGACATTACGGATCGCAAGCACGCGCTGGATCGCGTCGAGGGCCTCCTGGAATCCGCGCCCGACGCAATGGTCGTAGTCGATGAGCAAGGCGTGATCGTGCTCGTCAATGCTCAAGCCGAGAAGCTCTTCGGCTACGAGCGCAGTGAGCTGCTCGAAAAGCGCGTCGAGATGCTGGTGCCCCAGGACGCGCGTG
>Ga0302325_10020355_pt1 | contig 13913 bp, 6 predicted proteins | sample Palsa_T0_2_FD_201948 | JGI IMG/M metagenome (GOLD analysis project Ga0302325, IMG submission 201948) | Peat permafrost microbial communities from Stordalen Mire near Abisko, Sweden - Palsa_T0_2 | ecosystem: Environmental > Terrestrial > Soil > Palsa > Peat permafrost | place: Sweden: Abisko... | reverse complement strand
TAGCAGACCAATGACCCAGAGCTTTGCAGCTCAGCAAAGGGCACGACCACAAGCATCAACCGCCACTTCTTCAAGTCGAATAGTAAAATCTCGCCAGCCAAGCGCCGAAAACACACGCCCCGTCGTCAATAATCGCAACCAGAGTGCAAAGTCCAGCTCTCGAAAAGTCGAGTCTCGGATACCCGAGGATGCTGCTGACGTTGAGAATCGACTTGCAGTAGACCTAGTACAACAACTGCACTCTGCAGAGGCTGAGAGGAAATCCTTGGAAGCGGATGCGCCAACCATTTCTCTAGAAATAACCGAATCGTTGTTCAATCCAAGAGAGAAATTAGAGTCGTTGCCCAACACGAAGCCAGATCAAATCCTTGATGGTCTTCGTCGCCTCCAAACAGAATTGGAACGAGCTCTCAACAGCAGAACCATTGCTATTGAAACCAAGTCAACTCCATCAACCCCGACCATAGTCGTCAAATGGGTAGATTATACCAACAAATTCGGTCTGGGTTATATCCTGAGCAATGGTAGTGTTGGATGTATTTTCAAAGCAACACCAGCAGACTCAGAGGACCCAAGCAAAGGCTACATTCCTCCATGTTGTGTAGTGGTTAGAGATGCAGAGCGGCATCTGCAAAATCGAGCCAATGAGGCATATGTGGACCGCTACCAGATCGTACCTATCTCAGGGCCTAACATCGAATTCTACGAGAACAGAGGAGAGAAGGGGGTCTTCCGTGGTAAAGTTAATCCTCAAAACTACAAGGTAGCTGTCGGACCAAACGGTGAGGTCTTCAAGTTAGCTCGAGGGCAGGATGATTGGGACAATCGAAAGAGAGAGAAGATCATGCTCTGGAAGAAGTTTGCGAATTACATGACAGCATACGGCAGAGACCAGGATTATCCTTTCGATGATGCGCTTACCCGCACTCAAAGCCAGGCGGAATTCGTTGCAACTGGGAATGTTGTGACCTTTTACCAACGATACGGAGACGTTGGTTGCTGGTTCTTCGCCGATGGCCATTTCCAGGTATGTTCAGTATCTAACGCACCTTGGTGCAATGCTAACTCGGTTTAGTTCAATTTCCCCGACCATACGAAGATCATCATCTCTGCCGATGGCACATGGTGTGACTTCTATCATCTTCCCCTCGAGGCTGCTCGCGACTTCGCTGCCAAGGGCACACTCCCCTCTTCTGCGCTGGATGACCGGCAACATCTTTCTTATCCTCTACAAACTTTGCTCAACTTCATGAGCAAGCCGTCACGCTCAGCAAAATCTACCACCCGCAAGCGGCCTGAGATCGACCCGATGCTACAAGGTATCCCCCAAGCCAATGACTTCCGTAAGAAAGTTGAATTCATCAGATCGGTGGTTAAGGAGTGGGTCACCAATGGCGGACTTGGCATCAGTGATATGACCCCTGCAGCAAGGCTGAGATGGAATGGCAATCGAGAACTTGTCAACGTCAAGGTCCCTTACAAGCACGTTTGGGTCACAGTGGGTGGCAAGAACGGCGACGAGAGAAAGGTTGTGTGGTTCAACCCTAGGAAGCCGGATGAGGTTGTTCCTGACATGCAGTGAACTTCGTCTACTCTGCAAGGTTCTCAGCATCTTATAGGCTTCTACGGAACATAATCCACCAGGATCTAGACCCGGCGATACTATCATAGGCAAGAGGGGCAATGGCGGCCGATTCGGGGGAGATCTGCATTACCATTCGATGCATGCTTATTGTCAGAGTTACTCAAGGCGTACACGGGTTCGAGGCATTTCAGCAGGAGAAGTTAACGCATTCATGCATAGCGTTGTGCGTTTCGGCGCTGGAGGCTTGTTTTCTTTCCTCAACAATGATTCCCGGTGGTTTTATTTGATAGAGACAAACTGATAACTCTCCATTTCTCTTTGGGCAGTGGATGATAGCCTTAGTATTCGTATGTTGACGAATCAATTCAGGCGGGCTCTCATGGTTCTGCTTTCTTAGAGCGAAACTGGCGTTTACGGATAGCTTTTCTTCTATAGCGAAATCCATCCATCATCTTTAATCTCGAGTACTGCTTAACATGAGACGGATGACTCTATCACTGGAAACAACATTCGTATTTCTCGATGCCTAACGTATGGAGCAGAATTCCAGATCTGAAGCCGATTTCAAGCAAAGATATTCACCACACTCCTGATTTTGAACTATAATGTATCTTCACACAGCTTCTCTGGTAGTGAACTTTGAGGAGACATTCCTTGGGACCCTCTGAGGAGTCGAGATATGGAATTGGCTGCTGATTGAACGTTGCCATGTTGCCAGAGTTGAGATAGGAGCCTCCCTAGCTAAGGTTGGGCGTGGAAAGGGGGATGAACCCTATTGTCCGAAAGCTTTCCTGGCAGAGCTTCCTTTCTTGTTTGCGAGCTGTCAACACTGGATGATCAAAACCTCATAAATGATGAATAAAGATTTTCAACTCGGGCATATTATTCATCATTACTATCTCAACTCGATCTCAATCGAGCCCCGCCCACCCACAATTCTGCTCGAATGCCCTCGTTCGCTCTTGCTTGACATGCATGATTGCTCCCTTTTTCTATGCAGAACCCAGAAAAAACGCCGGACCTGCATGCAATACACAATGAGATGCAGAATACCGTTCCTGTACATGAATGTCCCTATATATACTCGAGATCACAGTGACTCCACAGTCGTATTCATCTGATCTCTCATTATTCCATCTTCGATTTTTCATCTCCCATCATGCGATGCAAGCTCACTCTACTGTTACACTTGCTCTGGTTCGGGACTTGGGCTCCCCAAAGTCCCGAAGGTCAATCGCCACAGGTTACATGACCACGCAGTCCTTGTCGTTTTGCCCAGTCTTCTCATTAGCACTGTTGCTCTTCTTGATTTTCGTCCCATTTCTCGGCGGTGCGACCTCCATCGGCGTTCCCCCACTCGCTGCCGCTCGGATTGCTGCTAATCTATGCTTTGCCCGTTCGTCACCAGCATCAGCTGCTTTCACGTACCACACATTGGCTTCCAGAGGGTCCCGTCGGGTGCCAATTCCCATTTCGGTGAAATATCCTACAGCGTATTCTGCCTTGGTAAGACCTGTGCAGCCTGTTAGTCAACATCACGAGTCAGGAGAGGATTGATTCATACCACAGTCTGCTGCTTGGCGCGCCCATTCATATGCCTCGTTCTCATCCTTCTCGAGGACGGGCTCGGCGCCAACCATATACCAGGCACACAGTGCCATCATAGCCGCCGGATGCCCTCTTTGTGCCGCTCCAGTGTAGAAATGAACGCTCAGCGCAGGATCCCGCGGGCACGACAACTTCCCATGCTCATAAGCATCGCCTAAACGATAGCAAGCTTCCGCGTGGCCTAAATCTGCCGCTTGTGTGAACAGCTGTGCTGCGTAGACTTCGTCCAGGAAGATATCATCTCCATAGCCCGTTTCGTACAAGAGACCAAGATGGTATGGTGCTGCGTTGTATTGCACGTCTGCAGATTCTGTTGCCCGCTTCAGCCACTTCAGGCCTTCTCGATATTTGTTGAGACCGAGATCACCAGAAAGACATGCTCGGCCAAGACGAGTCATGGCTCCGGGGTGATTTTTGGAAGCCGACTGTCGATAGAATTGTACGGCCTTCGCTAGGTCTTTTCGACAACCCCATCCAAATTCGTAGCATAACGCAGCTCGATATCCGGACTCGGCATGACCATGTTTGCTCGCTGCAACGAACAGGGGAAATGCTTGCCCGTAATCTTCCTTCCCTTTGTTGAAAAGGCCTGAAGCATACCCATCGGCCAAATAATACTGCGCGAACGGGTAACTTTTATCTGACAGCTTCTGCAAGATGTGCTTTGCTTCCGTAAGTAACTCTTGTGGCGAAGATTGAGGCTTTTCAATATAAGGACTATCCGAATGCCGGCCTCCCGTTTTTGGGCTCGATTTTCCTGTTGACTCTCCTCCCTGTCCGGTCCCTCCTTCCTGGGCAGCTTGTATCAGAAAGATTGCGAACGCATAATGTGTCTCAGCATCGTTCAACTTCTTCACGTTTTGGCGGTACATCTCCAGTGTCTGTCCCATGGTGAGAAGCGAAGCGTTTGAGCCCACAACCGATCTTAGCTGGGAGTTGTCTAAGGAGATGGGCGCAGGTGGTGCCTGGGGGTAAGAAACGTTTGCGAGATCAACATAGGAAGTTGGTCTACTATCATGAGATCTCCCAGAGTGCGCTGATGGAGCACGTCCACCCCAGTTCGGTGACCCTGACATAGGACCACCAGGTGAACGACCTCTTGCTCCCATATCAGAGTATGCTGACATGGGTCTTTGTATGGGAGTTCGCCTTGCCATTTGTGAAGTTGGAGTCAAATGACGATTTATTGACTGTCCAACATCAACGAGATCTTGAGGTTGCGAGTTCGCATGGGAAGGCGCAGATCCCCGATTGCCATTATTTTCGCCTTCCGAGAAGTGGGACTGGTGGTGGTACTGAAATTGAGGAACCGGTTCAGCAGGTGAGTCGACCCCGTTTTTGTCTATGCGATCTGGATATCCACGCTTCATTGCCCCTTGGTTTGTGGATGAGGTACTCGAAGGTGACCTCGAACTCCCGCTGTCCCCAGAAGATATAATCGCGGTCTGTGCCTGCTGAATTTGTTCTAGACGGGGCTGCTGTGTATAATTTGGTCGGTAAGGGATGTTTTGTGTGATTGGCATACGAGACTCGGCACGTTCACGTTGCTCCGGCTCGAATGGTTCTGATTCCCGTGAGACTTGTCGTACCTGCCCGTCCCCATCCTCAATCATTGCACTTGAAGCTCGTGGTAGCCAATCGTCCGGTTGTACGTTGACTTTGACTGGAGACACCGGCGCTCCGTGAATTCGACCTGAGGGTGGTATCGTAATGGCAGGTAGAGGCTTGCGGTCAGGACTTCCAGCATTTTCTTTGCGCTCGTCATTATTGTAGAACTTAGACGGCGATTCATCAGCCAGAGGCTTTCCGAGAATCCTCTCGGGAGAAGTTGGGGTTGCCATGATGTGCAGTTTTGTAGTGGCAGTGGCAGCTTCCCCCAGCCTCGGCACTTTCAGGGAGGAGCCTGAGCCCTCCGCTCACTCCCGGATATAGGAACAGTATGGCTCTAATTCGAGGAGTGACTGATAACCTAGGGTTATTCGATTACGGACAGGTGGCCGCGAGAGGTGTTGGCGTAGTATATGAACAGTGGTCTTGCAGACGTTTCTTTCCAATTCAGTGAGAACGAATGTCGTGGCAGTGCGTAGGTACGCAGCTGTAGGAAGAGTTCGGAACTGAGTGGTGACAAATGATTAGCTTGAGAAAAGAATGAAGTCAGACAACATCTCCTAAAGAGTATTTCTGACAGATCTGTGTCTCTCAGCCTACCAATCAGTGTCTTACCCGTCAAAAATTGGGCCCCCGAGGAGCATCAACGTGTTGACGCCTCTTGCGGTATTCGGTGCAAACAACTAATTGGCCATGGCAGAAGAGTCCCCGTAAGGTTACATGCGGCGAGTTGGACGTCGTTCAGTACGAATTCTGCCCCAAGTGAAATCAATACGCTGATGAGTTGCAAGTGGGCTGTGAACCAACCTGTTTCACCCGTACAGCCAAAAGGCTCGCGATCAAACCCCTTGTGCAAAAAGACCCTGGCGGGCACAGACGGGAATCGAGATCTACTTGCAGCACTCGGGATGCTCTAGAGAGCCTGCAGCTACTGGTAGACTGGCGACGCGAATACGGAAATTCAGGTGGCGACGACAGGCTTTGGGCTCTCAAACGGGCTACGAAGGCGAGGGCGAAGACGAATTGTTGATGATGTTTCTCAACGGCGGTTCGTCAACAGTTACGGTGGCGTTCTGAACTGGAATGCGGGTACTGTACCCGGATGCAAGAATGCAGCAGGGCAACGGTTAGATCTCCCTCGGTCCCTGTAATCCACAAAATGGTACGAAGGGTACTGTGCCGTACTTGGCGTTTTATGCCGTTTGTGAGCAGCCACAGCTGGGGACCCTGTTGCAGGCCCTCTCCTGATGGGTTGGCCTCGTCCAAATCAAGTTGTTGAAGCACTGAAACCTGTGGGGAAGACGGACCTTCCATCCAATTTCGAGAAGACGTTCCAGTGCCAGGGTTGAGGGCTGAGATGATGGAGAGACAAAACAATCTCCGGATTTAAAAGGTAAAAGGGGGATAGTTTTCTTGATGCCGGGCGATCTAATTAACTGCGAGAAAAAAATTCCAGAATAATAGGCTCCATTTTCTCTTCGCAGGAAAGTTTTCGGCAAGGTTCTCTAGAGATTCTTCAACGGAAGGGCTGCTTATGTGCATATGGGTGGGAAGGCACAATTGTCAGGATTTCAGCCGTGTGGATTTTGGCAACGTGAGAGCACATTTTGGATCCGTTTCAAAGGCACAGCGGGTAGGGACGACGGGCACAGGAGCTAACGTTACTGTACGAAGTACTAAACTCTTGGGCCTGAAGACAAGGTGTTGGTGCCACCGTTTCTGGTGTCAAAGTCCTGATCCGGAATGGCGGGGCTTACTTCGTAACTTATCTTGCCAATGTTTGTTCTGACAGCTAATGAAGCTTAGTTTGAGACAGTTTTTCTATTTGTCGGGTCCACCTAGCGTTTAGCTTGCCGCGGTGGTCTCGTTGGTCATGGAGTTTTCAAGGTCGAATTGTGTCGATGACCCTCAAAATTACGTATCTCCCTCAATGCAATACGGTACAGTACTCAAAATTCCATACCTAATCGAGTACAGAGATGCTGCACGTGGGATGCAACTGCCAGCTCACTTCCGAGATTCCAAATATTAACGGTTGGGATTCTAATAGCTCACTTGTGCTAGTGACATACATAATGACATTTCCAGCTGGTAGACACATGACTGCAGTTAATTGTTAATACGAGTGACCCGGAGTCCCGAGAGCACGCCTTACTGCTCGAGGCTAATTTATGTATTTTCAAGGGCCTACAGTCATAGGAGGTCATCTAGGATTGTCAAATGAATTCGCGGTGACCGGAGAGGAAATATGAAGATTTACTAATAAGACATGATCCCCCTTTTGCGAATTTTGCGAAATTGGCAAGGAAAAGGGGTAAAATGATAAGATCCTGCAGCCTGCGGCGGCTCGACACCTCACCACGTTCGTACTGTAGACTTTAGACCGCGTTTTCCCGTACCAAAAGGAAACACGGATCATGAATAATGATGTGCTCAAAAATAGGATGCACAAATCCGGGGTATTACGAGATCCGTTGTCAACGTCGATCGTACTCGTAGTCCCACCAGCTCAACCACACGTGCTACCAATAGGCAAGACATACCTAATGCAAAGCTGTCTGGTAAACTTTATGCAGTACTGTACTGTACGACAGAACTCCCGTCTACCGTAATCAGACGCTGAGGTGGGCTCCTGTCAAACGGACACTCGGGAAGTTTCTGAATGGAAGCTTGCATGGATGGATATGGCCTATTCGAGACGCGGGTATCGCATCATCTGTACAGTATGAGGCTCAAAGGAACAGAAAGGCAGTGGCGCTCTGCTAGCAAGATTCAATACTGTACGAGTACGTTGTACAGCAGGATGATGTGGTTATTTCCGAGATTTGGAAGATGGCACACCTCCAGGGCATTCTGATCCAGGCTGTTGGTATCTGAAACTAGAGATCAATGAACATGATCAAGCTTTATATCCACCCATGATCCGCCGGGATGAACATGCGACAGTTGAAAGTGCATAGTTTTATCTGATGGTAGCATAGACAAGATGGCATTAACATTATGTGTGTTTCTGACTTCGATTCGATTCAGGTAAGTAGCATTTTCTTCGCTTCAAAATACCCCGGCTCGTCCTTCAATGCCACGGCTGAGACAACCGCCTCACTGGCAATTCCTCGTATTGCCGCTGGCTGACCCCTCCAATATCGCCTGCTTCAATCCAAATGCGTACTGTGCTGTACGAAGTAACCTGACATCGGCCCACAGGCTCCGTATTCGCAGAGTCGTGGAGGCCGCTGTGAGGGATTCTCGTGATCGTTCAACGCTTGCCATCAGGCCTGGACGGCACAGTGCCGAGCATCATTGATCGATTGATTCATCAGTCGGGAAGTCGGGAAGTCGAGAAATCGAGAAATCGGGAAATCCCCTGGGCAACAGCATTATTTTTATCCTGCGCACGCCAACGCCGTATCCCTGATCTCGCCTGCACGCCTTACCCTCTTCGGGTGGTGGATCGACAGCCGAGCAAATCGAGCTAAAGAAGACTTCGCCGCCGCCGCCCGCTCCAGGGGTGGTCCCACCGAAAGTCTACAGCCGAGAAAGAGAGAGAGAGACAGCATGATCTTCATTCCTCTCCTTCTCCAGAAAGCTGCTCTCAGGAGTGTGGAGAGCCTTTCTTCGCTCAACCTTCTCGTCGCATTCATAGCTTTGGCATCTTTGGCAGCTTAACACTCGCTTTTCCTGAAGGCATTGACTTGTCTTTCTGTCGCTCCTGGTATACTTGAAACAAAAACACTATCGTTTTTCTTGCTCTCTCAGAGCACCTGGACATCACGACACAGCAATCCGGTTGGGGATAGAGTTGGAAGTTGGAAATCTGTCGACCCTATCTCATTCGTTGCATCTCATAGCCTCTATCGATTTCCAGCGCCCGCGGAGTTCAGCTGCACGAGGGATTCTGGCACACACGCCCTCGTGTCTTGGTTGTGGTCGACCGAGGAACGAACCCCTCCCGCTTGACGGTATATAAACAGGGGTCATATTATCGACAACAACACTCGTTTTCTTCCGCTCAACGTCTGTCGACAACATCAATGTAAGTCTGAATTCCAGCCTTACAATCTTCTTACTCTATACTTTTGGTTTGGCGTCGACTCCTGTGCTTCCAAGCTGGTTCTCAAAACAGGAGAGGGTGGTTGCCCAGGTCACAGACGCAGCCACTACGTACAATGGCGAAATTGAAGTAACAGACGATCGTGGAGAATGCTTCGAACATCTACTGACAATACCTCTCTTTACAGAGCCATGTTGCCCCCTAAACATCCAGATGCTACGGAGTCTCCCCTTCGAGAGCACAATTCTGCATATCGAAATTCCCCCTCTCGCCGGCGACAACCACAAGATGAAGAAGCTGCTTATTATTCAGCACATAACCCACCGCTATCTTCTTCTAGGCACGAGCGTGGCCCTTCTAAATCATCATTTGCAGAGACGATTGCGCCGCCTCTTACTCAAACGCCCTCGCCTGCAACAGAACCTCTACATCCAAAGCACCGAACAACCACACCTGGGGCTGCGGATATACAAAGGAAAAGAAGTCTAATCCGACCAGAACGCAACAGGATTGACCGAGATCATCCCAATTACCACTATAGGCAACATGCCGCCAATATGAATGTCTTGCCTTCCTCGACTGGGAATGATCCGATTATGGAAGATTTGGAGGCAGACGCAGCTGCTACAGAAACGTCGGGATTGCGAAGTTCTCCAGAAGCAGAATCTGACATCTCGCCCCCTCGCAGAAAGAGCAGACGTGGACATGGTGCTGGGCCGGAAGATCATGTCTCGACAGAAAAGGCTGGCCTGGCAACTCAACACCGTACCAGGTTAACCCGTGAAAGGACTCGGAAAATGACGAAAGAGGAAAAAGAGAGACAAAAGCAACTTGACGCTGTAAGACCGCCTAGTTTGTGGAATGTTTACTGTGCCATTGTCACGTTTTGGTGCCCGGACTTTGTTCTCAAGTGCTTTGGAAAGCCTGCGAAGGCACAGCAAAGAGCTTGGCGAGAGAAGATGGGCCTTATCAGCATCATTCTTGTCATCATGACCTTTGTTGGTTTTCTCACATTCGGATTTACTCAAGTCGTCTGTGGTAGCCCTGGACTTCGACTGCGTGTTAACCATGTCGACACTGGATACATGATCTTCCACGGAAGCGCATATGACTTAGCCACATCCCACCATCCAGCAGCTATGGGGATCCCCGCTGGAACGAATGTCCTGTACGATTTGCCAGAAAAACATGGTGGTCAAGATGGAAGCTTCCTCTTTCAGAATGTTAATGGCAAATGCAAGGGCCTCATCACTTTGAGCCCAGGATCAGATGTACCAACAAATGCCGATAATGACCTTGCTTGGTACTTTCCTTGCACAACATTCAACCAGGATGGTTCAAGTCAGCCCAACAAAACATGGCCCTACTATCTGGGATACTCTTGCCATACTACTGCTGATGCTCGATCGACATTTTATGATGGGTTGCACAGCGCTGGAGATGTCTATTTCACCTGGGATGATATTAAGAATACCTCGAGAAACTTGATGGTCTATTCCGGTAACGTTCTCGATCTCGACCTCTTGAATTGGTTCAACGGAACAGAAGTGACGGTCCCAGCACGTTTTGTAGAGCTCAGTGATCGGTCAACGGCCGCGAATGCAGCAGTTCATGGAAAGGATGTTACCCACTCTTTCCAGAATAAAGAAGACAAGGCCATAGCTCAATGTTTCGAGCAGATCATCAAGGTCGGATCTGTTGATACCGAAACCGTTGGCTGCATCGCCTCAAAGGTGGTGCTTTACGTATCATTGGTCTTCATCTTGTCTATCGTCGTTTCGAAGTTTATTCTGGCTCTTCTGTTCCAGTGGTTTTTCAGTCGAAAATTTGCAGCGTCCAAGACCTCACAATCCTCGAACAAAAAGAAGAGAAACCAACAAATTGAAGATTGGTCGGATGATATCTACCGAGCGCCTCCAAGGATCACTGGTGATGTTGGTAGCACTGTTCTAGGATCCGATAGAACGAGCAAGAGAGGAAACGCATTCCTCCCGACAACTTCTCGCTTCACCAGTCCTTATGCTGGAGACAGATCGTCACGAGTTGGACGACCTCAACCTACGACAATGGCAAGTCAGACTTCAACTGCAGCGCTCGTTCCACCAAACCCAATGTTTAAACAGCAAAACGGCAGCCGAGCAAGCTTTTTGCGATCTGATTCAAATGGATATAGCAATGCACCAAGCGATTTCGAAGGACCAGGCCCAGCGGGCGAAATTCACGAGGCTGTTGTACCGCAACCTCCAGCTGACTGGCAGCCTTTTGGATATCCCCTGGCTCATGCAATATGTCTTGTCACTGCATACTCTGAAGGCGAACTTGGAATCCGAACGACTCTTGACTCGGTGGCAATGACTGATTATCCTAACAGTCACAAGATTATCTTGGTTGTCTGTGACGGCATTATCAAGGGTAAAGGAGAGACTATGTCAACTCCGGATATTGTTTTGAGCATGATGAAAGATCATTCAATTCTCCCAGATGAAGTTCCAGCATTTTCTTACGTGGCTGTTTCGAGCGGGTCAAAGAGACACAATATGGCAAAGGTCTACTCTGGTTTCTACGATTATGGTACCCATTCGACGATTCCGTTGGAAAGACAACAGCGTGTCCCGATGATGTGTGTAGTCAAATGCGGAACACCTGATGAAGCTGTGAAGAGCAAGCCAGGAAACAGAGGGAAACGTGACAGTCAAATCATTCTGATGTCTTTCCTGCAGAAAGTCATGTTCGACGAACGTATGACCGAACTAGAATTCGAAATGTTCAATGGACTATGGAAGGTTACTGGTATTTCACCTGACTTCTACGAGGTTGTTCTCATGGTCGACGCCGATACGAAGGTGTTCCCAGATTCATTAACCCATATGGTCTCAGCCATGGTCAAGGATCCGGAAATTATGGGCCTCTGTGGTGAGACGAAGATTGCGAACAAACGAGCATCCTGGGTCTCGGCCATTCAAGTTTTTGAATACTTCGTCTCCCATCACCTGTCGAAATCCTTCGAGTCCGTTTTTGGTGGTGTGACTTGTCTGCCTGGATGTTTCTGCATGTATCGAATCAAAGCCCCAAAGGGCGGCCAAAACTATTGGGTTCCTATCCTCGCCAATCCGGACGTCGTCGAACATTATTCCGAGAACGTCGTGGACACCCTACACAAGAAGAATCTGCTTCTCCTTGGAGAGGATCGTTATCTGTCCACGCTCATGCTTCGAACATTCCCGAAGCGAAAGCAAGTCTTCGTTCCCCAAGCTGTTTGCAAAACCACTGTCCCCGAAACCTTCAGCGTCCTTCTTTCGCAGAGACGTAGATGGATCAACAGTACAGTCCACAATCTCATGGAGCTTGTTCTCGTCAGAGATCTTTGCGGTACCTTCTGCTTCAGTATGCAGTTCGTCGTTGGCATCGAACTTATCGGTACTTTGGTCTTGCCTGCCGCCATTGCTTTCACGTTTTACGTCGGTAAGTGAAAACCTGTGTTCCCACTAAAACAGCAGTAAACTAACTTGCTTCTTAGTTATCATCTCCATCGTTCGCTCTCCGCCGCAGATTATCCCTCTTGTGCTTCTAGCCTTGATTCTTGGTCTTCCGGCCGTGCTGATCGTTCTGACCGCGCACCGCTGGTCGTACGTTGCCTGGATGTTCATTTATTTGCTCTCGCTCCCAATCTGGAATTTTATCCTTCCAATGTATGCTTTCTGGAAATTCGATGACTTCTCCTGGGGTGATACTCGGAAGACAGCCGGCGAAAAGACTAAAAAAGCGGGTATTGAATATGAAGGCGAGTTCGACAGCTCAAAGATCACGATGAAGAGATGGGGCGAGTTCGAGAAGGAAAGGAGGTTGAGATCTCAGGCTGGATGGAGCAGTGGGTATAACAAGGAAACTGGCAGCCTTGCAGGCGGGTGGCCTGCTCAGCATGACGGATATGAAGAGTACTCTGATCTTTAAGCGTGTGAATGGAAATGGGGTCGCATAATGCATTGGGTGGCCGATTGAATACAGGATGGAGAAAAATTGGATTGCGCTGCGTGGGAGAAGAGGGCGTTTTGAACATTGTAGTTTAGTGATTACGCATTGGAAGGTGTTAGATGGTCTGTATGACCTTGAAATTAATGGATTGTATTCTCAAATACTGTTCTTGATTTGCAAATTGTTGTTGACCTTGCGCGAATTTACACTCTTGATGCAATCAGTGATTGCCATCCTCGGTTTTGCCTCTCTTGTCCCAACCTCGGCTACGGCCACGATTTCCAGCATTCAATCAAGGACTATGTCAGTTGGAAATCACGTGTTTACAGGGGGTTCAGCTGTACAGCCTCAATTATCGGTAATGCCGATGAGAGCCCTACAAGCTGAATATCGATGATGCCAGTACAGCTAAAATAGCCCAGCTATACAAGGAACATATACCTATATTGTAGCATGTGATGCCGAATAATAGGGGCCTTAAGCCTCTATATATACGGGCTCCATTCCACTATAAAACAGTAGACAACTTCAATCATTTCACACCTCACTTAATCATTCATAAATTAGAACCTATGCTCAACCAACTGACAGTTATAAGCCCGGAAATCGCTTTATAACTTCATCTATTCATTATAAGCTTCCACTGTCGCACAGCTCTGATCCATAGAGTTCCTCACATATTTAACCTCAAGGCCTACAATACAGGCATCACATCATTGTCTCCGCACAATCATCAATTCCACCCTATACACTTCACCAACAACTGCATCAATTCTCAATCCTTATATCATATAAGTTAAGTCAGTTAATATTCATAAATAAGGCAGTTCGTGCAATACCAATACACAAATCACCATGTCGACATCAATCATCCAGACCCCAGTGATCCTTAAAGAGGAGAAGGACTAGTAGCCCTAGCTTGAACTCATTAAATCGGCATCCCTCAAACAAGGACTTTAGGAGTATATTAACCCTTCTACGCCATAGAGCCAGGTTCCTAGGCTAGAACGACCAATTCGCCCTATACCAAGTACAGTGAAGCCTCCCACGGTTCACCAAAATCAAGAGGATATAGGGTCGTCTAGCACC
>Ga0302325_10020354_pt1 | contig 13913 bp, 11 predicted proteins | sample Palsa_T0_2_FD_201948 | JGI IMG/M metagenome (GOLD analysis project Ga0302325, IMG submission 201948) | Peat permafrost microbial communities from Stordalen Mire near Abisko, Sweden - Palsa_T0_2 | ecosystem: Environmental > Terrestrial > Soil > Palsa > Peat permafrost | place: Sweden: Abisko... | reverse complement strand
ACTTTCTTTGCCGAGTGTCGACTCCCACCTTGTAAAGAGGCATCATTTGATCAATCTTACTTTGATATCCTTGAACATCTCTAATGGAACCTTGCACTTCTATCTCGCTACCTCGTAGAGCCTTGAAGATTATATTCCTCCTTTTTTCCACGTGCTGAGTTAAATCAGCGATCAAGTCCGTGACGTCTGTAAGCCCTTCTAAAGACTTGGATATCGGGGCTGATGTTGATGACATGCGTGGAACAATCGCTTCTGGAGGTGCGTTTGGTGGAGTATTTTGACTGGCCAAAATGAGCTCTTCTCGTATTCCGTCGTCGGAGAGCATCTTAGCTATGTCTTGATAGGCATTTCGCAAATATGTTCTGATGTCCTTGAACTCCTTGCTTTGCTTGTCGAGTCGCTGATTGGCTGCTTGAAGTTTCATCTCAACACGCTCCAAAATGTTAGCCTGCTGCAACTTCTGCTCTTTGCAATTTCTGAAGAGCTCTTTGAGCGTGTTCAACTCCTCCTTTGTTGCCTCGGTTTCCTTCTTTGAAAGTGCCAATTGATTGACAATATTCGAGAGCTCCACTCTGTTGACTCTGCAACACTGTTCTTCTCCCCATCGTGACTGGTAGGAATTCTTGGCTCCTTCGAAAATAGTCCTCGCTGCTGATAGAGAAACTTTCAGCTCTCGTATAGTTTTCAAGGTTTTAGAAGTTTTCTTTTCAACCTCTAACTTATCGGCAAGCTTCTTCTTCATCTTTGAGTAGACACCGCGAGATTCAAGCGTCTGCTGTGCAGTTCTCCTCAGACCGAGACACGACATCCATCCTGGTGAACCCTTCCGGGAGTGATCGCGGGTCTTTGCCAGGGCATCGATATCGTCTGTGATAGTTTTGAGATAGTTTTTCAATGCGTTCATCTCACCGCTTTTTGACTTGAGTGCCTTTTCGTCCCTTTGAATCTGCAGTTCTTTTGCCAACAAATCTAGCTTCTCCATTTGCCTCTCATATTCCCTTGCAACGTCTCTCTCTGATTTATCCATTGCGCAAAAAGCGAAATTCGCAATTGGAGAGACGCCGATAGAAGGCTGAGTAAAGACAAGTGTTGTTTGAAGGTGAGTTGCAAAAGGCGTTGGACCAAAACCGAAGCTTATCAGCCCTTCATAGCTCCAAAATATCAATTATGCCGAAAATGAGCGAGGCAAATTGGTAACAAGACCGTTTTGTGATAGGCAGACTCGAAGGTGACGAGAATAGCGCGCGAACGCCCCCTCTTAGTAAAAAGTCAAACTTGATCGGGATTTAGCGATGCGAGTCCGTGAGAAATCCTCGCTTAGAGCACTTTAGGGGTTACCACCCTTCACTCTAGTAGAAAGGCTCTAGTAAAGAGGCCAGAAGGTGTACGCCGCAGCTGGCATTGGGTGCTCGGGAACTATGCGAAAAACCTAATATTTAGACATGGCACTAATAGTTTGGATATTTATGCGTTCCTGCATCGCTCAAGTCTTGCAAGAACTCGCAGTCTCATTCGTCGAGGGGTTCTTGAACATCTCGTAGACACTAAAAACAAGCAACGGAACAATTCTTGTCGCGACGTTCACTGTGCTAAAGATCCGCATAACCGCTGCCAGGAACTATATACGCTCCCTATAGAATCCTGTAGCCAGTGTAATAATAGGATATTGTTATTTTTCCTTTTATGCGTTTCAAAATTAGTGGCTATCTAGAAGCTGGCTCTGATTTCTTGAGTTTTCTCTGCTAGGGTTCAGACTCCCACTTTGGGCAAAATGATAATAGGAGCGAGATATATTTATAAAACCCAGGTGATATAATATAAAAGAAGCAGGAAAGAAACGACAGTGGGGGAAAACATATAATCCGACGTATATTTCACGAGGTTAGTGCTGGCGGAGATCCCAATTAAATGGAAGAGGCAGAGTTTCGGAAGACTGTCTATAATACTAAGTCTAGGTTAGAATCACATCGATGAACTTTTGGGCAAATTTCTTGCTGATTAATGAGAGTAGGCAAAGTGTTATGTTGCAGAAGCCAGAAATGCCGCATCTGAAGGGTCTTTTAGAAGAAGTTGATGAACCTGATGTACCTTTAGCCGGGATTGAAAAGGAGTTCGTCAATTTGTGAGTGCTTCTTATGATGAGCTCTATGATGCCTAGCTCGATTTAGGAGCGTAATGAGATACATAAATTAATTGTACGAGGCATTTGCAATTCTTATTAATAACATACAAGTTGGGCCTTTAAGGAGGTCCAATCACGGGTTTCGCGGGGTAAAGCGGGGTCCTAAGAAGAACAAATGCCTACACCATGCTACAAGTACTCGCTTCTTTGTGGTAATGAAAGGAGTAGATTAGAGATCAAGTTAAATTTTTCAAGGATGAGAACCTTCTGTCGTGCTCGTATATGAATTTGGAATGGAGCAGGCAAAAATACCTCAAGTGGATCCCTTTCCTCGATAAATCGCGCAAGTTGAAACTGAATGAGAATTGCTTCACACCCCTTTTGAAGTCTGGTGTCTTCTAACTTCAAGAAGCAAGGAAAATGATCATGCTGAATGACTAGAGGTGTAGAGAATCGAGTGTAAAGAGTGTAAAAGGGGCGAGATTAACCCGACGTGGTTGGTCTCCCACGTGCCCGAGTTTACCGAAAGCCAAACACGACTTCAACCGTGAATCTCAAAATCCTCACGTTTCTGTCATCAAATAATCATTCTAACATCATCTGAGGGTCCCATAGCACGTGGTGCCCTCCACTTTGGTATGCATTATGCGTGACATTGCTGACCCGAAAGGGGTAGCTTGTCAGGTCAGGCCACACCGCAAAGTGTTCTCATGACCAATTGGGTGGTGCATCCATTGCATCTGACCAACCACAGGGGTTGACATCTCACACAATGGCTATCACGAACTCCTTTACCTCCACGTGAAGAGCTGTCCTCGGCTTTTGTCTCGAACAACAAAGTTGGGTGGCTCTGTTGCGATAAGGAAAAGAAAGATGGAGCTGCCTTGACTCGCACCTTCCTGACACTTCTGGTCCCTGCTATCGATGCACTTATTCAGCAACACAGCACAGTATCACTCTGATTCACTCAAGCCACGATATTGGACATTTTTGGCATGCATCCAGGCATTCCGTATACACGCCCGATTCCTTTCCTAGTCCGCAACCCGCGAAACCGGTACCAGATTCTCTGAATCTGATCCGTTCCAGTGGTATCTCTCTTCGGCAAAATGCCCGTCCTCGCCATTACAAACTTCAACATCGTGTGCTCGGTACTGGGAGGCTTCATCACGCTCTTTGGATTAGTCTCTTACCTCTTCAAAGAAAGGTTCTATCTGTCCGAAGCCCGTGAGTGGCCTTGAAAAGTTGTACCGGACCGACTGGATCCCTGCTGACATTCTCCCCAGTTATATCTCTCTTGGCAGGAGTAACCTTCTCGCCGAACGTCACGAACCTCATTCGACCTTTGGAATACGCTGGCTCGGAAGCTAAGCTCAATACCATTACTTTGTGTTTCAGTCGCCTCGTCCTGGGAGTACAACTTGTTCTCGCTGGAGTCCAGCTTCCAAGTCGCTACTTGAAGAAAGAATGGAGATCTCTGGCCGTTTTGCTTGGGCCAGCTATGACCTCTATGTGGATTATTAGCAGCCTGATCATTTGGGCCGTGGTTCCTGAACTCCCGTTCCTGCATGCTTTGGCCGTTGCAGCATGCATCACTCCAACAGATCCGATTCTGTCTAACACCATCGTGAAAGGCAAGTTTGCTGATCGCAATGTCCCGAAATCTTTACAGAACATAATAATTGCCGAGTCGGGGGCAAATGATGGTCTGGGTTACCCGTATCTGTTTCTTGCATTGTACTTGATCAAATACAACAATCAGACGAACGATGTAAGTAAGACCTTGGGACTTTGGTTTGGGGAGACCTGGGGCTACACAATATTTCTCAGTGCTATATATGGAGCAGTAGTTGGATGGTTGGCGAAAGCGCTTCTCCATTGGGCAGAAGAAAAGAAGTTCGTCGACCGAGAGAGCTTCTTGGTGTTCGCAATTGCCTTAGCGCTCTTTATCGTCGGCACTTGTGGCATGGTTAGAAGTGACGACGTTCTAGCCTGCTTTGTGGCTGGCAATACTTTCACATGGGATGACTGGTTCCGGCTCGAGACCTTGGATGATTCGCTCCAACCAACGATCGATATGCTGCTCAACTTATCGATCTTTATCTGGTTCGGAGCTGTTTGCCCATGGGAAAGTTTTACAGCAAATTCTGTTATCTCAATCTATCGTCTGATGCTGCTTGGAGTTCTCATCCTCCTGTTGAGACGCCTTCCAATTCTTTTTGCACTCCGCAAATATATTCACCAAATCGATGGACGGCGACAAGCAGTTTTCATGGGCTTCTTTGGGCCCATTGGGGTATCCGCAATATTCTATCTTTATATCACCCTAGAATTCCTCGACACTATCACAGTTGATGGTGTTCAACGAAAAGATGCGAAGAAATTGGGAGAAGTGGTGAGAGTGGTCATTTGGTTCCTTGCCATCTGCAGTAATGTAGGTTGACTTTAGTAGCCGTAACTTTGCCCTTATGCTGATCCACGCCCAGGTCGTCCATGGCTTAAGTATACCTCTGGGAATGGTTGGCATGTATCTTCCACGGACTCTCTCTCAAGCTGTTGAAGCGACAACGAATGATGAGAGATTTGGCCCGATTACTGCACCAGTTCAAGTTATATTCGGAAGACGGAGAAGGAAGATCCTCGATGGCGATGCTCAAAATTCTCCCAGCCCCTCCCCTTCACCGTCATCACCTCTCCTTGTCAGGATAGGCGGCTCCATTATTCGAGATCGGAATTTTGGGTCAATCGCTTCAGCAGGACCATCGACTTCGCCAAAGCTCAGCTATAGTCGAATCATCAGCTTTCCAGACGAAGACTGATGGCTTACTGTTTATTGTTCTCAAGGATTCCGTTTATCCACTTGAAATTGGCGACTGTTAGGTGGAATATCCAGACAGGGAGAAAACCGACACCTTTATTTTCCGTTGCCATTGCACTCCGGCTAGCAGCTGGGGATGTCGGAAGTGTCTTCTCCTGGAAAGTATCGGAATGTTCTGGGGGTGTTTTTAACCACGAGTTCACCGCTACACCGCATCCTAGACAACCCAATTCAGGGCGCGTCAAACATATATCTCATGTTTACCCATCCAGGGTTCTCTGCGCTGTCATCCATTGGAACATTCTGTGCATGTGCCTTTAGTATCGGTTGGAGAAGCGATGCATAATTCTCCATCGCACTTAGCATTCTGATGGCTTATGGGCTACGTCTCAGTATTCTTGATCTGTCTTGCGGCGCAGGCTTACATTGAGCTAGTGGGTAGTGCTTCTGTAGCATTTGGAATCCCGAGATGTCAGCGCTCCTAGAACTCTTTTTGTGGTGTATTTCTATCTCCGTTGTTTTTCACATCCGTCCTCTTCTCAGAGAGTAGAGTTCATGAGAAATACCCCGCTATCTCCACCCCATTGGACGTAAATGCAGGCCAATTCGATCCGCCATACCCTGCCACCGATGGCTAATGCTGCGTAGAAGCCAACCAGTGATGTACTGCACTTAATCCACCAACACTCAAGTTTCTTGTTCAACGATCGCATAAATTTTATATCATAGCGGGGAGCTTGGGAGCGGTGATGAGAGGGGTTTCTTTCCAAGCCTGAGTCGTTCACCGCCAACTCAACTCCTGGCAGTGGGGCCCGAAGTTTGAAAGATAGCGGCACGGACTTGACCACCATGCATATCTGCTCGCCAGGGGTAAATCGTGAGGTTTCCACGTTTTCACCGTTTCCACCGTTTCCACCGTTTTCGCTATTCCCCTTAAGATAGGCGAGATGCAGTGGGGGTTTTTCTTCGCGTGCAGAGTTTGGCGATGGCTTCTGCGTAGAACATCAAAATCGCAAAACTACGCAAATCTACTCCTCGTATTTATGGATTTATGGAGATAAAGACTGATAAGAATATTAAGATTTAAGCTGTAGTATCTGAGGAACATTTCTGTTTCTTAAATCTTTTAAAAGGGTGTGGGGGGAAGGAGAAAAGAAAACTTGGGTTTTCGCCTACTTTGAGGAAAACAGTCGACATGGTGGGACCTTGCGGTTACAGGTACGGAGCAGGGCACTGTGAGACTCATGAACCAGAGCTACAGTACGGTGCCAAAAGTATTGGCACATGGTCCGTGCGGATCCACTGTATCCAACCAACCACAATTCACACTGAGATTTTTAAGAGAAGTGATTGGCTAATGAGCACAGACCCTGTGCCAATACTTTTGGCACCGTACTGTAGTACCACTTAACTTAAATAGATTTGTACCTGAAACCCCCCAGCAAGATCCAGTTTACACCGAATCAGCCCTAGTTCCCGGTGAAGACCCCGTGGATCGCACAGACGTAGCACACCGCTCCACAACCGCGGCCAACGCATCGACTTTCAAAACAAGCGCTTGGTTTCTAGGCTTGCATCCTCATGGAACCTACCAAGGCATGTAACGATCTTTTCGCACTCATTGGCCTCTTATTTTGTTGAGAGGTCGGCGTCTGCTGTGGCTTACTGAAAAAGGAAGTATATCTTCACCTTTTCCACCCCTTACCTGTTTTCGATGTCCTGGCGTCCTAGCTAAGATTGTGGCATAATTGCTTTTTCCTTTGTGCGACACGAAATTGAGTTATCCTCACCGTCCAACCTTCTTGTTCCACATTTATTTCCCGGGAGCCTGGACCTGGGTGAGACGCCACTGGAACTTTTTTATGGATCCCGGCGGTTAGGTGCCTTTTGGTTGCATCTTCACCGGTTTCAGAATGTTATCATTCCACGATTTGCTATGACCATTGTGAACTCGCGCTACACAACCTGCGCCGGAGGACGCGGGGTTACTGCCCAAAAAGAGGGCATGTGACGAGTGAAAGCTTCCAATCCGTATGCTCACACATTCCCGATTACCCAGCTCATGCAAGGGACCATCAATCGCACTGGTCTCTGACAGATTCTTGGCGTTGCCTTTGCGTTGGCCCCGCGGGGGCAAGACGCGGGAAGCTCTGGGAACGGTGAGGTAAGGTTTTATAAGTCGCAGGTAATGCCCGGAGGTGTTCAATCAGAAAGACAGGAGAGAGTGGGAGAGCGGCTCAGCCAATCGGGTCTTTTACAGCGCGTCCTTTATTTTTCACATAAACAGGCGATACCGAGTAAGCATAAATAAACGTCAAATAATCCTCCTAATGTCTGGGGTCAAGGATGTATATGATCCAGGATACCCTTCTCACCTCTCACTGGACGACGAGTGGCTCTCGACAGCCTTATTTTCGCCCGAATTTGGTACCGAAGGTTTCCATGCACCTGTGTGTCTACCCAACGTCGAAAACAATTGCCCAACAACGCCTACGGTCGAACCAATCTATTCACATCGGGTAAGCCCTCTTGGTTACCTTATTCAAAGTCATTATATTCCGCACCTCTAACTATTGGGTAGCCGCCGCAAAAGGGAAAGCGCTACGTCTATGTGTGGCATTGTGTAAGTCGCCAAAACGCTATGCTCGAGTCCCGTTGTCAAATTGCTAAATCAGCGCCTAATATTGCGGCCCAAAACAGTGCGCATGTGACAAAGCCAGAATTGGGATCATGGTGGAGAATTGTCCTGACTGCGGAGCCCAAAGGTGCCCGTATTGTCGCACGGAGAAGGTCAGAGTCCAGTAAAGCACAGGACTGCTTGGGCTGGAGGCTATGCGGGGACAACACTGCGGTGCGAATGACCATATTGACGGCTTTGGAATGGTCAGTTCTTCCGAAGGCGGTGAGAGAGATGGATTGTAGGATGTTGCCTTTTTGTTTGCGTTCCAGAGATCAAGGTTGAGGGCCAGTTCAATGACTTATCTCTCGCCACATGTTTTGTTTCCATTAGACTGTTCCTCGTCTCCTACTCCAAAAGCCGCCCGGTTTGCCATGAGAACATCTACCTTTGGTCAAACTACTTCTTGTCTCTTGCCAGCTTGATATTGAGTTGACGGCAAATTATATCTTTGGTACCCAAACGTATTTGCTGCAGTATCTGCCTTGTTTCCGGATTCGATAATGACTCGCCATCTTTCTGTGGACATCGACTCTCTGTCAAGCCTCACGTATGAGTCAATTTCTGTTCACTCACCCAGACAGATGTAAGTCTTTAATAGTTATTCTAGCTTCGAGATTGTTCACTAAATTTCCTCAAAAGATGCTTTGAAGTCTAACCACGAATGAATTTCCCTGCCAAAACCTATCCCTAATCTACGTCCCCAGATTACTTACATTCTCAACTATCAATGTTGAGGTATAGGCTAAAGAGAGAGCGAAATGTGCAAACTCTTCGACGGAGCCGTCAATCCGCGCCCGGTTTCTCAAAAGTGTGGCCCAATTCCTTTTTCGCTCACCATCATCTAACGGGGAAAGATGACGTGCCAGCTGCTGAAGAAAGGAATCAAATAAGTAGCTTTCAAGATGAAATGACCAATTTTCTTAAAGATTCTAAAGATCTTGGCTTTCCAAGTGAGGCCAATGGGCTCAAGAAATATTGCAAGCATGTCCGCCTCAAAGACATTGAAGCTGGGATTGGTGAAGCTGGGACAAGGCGAGCCTTTTGGATTGATGACCGGAAACGTGACCATCTAGCTGGCTGCGGGAAGCCGAGGCTTTCCAACGGCTGGAAGACAGCGACTGAGGCTTTGAGATGCCTTGAGCAACGTGTATGGCCTGCCAGAACGGCCCTTTTCGCTTGATACGTCCACCGGCTGACTTTTTATGTTCCAGAGATACAACCTTGGGGAAGAGCCAGATGCGGAGAGGCGTCTTATGTGAGCTTCTGGAGGGTCATATTTCTGCCTGTATGTTCTAATTTTCTCGAAGGTGCATCTCCGACCTGAATCCCGAGTTCATATGTGCTCTAGCTGTCACCGCTCCATGGCACTACGCCCCAGTCCTTCGAGACGCTATGTGTAAGCATGTTGGCTTCAAGCCTTCAATCGCGGTCCAAATTGCTGTAAGTGATGGTTTCATTTGCTCTCTAAGATTCATTGTTAATTATGGTACTTACTTTGCGACTTAGTCGGATGGAATGACAAAATTTCAGATGGAATTTCATCTGCCATACTTCGCTCTAAGAAAAAGGCCGCAGCCAAATCTCTCTCAGAACAAGGAACCCCTACATATTATGCGGAAAAGAACCGATATCTCACTAATAGACGAAGAGAGTTCAGTGCCAGGAGGCCAGGAGGTATACCAAATCCACGAAGCTCAGGTGTCATGTGTTTTATACGGCCACGGCGAACATCAGTGGACGGCTTGCGCATTCTTAGATAATGCGTATGACTCCGGAGACCTCTACGATGCTGAAGAGTCTCATGATGGAGACGGTGAAGGTAGGATGGCTGCAACAGATCTGAAAGCCGACGGATTTGACGAAGATCCAATTGGGACGGGTCTCCATGTAAGTAAGCCTATTTGGAGGCCCCGGCAATACTTCGTAAAGGCACTTGAGGCCAATATCAAAGAAGTCAGTCAAGAGTGGCACGAGCTGGTTCACAAAATTGACAGCGATATCACTGTATACGTATGAGCCTTGACATTATCGTCTTTCATTTCAATACTAATACTCCTACAGAAAGAATTGCATACATTCACTTACTCCAACTCATCTCAAAGCTCGAGCGAACGGTCAAAAGAGATGAAAAGCTCCTTCGACTGGACTCGAGAGAGAATACACCTGCTTGGCAAACTTAGGAACGTGCTTTCGGGAACCCTCAAACAATGGGGCGCCTTTACGTCGCCGGATGGAGGAGACATCGGCTACTTCTTCGATTTGGAGCATCCGTTTCCGAGTGAATCTACTCAGTCAGTAGACACTTGCCATGCTGGCAGATCGCTTAGTGCGATAAAGAAGACTTTTGTAAACCTGGATGGTCTGCTCCAGAAAATTGATTTATTGAGAGATGACCTGAGTAGAGACTTTGAAACAGTGAGTGGCACTGTGAACGATTCCTTTGGACAGGCGCAGCTTTGTCGAAGAAGATATATCGCTGACCACTTGATTTTTAGCTTAAACTGCGTCTTTCCTTGGAAGGTCATGATGCAAACGAGCATGCCTCGTTCACCTCAACATTCTTAATTTGGGTGAATATTGATGAATCCGATCAACACTATGACGTTACTGATTCATTTATCTAAGGTTTTATATCCAATCACACTTGCCGCTTCGATATTTTCCATGCAACCGTCGGTCATCCCGTTCGGTCTCCACCCAGTTTGGTTTCTAATCACCATTTTCATTCTTATTGGCGCGATGTGTGTCATTTATTGGTTTATGAAGAAGTGGCCTTCGTGGCAAAACGAACTTGCGGTTTGGAGGAAGACAAGAAAGCACCTTGAAGACGAAGAGCCTCGTGGCTTAGAAAGGGAACCTCGACAGTTTATACCCAGTATGTTTCGCAGCACAGCATCGGGCGATGAAGAAAGCCTTGGGACCAGAATCATGTCAGGTAGAAAGGATGTAGTAGTATAAATGAATTCAAATGAAAGCAAAATAGTCTTACATGGACTGAAATCCATCTCTCTACTGGAAGGTCATACATTGGTGGGGTAAGTGTACTGTACCCCCACCAACGAGGAAACTCCGTGCAGCGCGGGGTCATTTTAATACCCGAACAACAGGATCGCAGGACAATGCATCAGAAATTATTATCAAATCTCGAGTCTTATTTGGAAATTAACATGCAGATCGCTCAATAGCTCTTATAAAGAGCCAATATTTCTGCTAGGACACAAAGCATCAACTGTTGATGAGTTCAATATGAACCTACCCAAAGTTTCCAGTCAACATGCTCTACAGTGAGTGCCCCTCTCCCTCCAAAAAGGCAAACCAATTTCCGATCAAACACCAGACTGCGGTCTCCGTCCCTCAATCGCTAGCACAACCTCAATAGTCTCCCTCTTCAACGGTGTCTTCTTCCGCATACTCAGCAAAAAGCTCGTCTTCAACACATTCTTGATCTGCCGTCCATTCAAGTCAATTGTGCTCAGATGATCCAAATCCTTATCAGAAACAGAACTCTTCTGCTTCGAGTTCTCAAGGAAGTTGGCCCAAATCTGGCGTCTGGAAGATGCGGTCAAGTTAGGGTACTCCATCGAAACATGGATTCGGGATTGGAATGCGGCATCCATGTTCGCCACACGGTTCGTGGTGAGGAAGAGAATGCCTTCGTAATATTCAAGTGTCCGTAGGAAAATGGAGACCAGTTTGTTGCGTTCCAGGTCGGAGTTTGTGCGTGCCTCTAGGAACACATCACATTCATCCAGTAGCAGGATAGCATCCCACTTCGCAACCATTTCGAGGATTTTCTGCAGAGCGTCTTCGACTTCCTCAGGTCGAATTCCGAGATCGCCGGCGCTCATCATGTAGAGTGGGATGCGCATGCTTTCTGCCACCGATTCCGCGGTGAGGGTCTTGCCCACCCCCGGCGGGCCTGATAATAACATGATAATGCCTTTGCCTTTGCCTTGAATTACGTCATCGAAGGCATTTTTGTTCTCAACTTGGGATTCAACGAAGGACATGAGGAGGTCCTTTGTGTCTTCTGGAAGGACGAGTGTGCTGAAGGCGTTTTCGTTCCATTCGATTTCTTTGATGAAGTCGACGAAAAAGAGCACTTAGTGAGGTTAGATCTGGTCTGGAAATCGATTGAAAAGATTACTTACTCCACTTCTTTTGCTTGAGCGAGTAGCCTGGGACAGTAGATTTACATATCAGATGGCCATCTTCTGTGAGTTCGATTTTCGGGCCATCGCCTTCACTTTCGTAGTCATTCTGAATGACAGTGACCATCTTTTTGAAGTCCAGGTCTAACTTTTGGTTGACTTTGAAATCGCCGGGATGTAGATCGTCATTGTAGTACGAGGCCTTCATTGGATTATTGCGATCGAATGACTCGGTGTCCACAATGATGCGCCCCGTCACTGTGACTGGTACTTGAGTACCTTTGGCATTCCAGGACAAAGCAATGCCATCATATCTGAGAATGTGTGAGTAGGAAGACCAGCTGAAAATTAGAGGAACTTACGCCTTGTAATGATAGCCAGCGAATTTTTCATACTTCTTTCCCCGCTTAACCAATGTTTCCCTGATCTTCTCCTTCTCGGGATGCAGATGAAGAGGACAAGCACTCAATTCCTTGATTGGTTTGGTCCCTTGGAAATCATAGATGTTCGCATACTCAGTGCCACGTTTGAATGTCGAACCGTTCCAACCAATAGGCTCAAGTGTCAGCTGGAAGTACTTACCACACTGTCCTTCTCCGTATGCACCACTGTGGAAAGACTGGCAGTTGGGGAGGCCACCGGTTCGTGAGTAGACAGTGCACTCTGGTTGGAAGATAGCCCACAGAATGTCAAAAGTGGTGACACCGTTGAGGATGAAATCTTCCAGGGCCTTGATCGTATCCTTCAGTTCCTCTCTCAAAAGCTCGTGGAGAAGCTCAAGATGAGCTTTGGTGCTTTCACTCTTTTCGTTCTCAATTGCAAGCTTGAATTCGGACCATCGATGGACGAAAGGTTGGAACGGAGCGTCGAAAACTAATCGATCGAGAGAACACGTAACTCCAGGGTACTTCGCAAAAACCTGTTCTAGCACCTTCTTGACAGCAGGACTGTTCACAATGATGGAGTCGATATCAAACTTCTTGCGGCCCGTAAAACACTTCTTCTTGCGAGCAATGAAGGCGTACTTTGCTGTCTCTTCCGTCTCGGCCGCTTCCTCGACATCCTCAGGATATTTGTCTACCCATGGTGCGCGACCTGAGTTATCTACAGGACCTTGATAGAGATCTTTGATCTTGTTGACTGAGCCTAATGGAGCGTCTTTCAATTCTGGATCTGCGGCAGTCTCCAAGGCCTCAGTGGCTGGGGTGTCAGCACCAGGGGTACTGTCCGCCGACTTCTCCTCTTTCTTTTCTTCCTCAACAATCTTCAAGTCGAATTGAGTTGCCAATGTCTCCATGGCAGTCTTGATAGCAGCGGTGTCTGCCATCGTAGCGATTTCGTTTTGCGAGTTACTTTGGGGAGAGGGAGTTGCGGGGTGGAGGACGAAGCAATAAATGATCGAGCTACTGAAGAAAGGCTCACAAAGTTTAGTCTCACCTTTACTTATCTATATTCAAAAGAAACCTCAATGCCTAATCGACCCCACTGAGGTTCAGGTCTACCCCTGAGTCACTCAGCCCAAGCGAAGCCTTACTGGGCTGAAGCCGCCTAGGCTGCCGTGCACAGCCACGGGCTCTGCCGTCAGCAGCGCGGCAGTGGACGAACCACAATACTTGCCTGAAAGTGACTACAGGGTACTTGACATAGTTGCGACTTGGATGCCTTCCAAGTCCCATCGGTGGTGACTCTATGCGTTCTTGCCGCCTCTGGTGCCTGTTTTGGGAGAAACTAGCCCCCAAATTCAAAGAGTGGCGACCCCCAACGACTCCGGAGTACCCCACTATGATTGCAGCCTACCAAGATGAACTCATCCAAATCCTTGGCGAAGGATTGTGCAGTGTAGGCTTTTGTTTCTATTGGATTAGGCCCTGTTCAACCAATAATGGTGCTTTTTGACCAAGGGTTCGACCTTGCTTCAAAGTCTCAAAGCTACCGAGTTGAGGGGCAGGTTGGCTCTGACTTTACCAGGAATGACCTTCGCATTCATTGAACTGTTCTATATATTTTATAGATATATCCGCATCAACTTCTTGGAAAATTATTTAGTGTGCTGTGTATGTAGAGAGCCTGCTGAAGCTCTGAGCGTTCAGGGGGCCGTTCACTTGAAAGCTGCGCCAAATAAAATTTCCTAGCAAAGGACAC
>Ga0302325_10020353_pt1 | contig 13913 bp, 14 predicted proteins | sample Palsa_T0_2_FD_201948 | JGI IMG/M metagenome (GOLD analysis project Ga0302325, IMG submission 201948) | Peat permafrost microbial communities from Stordalen Mire near Abisko, Sweden - Palsa_T0_2 | ecosystem: Environmental > Terrestrial > Soil > Palsa > Peat permafrost | place: Sweden: Abisko... | reverse complement strand
GAGGCCGCAGGTCGATGCGCAGCGTCAGGATCCCGTCCACCAGGTCGGCCTCGGCGTCCCCGATCATGGCGTAGTCGGCGAAGTCCCGCTGGGCCTGCTCACGAAAGCGTTGCCGCTCGGGGCCCTCAATCGGTGGCATGCCACGCGTGCGGACCGCCTCGGCCCTGGCGCGGAAGCGGGCGACCATCTCTTGCGGGTCGAACCCGGGCATGGGGTCAGCGTAGAGGTTTCGCTGGTCGACCAGCGACTCTGGCAGCCGAGCCGGCGCCCGGGTGATACCGGAGGTCGATAGGGAGGCCGATGCCTCCGAGGGGACCTGACCTGTCTGTCTGGACCGTCCTGACCTGGGGTCGAGCGGGCATGCCGCCCGCAACTACTACAATGGATCGGCGGTCGACGTGGCCCGTACGCCCCGGCGATAAGGGGGCGGACGCCAAGATGCGGTCCGGGTGTGACAAGGAGTTCCCGTGAAAAAAGGACGCCATCGGCGCTTCGAGGAAGCGCGCAGTCTGAAGCGGTCGTCGACGGAGTCGACGGGGCGATGTGCGGAGTGTGGGGCTGAGCCCGACGATGTGCACGCGTCCTGGTGCCTGGCCGAAGAGGACAAGTACGACCGCATCCTCGGCTCCATGCCGACCAGCGCCGTCGCAGACGACGACCCGCTGAACGACTGAGGCCGGCGAACTGGCTCGGCGCCGAACGGCGAAGCGCCGAACGGGCTACGCGGGCGAGTCCGAGGGGTTGCCGGCGTCCACGCTGCCACGGCTCCGGACTGCGGGGTGCGGGACCGCTACGCCCTTCGTCCGCAGGCGATCGCGCTCTTCCACCAGTTCCACGAAGTGGTCGTAGGCCTTCGAGCCGACCATCTTCGTCAGCTCGGGCTGCATCTCCCGGTACACGGGCCTCGTGCCGACGAACGCCTCGGGTGACTCGGTGCACCACCAGTGGAACTCTTGGCCGCCCTTGCCCCAGTGCCGGCGGTCCCACTGCCGGATGACCGAGGTGACGTGCCTCTCGTCGTCGTCGACCGCATCCTCCCGGCGCAGCGGCAGCTGCCAGCAGACCTCGGGTTTGAGCGTCATGTGGTCGACGCCGCGGTTCATGGCCGCGATGTGGAAGGCGCAGCCGACGCCACCGGGGAAGTCGGGCTTGTTGAGAAAGATGCAGGCGTCGTCGACGAGCCGCGTCACGGTCTCGCCGCTTTTGTTCTCGTGGATGACGCTCTTCTTGGTCCCGTGGTTCTGCCACTCGTCCGGCGTGAGGGTGGCGGCCGCCTTCTCGACCCGGCGGGCGTCCTTCTTGTTGACGAGGTGGGCGCCGTAGCTGCAGCAGCCCTGGACCAGCTCCGGCGCGGGGCCGGTGAGCACCCCCTGGCACCCGTTCCCGAAAATGCAGGTCCAGTTGCTCGTCAGGAACGTGACGTCGAACATCCACGTCCGCTCTTCCTCGTCGTCCTCGAAGCTGATCCACTCGTGCGTGTCGGTCGGTGTCGTGGCCACGGCCAGGCACGTTACTGTGCGCACGAGACGCCCAGGCACAGCCAGTCCGCTCCAGCCCGGCCGGTGCCGTCCGCCTCGCGGCGCACCGTAGACTGCCTCCATGGCAACGACCACCGAAGATCTCCAGACGACCGCCCCCGTGATCACGCTCACCCCCGAGGCGCACAAGATCGTGCGGGACGCCATCGGGCAGGAGCCCGACCCGGCGAGCCTGGCTCTCTGGCTCGAGGTGCGGGGCGTGCAGGAGGGCTCGTTCATCTACGACCTTTATTTCCAGGCCATCTCCGACGCCGACGACGGTGACGGCCGTCACAGCCAGGACGGGCTCGAGATCGTCATCCCGTCCGGCAGCATCGACCGCCTCCGTGGCGCGCGGCTCGAGTGGTCCGAGGATGACGGCGGCGGTCTCGTGCTGGTCAACCCGAACACACCGACACCCGAGGAGGTCTCGCCGAGCGTCCCGCCCGAAGTCCTGGCCAAGGGCATCACGGGCCCCCTCGCTCTGCGGATCGTCGCGGTGTTGGAGCAGGCGGTCAACCCCTCTATCGCCAGCCATGGCGGCCGGGCCGACCTGGTGGCCGTCAACGACGAGGACGGCAGTGCCTACCTGCGGCTCTCGGGGGGCTGCCAGGGCTGCGCCATGTCGCAGATGACGCTCCGCCAGGGGATCGAGACCACCTTGCTCGAGGAGGTACCGGAACTCACGCGGGTGCTGGACGTCACCGATCACGGCAGCGGCGACAACCCCTTCTACCAATAGGGAACGGGGCCCTCGAGGCTCCTGGATGGCAGTGGCCGTCCGGTAGCGTGGCTGTGTGCTGCGCTTTTTGACCGCTGGAGAGTCCCATGGTCGCGCCCTGGTCGTGATCGTCGAGGGTCTGCCCGCCGGGCTGCCCGTCGAGGCCTCCGACATTGCCGCCGAGTTGGCCCGCCGCCGGCTGGGCTACGGACGCGGTCCCCGCATGCGCTTCGAGGCGGACGAGATCTCGCTCGTTGGCGGCATCCGGCACGGCCGTACACTGGGATCGCCGGTGGCCGTCGAGATCGCCAACACCGAATGGCCGAAGTGGACGGAAGAGATGTCCCCCGAGCCCGGGGCCCCCACCAAGGTGTTGACCCAACCCCGCCCGGGCCACGCTGACCTGCCCGGCATGCTCAAGTACGGCTTCGAGGACGCCCGCGACGTGCTGGAACGGGCGTCAGCCCGCGAGACGGCGGCCCGGGTGGCCGCCGGCACGCTCGCCAAGCTGCTCCTGACCCACCTCGGGGTGTCCATCCTGAGCCATATCGTCGCCCTGGGTGAAGCCACCGTCCCTGCCGACAGCCCCCGGCCCGGCCCGGCCGACCTCGACAAGGTGGACGAGAGCGCGGTGCGCTGCTTCGACCCGGCGGGGGAAAAGGCGATGGTGGCCGCCGTGAAGGCGGCGGCGAAGGTTGGTGACTCGCTCGGCGGTGTCGCCGAGGTTCTCGCCTACGGCGTCCCGGTCGGACTCGGGAGCCATGTGCACTGGGATCGCAAGCTCGACGCCAACCTGGCGCAGGCCCTGATGTCGATCCAGGCCGTCAAAGGGGTGGAGATCGGGGAGGGGTGGGACAACGCGGCGCGCCGGGGTTCGGACGCGCACGACGCCATCCACTACGACGACGCCGAGGGCTACGTCCGTCCCACGGACAGGGCGGGCGGGATCGAGGGCGGCATCTCCAACGGCGCGCTTCTCGTGGCGCGCGTGGCGATGAAGCCGCTGGCCACCCTCAACCGTCCGGTGCTCGAGACGGTCGACGTCGTCACCAAGGAATCGACGGTGAGCTTCCGTGAGCGCACCGACGTCACCGCCGTGCCCGCCATGGGGGTGGTCGCCGAGTCGATGACGGCGCTCGTGCTCGCCACCGAGGCGCTGCGTAAGTTCGGCGGGGACTCACTCGCCGAGGTCGTGCGGAACCGCGACGGCTTCGTCGCCTCGCTCGGCACGACGCCGTCGTCCGCCGTCGGCCGCCCCCCGGGGGATGAAGGCGCCGGCGCCGCCTCGACAGCGGGTCCGGACAGCGCGACAGGATGACCCCCCGCATCCTGCTCGTCGGGATGATGGGCGCCGGCAAGACCACCACCGGACGCCTCCTGGCCGAGCGCCTCGGATGGGGCTACCGGGACTCCGACGCGGACGTCGAGTCGACGACCGGGCTGACGGTGCCCGAGCTGTTTGCCCGTGACGGCGAAGCGGTCTTCCGCATGGCCGAGGCACGCGTGCTCGCCGAGGCCTGCGCCGACCCTTCGCCATCCGTGGTGTCCGTCGCCGGCGGTGCCGTGCTGAGCGCCGACAACCGCCGTCTCGTCGCCCGCAGCGGCATCGTCGTCTGGTTGCGGGCGCGGCCCGAGACGTTGGCGGCGCGAGTTGGAGACGGCGCCGGCCGCCCTCTGCTCGGGGGGGACCCGGCCACAGCACTGACCCACCTCAACTCGGTGCGTGCGCCCCTTTACGCACAAGTGGCCGATGTCATCCTCGACGTGGACGAGCTCAGCCCCGCCGCCGTCGCCGATCGCATCATCGACGCCATGGACGCCACCACCCCAGCGGACGCCACCACCCCAGCGGACGCCACCACCCCAGCGGACGCCACCACCCCTGCCGATACCGCCATCGTCCCGGGCAAAGCCCGGTAGCGGCGGAGCGAGAGCCACGAGTGCGCGCCATCTCCGTCGACCTGGCCGACCGCTCCTACCCGGTGCTCGTCGGCCCCGGCGCCCGCCACGAGATGGCGCGCTTCGTGCCGACCACGGCCAGAGCGGCCGTGCTCGTGACGCAGCAGTCGATCAGGGACGCCGGTTGGGTGGAGGGGCTCGACCCGGGCGTGCCCTTCGAGGTGTGCGTCATCCCCGACGGCGAGGATGCCAAGACGCTCGCCACCGTCGAAGTGCTGGCCCGTTTCTTCGCCAACGCCGGTCTGTCGCGAGCCGACGTCATCGTCGCCGTCGGGGGCGGCATCGTGACCGACGTCGCCGGCTTCGCTGCCGCGACCTACCACCGGGGGACGGCGTACCTGAACGTCGCCACCTCGCTGCTGGCCCAGGTCGACGCCGCCATCGGCGGCAAGACCGGCGTCAACCTGCCCGAGGGCAAGAACCTCGTCGGCGCGTTCTGGCAACCGGACGCCGTGCTGTGTGACACCGAGACCCTTTCGACCCTCCCGCCGCGCGAGTGGGCCTGCGGCCGGGGGGAGATCGCCAAGTACGCCTTCCTGGGCGACGCCCCGACGGCCGACCAGCCGATCGAGGAGCAGGTGGCTCGCTGTGCCGGCATCAAGGCGGCCGTCGTCTCCGAGGACGAGCGTGAGGGCGGCCGCCGCATGATCCTCAATTACGGCCACACCCTGGCCCACGCGCTCGAGGGCGCCGGCCGGGCGGATCACCCCGACTGGGACCTGCGCCACGGCGAGGCGGTGGCCATCGGAGTGCTGTTCGCCGCCCTCCTCGCGCGCCGGCTCGGTCGCATCGGCGAAGAGCGGGTCGCGGAGCACCGCAGGATCATCGGCAGCTTCGATCTGCCCACCGAGCTCCCGGCGGGTGCCGACGCAGCGGAGCTCGTCGACTTCATGGGACGGGACAAGAAGGCGCAGCAGGACCTCACGTTCGTACTGGACGGCCCCGACGGCGTCGAGGCGGTGCGCGGTGTGGCCACGGCCGACGTGGTCGCTACCCTGGCTGCCATGGGTGCCCGCACATGAGCCTCGTCCTCCTCCTGTCGGGGCCCAACCTCAACCTGCTCGGGGAGCGGGAGCCGGAGATCTACGGGACCGCGACGTTGGGAACCCACGTCACCACGGCCGAGGCGGCGGCGGCGCGCCACGGCCTCGAGCTCGAGCACCTGCAGACGAACCACGAGGGTGACCTCGTCGAGGCGGTCCACGCCGCCCGCGGCCGGGCCGACGCGCTGGTCATCAACGCCGGCGCGCTGAGCCACACGTCGTGGTCGCTCCACGACGCCGTGGCCGCCTTCGACGGTCCCGTCATTGAGCTGCACCTCTCCAATCCCGCCGCCCGGGAGCCCTTCCGGCACACGTCGGTGCTGGCGCCCGTGGCGTCGGGGGTCATCGCGGGCTTTGGCGGCCTCGGCTACGAGCTCGCTATCGACGCAGCTGCCGCACTACTGAAGGGAAAGTGAGCACATGACGACCACCGCCCACGCCAACCCGTACTCGCCGGCCACGGTGCCGCTGCCGGAGATCACGGTCACCGGTCGCCTCGACCGCCTACGCGCCGCGTTCGGCGACCACGAGATCGATGCCCTCGTGGTGACGACGCTGCCCAACGTGCGCTATCTCACGGGCTTCTCGGGATCGGCGGCCGTGTTGATCGTGACCAAGGACCTGGCCGTGCTGACGACCGACGGCCGGTACCGCACCCAGTCGGCCGAGCAGTTGCAGCGCGCCGGTGCCGCCGATGTCGAGATCACCATCGGCCCGGGAGCAGAGCAGCGGGAGGCCGCGCGCGTCGCACTCGACGGCGCGGGGGCCGGCCGCATCGGCCTGGAGGCGGGCAACGTCACGTGGAGCGGGCAGCGAAGCTGGGCCGAGCTCCTCGGCGGCGACAAGCTCGTTCCGACCGCCAATGCCGTCGAGGCTCTCCGTGAACGCAAAGATGCTTCCGAGATCGCCCGCATGGAACGAGCCGCTGCCATCGCTGACGCTGCGCTCTTCGAGGTGCTCCCGCTCATGAGCCAGGGGATCACCGAGGAGCACTTCGCCCTGGAGCTCGACACGGCCATGCGGCGCGGCGGGGCCGAGAGCACCGCCTTCGAGACGATCGTCGCCGCCGGCGAGAACTCGGCCAAGCCGCACCACCACCCGGGCTCCCGGCGCATCAACGGGGGAGACCCCGTGGTCGTCGACTTCGGCGCCACGTTCGAGGGCTACCGCTCCGACATGACCCGGACGTTCTGTGTCGACACCGAGCCGGAGGGCGAGCTGGCCCGCATCTTCGACGTCGTCCAGACCTCCCAGGCCGCCGGCGCGGCCGCCGTGCGACCGGGTATCGCGGCCAAGGAGGTCGACGACATCTGCCGCCGGATCATCGCCGATGCCGGTTGGGCCGAGCGTTTCGAACACGGCACGGGGCACGGAGTCGGCCTCGATATCCACGAGGCCCCGACGGTCAGCCAATTGGGCACTGCTATCCTCGCCCCCGGCTTCGTCGTCACCGTCGAGCCCGGTGTCTATGTTCCCGGGCACGGCGGCGTCCGTGTGGAGGACACGCTGGTCGTGACCGAAGACGGCGCCCGCCCCCTGACCCGATTCACAAAGGACATCCATGGCAGTCTCGACCAATGACCTGAAGAACGGCATGAGCCTGGACCTCCCCGAGGGTCTGTTCAGCGTCGTCGAGTTCCAGCACGTGAAGCCGGGCAAGGGTGGTGCCTTCGTCCGCACGAAGCTCAAGAACGTCCGCAGCGGTGCGGTGATCGAGCGCACCTACCGGGCCGACGAGAAGCTCGAGCAGGCGATCATCGACAAGCGCGACATGCAGTTCCTCTATCGCGACGGCACCGACTACGTCTTCATGGACACGACGAGCTACGAGCAACTGCAGGTCCCGCCGGACGCGCTGGGTGAAGCCCCCAGCTACCTGAAGGAGGGCGACGCGGCGAACGTGCAGATGTACAACAACGAGATCGTCGGGGTCGAGCTGCCGGCAGCCGTCGAGCTCACGGTGACCGAGACGGAGCCCGGCATGCAGGGCGACCGCGTCTCGGGGGCCCGCAAACCGGCGACGCTGCAGACCGGCCACATCGTGCAGGTCCCCCTCTTCGTGAACATCGGGGACGTGATCAAGGTCGACACCCGCTCCGGCGAGTACCTGACCCGGGCCTGACGGCCCGGCCACCTCGTCGACCGGCCGCGCCGTTCGGCCGAGGACGGGGTCTGCGCACATGACCGACAGCGCCCCCCGCCATCAACAGCGGGAACGGGCACTCTCCCTGCTCTACGAGGCCGAGCTGAAGGGCGAGGGACCGCTCCAGGTCCTCGATGCCCTTCCGGTTCCGCCTGATCCCTACGTGCGGACACTCATCGAGCACGCCGTCGGGTTCCGTGAGGAGGCCGACCTGCGTATCGCAGGGGCCTCGGTCGGCTGGCCGCTCGAGCGCATGGCGGTCGTCGATCGCTTGGTGCTGCGCATGGCCGTCGCCGAGGTGCTCGACCCCGACGGCCCCCCCACGGCGGTCGTGATCGACGAGGCGGTCCAGTTGGCCAAGGAGTACTCGACTGACGAATCGGGCCGGTTCGTCAACGGCATCCTCTCCACCATCGTCGCCGACATCGGGCCGCGCTGACCCGAACGTCGACGCCGGACCCCGCCGCGACTCCGGGCCACGCCCCGCCCCGGCGCGCTAGAGTTGTCCTCTGACCGTGAAGTGAGTCCCGTGAGGCTCACACGGCAGGAGGAGCAGTGGCAGAACGCGAACGCAGTCATACGCGACCCCTCGGGGGCGTGTTCGTGGCCCACTCCCAGGTCATGACCTCCGCCGACGTCCTGCGCGCCCTGACCCGCATGGCGCACGAGGTCGTCGAGCGCAACGGTGGCGTCGACGACATCGTACTCGTCGGGCTCCAGACGGGCGGCGTCCCCCTCGCCACCAAAATGGCCGAGATCCTGCGCCAGATCGAAGCGGTGGACGCCCTCGCCGTCGGCAGCCTCGACGTGGCCTTCTACCGCGACGACATCGGTCTGCGACCGGTCCTGCCCGAGGCCGTCACCGACATCCCGGTCGACCTGGCCGGCAAGGTGGTGGTGCTGGTCGACGACGTTCTCTTCACCGGCCGTACCATCCGCGCCGCGCTCAATGCGCTGAACGACTTTGGCCGGGCCCGCGCCATCCAGCTGGCCGTCATGGTGGATCGCGGCCATCGCGAGCTTCCCATCCGCCCCGACTTCGTGGGGAAGAACCTCCCCACGCGCCGCGAGGAGATGGTCGACGTCGGCGAGGACGGCGTCTGGATAGGCAGCCTGGAGGACAAGTGAACGCCACCCGGCATCTCCTCTCGGTCGCCGACCTCGGGCCCGAGGGCATCAGCGAGGTCCTGCACGTGGCGGAGGCCTTCGCCGAAGTCGAGCGCCGCTCCGTGCCCAAGGTCCCGACCCTGCGCGGCAAGGTGGTGGCGACGCTCTTCTTCGAGGAATCGACCCGCACCCGGCTCTCCTTCGAGACGGCGGCCAAGCGGCTCTCGGCCGACGTGCTCTCGCTGGCGGTGGCCAGCTCCTCGGTGAAGAAGGGCGAGAGCCTGCGGGACACCGTCGAGACGGTCGAAGCCATGGGGATCGACGCCATCATCATCCGGCACTCGTCGGCCGGGGCGCCACACCAGGTGGCGCGCTGGGTCGAGCGGGCCCATGTGATCAACGCCGGGGACGGCTGGCACGAGCACCCGACCCAGGCCCTGCTGGACTGCTTCACCGTGCGTCAGGTACTGGCCGAGCGCAAGGGCTCCGCGCCCGACGAGCTCGGCATCGCCTGCTTCGAGGACCTGCGGGTCCTGATCGTCGGCGACGTCCGCCATAGCCGGGTGGCCCGCTCCGAGGTGCTGGCCTACACCGCCCTGGGAGCGCACGTGACCCTTGCGGCGCCGGGCAGCCTGTTGCCGCCCTCGCTCGAGGGCTGGCCCGTCGAGGTGGCCACCGACCTCGATGCCGCCCTGGCCGACGCCGACGTGGTCTCGCTCCTGCGGCTGCAAGCCGAGCGGGGGAGCGGGTCGTTCGTCCCCAGCCTGCGCGAGTACACCGCCGGCTGGGGCCTGACGGCTCGCCGGGCCGAGCGACTGGCCGAGCATGCGATCGTCACCCATCCCGGGCCGATGGTGCGCGGGGTCGAGATCGCCTCCGACGTGGCGGACCTGCCCCGCACGGTCGTCACCCAGCAGGTGGCCAACGGCATCGCGGTGCGCATGGCCATCCTTTTCCTTCTGCTCGGCGGCGAGCTGACCGGCACAGCGGAGGTGCCGGCCGTTGCCTGAGCCCAGCCTCGTCATCCGTGGCGGCACCGTCGTCGGTCCCGCCGGACTGACCCGCGGTGACGTCGCCATCGCCGGCACCGGGATCGTCGCGGTGGCCGAGTCGATCGACCCGCCCAGCGGGGCGCAGGTGCTCGAGGCCGCCGGCTGCCTCGTCGGCCCCGGGTTGGTCGACCTCCACACCCACCTGCGCCAGCCCGGCCGCGAGGAGGCCGAGACGATCGAGACCGGTGCCCGTGCGGCCGCGCTCGGCGGCTTCACGGCCATTGTGGCGATGCCCAACACCGAGCCCCCCATCGATGCTGCCGGGGTGGCCGCCGAAGTGCTGGCCCTCGGCGTCGGCTGCACAGCCGAGGTCGCAGTGGCGGGTGCCATCACCGTCGGGCGCGCCGGCCGGGCCCTGGCCCCGCTCGCCGAGCTGGCGGGCCTCGGCGTGACGCTCTTCACGGACGACGGCGACGGCGTGCAGGACGGGGCGCTCATGCGGCGTGCCCTCGATTACGCGAAGGGCCTGGGTGTCACCCTGGCCCAGCACTGCGAGGACAACTGCCTGTCGGCCGGCGGCGCCATGCACGAGGGGTCCTGGTCGAGCCGGCTCGGCATCCCGGGCATCCCGGCGGCGGCCGAGGAAACCATGGTCGCCCGCGACATCGCGCTGTCGCGCTTGACGGGCGGCCCGGTGCACTTCCTCCACATGTCGACGGCGGGCTCGGTCGACCTGATCCGGCGGGCCAAGGCGGAGGGCCTCCCCGTCACCGCCGAGGCGGCGCCGCACCACATGCTGCTCACCCACGCGCTCGTGGCGGGTTACGACCCGGTCTTCAAGGTGAACCCGCCGCTGCGGGCCGACGAGGACGTCGCCGCCGTCATCGCCGGGCTGTGCGACGGCACCATCGACGCGGTGGCCACCGACCACGCTCCCCACGCTCCCGAGTCGAAGGACCGCCCGTTCAATGAGGCTCCTCCGGGCATGTTGGGGTTGCAGACGGCGTTGCCCATCGCCTGGCAGGTCCTCTCGCCGCACCTCGGTCCCGAGCGCATCTTCGCTCTGCTGAGCGTGCAGCCCGCCGCCATCGCCAAGCTGACGGCGACGGACCCGCGCCGCGCCGGCCATAGCGCGCAGGGCGGCCCGGTCGAGGTGGGGGCGACCGCGAACCTGTGTGTCTTCGATCCGGCAGCGACGACCATGGTCGACCCGACGGGGTTGGCCAGCCGCAGCCGCAACACGCCGTATGCCGGCCGCACCTTTGCGGGGGCCGTCCGTCACACGGTGCTGCGGGGTGAGGCGGTTGTGATCGACGCAACGGCGCAACGGTGAGCACTGAAATGCCGAAATCGGGGCTGACCGGCGACGGCGACAGGCCTCCCGCGCTGTTGGTGACGGCCGACGGCAGCGTGTTCGCCGGGGAGGCGGCCGGCGCCGTGCTGCCCGTGGCCACGGGCGAGCTCGTGTTCAACACCGCCATGAGCGGCTACCAGGAGGTGATCACGGACCCGTCCTACGCGGGCCAGGTGATCGCTTTCACCAGCACCCACATCGGGAATTACGGCACGAACGCAGCGGATGACGAGGCCCTCGTTCCGCACTGCCGGGGGGTCGTGGTGTGCGACCTGGCCGACGAGCCGTCGAACTGGCGCTCCACCGAGGCTCTCGAGCCCTTCCTGCGCCGGCACGGCATCCCGGCGCTCACCGGCGTCGACACCCGGCGCCTGACGCGCCATGTCCGCCGGGCGGGTGCGGTCCCGTGCGCCTTCGGCACGGCGCCCGAAGCCGAGCTGCGCGCCGCCGCGGCCGCCGCTCTCGGTACCGACGGCCTGGACCTGGTGTCGGGCGTCACGACGAGCGACACCAGCGTGCTTCCGGGGACGGGTACCGGGGCCTCCAGCGGCCTGCGCATCGTGGCCTACGACTTCGGCGTCAAGACGACCATGGTCCAACTGCTCACCACGCTCGGCACCGTCACCGTGGTCCCGGCCGGCACGGCGGCCGCCGACGTGTTGGCGCTCGAGCCGGACGGCGTGTTCCTCTCCAACGGACCGGGCGACCCCGCCGCCCTGCCGGGCCCGACCGCCGCCGTGGCCGACCTCGTCGGGCGCGTGCCGGTCTTCGGCATCTGCCTCGGCCACCAGATCCTGGCCACGGCGCTGGGCGGTTCGACCTACAAGCTGCCCTTCGGGCACCACGGCGCCAACCATCCGGTGCAACGCCTCGAAACCGGCGTGGTCGAGATCACGAGCCAGAACCACAACTACGCGGTCGCGGCCGGGTCCATCCCCGACGCCGAGACGACGCACGTCAACCTCAACGACGGCGTGATCGAGGGGTTCCGCTCCCTGGCCGCGCCGGCCTTCTCGGTGCAGTATCACCCGGAGGCGGCGCCGGGGCCCCACGACGCCGGCTATCTCTTCGACGCATTCCGCCAGCTCATGCTGGCCCACCCCACCCGGTCGACCGGCGCCGGCGCGCGCTGATGCCTCGCCGCGACGACCTGCAGTCGATCCTCGTCATCGGATCCGGACCGATTGTGATCGGCCAGGCCTGTGAGTTCGACTACTCGGGCACGCAGGCTTGCCGCGTGCTGCGCGAAGAGGGCTACCGCGTGATCCTGGCCAACTCCAACCCGGCCACCATCATGACGGACCCGGCCACGGCGGACCGGACCTACATCGAGCCACTCGACCCCGAGGTGCTGACGGCGATCATCGAGAAGGAACGGCCTGACGCGCTGTTGCCGACGCTCGGCGGGCAGACGGCTCTCAACCTGACCATGCAACTGGTGGAGCTCGGCGTCCTGGAGCGCTACGAGGTGGAGGTCATCGGGGCGCGGCCCGACGCGATCTCGACCGCTGAGGACCGGGACCGGTTCAAGGCGGCGATGGAGGAGATCGGGCTCGAGGTGCCCCGCTCCGGTTTCGCCCACTCGCTGCAGGAGGCGGAGGAGATCGCGGCCGACATCGGCTTCCCGATCATGGTGCGACCGAGCTTCATCCTCGGCGGCAAGGGGACGGGCATCGCCGAGGATGCGGCGCACTTCGGCCAGCTCGCCGCCGAAGGCCTGGCGGCCAGCCCGGTCGGCCAGATCCTGGTGGAGAAGTCGATCGCCGGTTGGAAGGAGTACGAGCTCGAGGTCATGCGCGACGCCGCGGACAACTGCGTCGTGGTCTGCTCCATCGAGAACTTCGACGCCATGGGCGTGCACACCGGCGACTCCATCACGGTCGCCCCGGCACAGACCTTGACCGACGTGGAGTACCAGGCCATGCGCGACGACGCCTTCGCCTGCCTGCGCCGGGTGGGGGTCGAGACGGGGGGCTCCAACGTCCAGTTCGCGGTGGAACCGTCGACGGGCCGGCGGGTGATCATCGAGATGAACCCCCGGGTGTCGCGCTCGTCGGCGCTGGCCTCGAAGGCCACGGGCTTCCCCATCGCCAAGATCGCCGCCCGGCTGGCCGTCGGCTACCTGCTCGACGAGATCCCCAATGACATCACGAAGGCGACACCAGCGTCGTTCGAGCCGACCATCGACTACGTCGTGACCAAAATCCCGCGCTGGGCCTTCGAGAAGCTGCCCGGCGCCGAGGGACGGCTCGGGACCCGCATGCAGTCGGTCGGCGAGGTCATGGCCATGGGTCGCACCTTCTGCGAGTCGCTGCAGAAGGCGCTGCGCTCACTGGAGCAGGGCCGTGCCGGGCTCAACGCAGATGCGTCGGAGGCCGCGCTCGACGAGCTCTCCACGGTGGAGCTCCTCGAGCGCATAGCGGTCGCCACGCCCGAGCGGGTCTTCGAGCTGGAGGCGGCACTGCGCCGGGGCGCCCCCGTCGAAGAGGTCGTCGACCGGACCGGCATCGATCCCTGGTTCATCCGGCAGTTGGTCCGCATCGTCGACGAGCGTCAGCGCATCGTGGCCGCGGCATCGCTCGGGCCGGCCGACTTCCGCCGGGCCAAGCGGCTGGGCTTCTCGGACGCGCAGCTGGCCTACCTGCGCGGCGCGACCGCGGCGGACATTCGCGCCGCCCGTCTGTCGCACGGGGTGCGGGCGACCTTCAAGACGGTCGACACCTGCGCAGCCGAGTTCGAGGCCTTCACGCCATACCACTACGCGACGTACGAGGAGGAGGACGAGGTCCGCCCCTCCGAGCGCGCCCGCGTGATCATCCTCGGGTCGGGCCCGAACCGCATCGGGCAGGGCATCGAGTTCGACTACTGCTGCGTGCACGCCTCCATGACCCTGCGCGACGCCGGCTACGAGACGGTGATGATCAACTGCAACCCCGAGACGGTCTCGACCGACTACGACACCTCGGACCGCCTCTACTTCGAGCCGCTGACCGACGAGGACGTGGCCAACGTGCTCGACGCCGAGCTGGGGGCCGGTGGGAGCGTCGCGGGGGTCATCGTCTCCCTGGGCGGGCAGA
>Ga0302325_10020352_pt1 | contig 13914 bp, 10 predicted proteins | sample Palsa_T0_2_FD_201948 | JGI IMG/M metagenome (GOLD analysis project Ga0302325, IMG submission 201948) | Peat permafrost microbial communities from Stordalen Mire near Abisko, Sweden - Palsa_T0_2 | ecosystem: Environmental > Terrestrial > Soil > Palsa > Peat permafrost | place: Sweden: Abisko... | reverse complement strand
ATCACCGGCAACTGGTTTTTGGCTGGGCGGCTAGGATTCGAACCTAGACAAAGTGCTCCAAAGGCACTTGACCTACCATTAGTCGACCGCCCAGTGTTTCGGAGCCGTCAGCTACTAGCCGTCAGCCTTCAGCTCGCTATTCGCTCCTGGCGATTCGCTCCTCGCCAGAATGGGTTCCGCGTCCTTTTGGCAACGTTCGAGATGCCAGGAAATTCTAGCCACTAGCCACTGCTTTCCAATACTCATCCCGAGTCAGCGTCGTCGTCGCGACGGCCGCATGTCCCGCGGCCCTAATACGCTCGGCTGCGGCTTTCGCCTCTTCCGCACAAGCGAACAGACCATACAACGTAGAGCCGGAGCCCGACAACGATGCATACTGCGCGCCTACGCGCTGCAACAGCTCTTTTACCTCACGCAACTCGGGATACTCAGGAAAGACGACGCGTTCGAAGTCGTTCTCGATCCCGGCTCGGACGAGGTCGAGAAGCGGCGTCTCGGCCCGGTCCCCGCCAAATGCGGGAACACCGGATGCAGGCCCAACCTTTACCCCACCAAGACCAAAAGCGGAACTTGTCGGGGGCCCTGCCTGCGGAAAACTCTCGTTCAGCCACGCAAACACACTCGTGCTGAACTTGTTTATTGTACCTGCGGCGTCAGCGCCGGTCAATGCGGCTTCGGACTTAGTGGCTGGGGAAGCAAGTGGCGTGCCTGGGCGTGCGACCAGCGCGTCCCACTGCGCGAAGGCCTTGGGCGTCGAGACGCCGATGGGCGGCGTGACCACGACCACGTACCGGGTCGGCAGATCTTGCAGCGCATGCACGTCCTCACCGCGTCCCACGCCGAGAACGGTCCCGCCAATCAGAAAAAGCGGCAGATCACTGCCAACCTCAGCCGCGATGCGCAGCTTCTGTTCCTGCGGGACGTCGATACCCAGCGCCCGTTCCAGCCCGAGCATTGCCGCGACAGCATTGGACGACGCCGCTCCCAAGCCTCCCTGCACCGGCAAGCGTTTCTCGATTTCGATGACGATCCGGCCGGGCATCGAGATCTCCCCACTTGGGTTTATCTCCCGACTTAGGTTTTGAAAGGGCACGGCTTTGGCCGTGCCGGAAGCCGCCCTTTTCTTGTTGTCATCACGAGCGGACTTCAGTCCGCGAGGGATCTGCTTATCGACTAACCGCAGCATCCGCTCTGCAATCTTGTAGCAGGTGTTCGACTCATCCAGCGGCACCTGGGGATCGCTGCAACGAACCTCGATTCCAGCTCCGTTCTGCACCTCGACGCGGACCACATCATGCAGCGCCAGCGTCTGATAGACGGTGCGCAACTCGTGAAAGCCGTCGGGCCGGCGTGCGCCGATCTTCAGTCCGAGATTGATCTTCGCGAAGGAGGGAATCGAGATCATTTCGTTGCCCAATCGGCCTTCTCATCGATGCAGGCTAATCTCGCAAATCCCGCAGGAAGTCCGGGGACACAGGACATGCATCGAGAGCCGCAAACCACTCTTTCGTGCTCCGGAACATTGGCTTCTCAACTGGTTCAATCAACAACCCGCGACCGGATGCATGAACTGAGACGCGCTTACCTTCGAATGTAACGTCCATGGGCAGAAGCACTGCCTGCCGCTTGCCAACGGCGACCAATCGGGCGTACTTAGCTCTGGTTTTCATAGGCGAACCGTCTTATGAGAATATCTCACCGTTTACTCGCGGCCACTACTCGCGGAATTCCCTGCAGGTCCGGCACGACCCGAACATCCTCCCACATCGTGGGACTGAGCAGATTCAACACTGCGTCGCGCATCGAATAACCAATCTCCATCGCCAGCCCCCCACCGGATTTCAAAGCGCTATGCCCCTGCTCGATCAGCTGTCCGATCACATCCAGCCCTTGCTCACCCGCGAAGACCGCTACCCGCGGCTCGAAGTCGCGTACCGACTTCTGTACTTTGTCTGCCTCACCGAAGCCAACATAGGGCGGATTGCTGACCACGAAATCGAAGTCATGAACGCCAGCCAGGGCTTCAAGGACATTGCTCTGCATGAAGCGCACCCGCCCGTCGAGCCGTAGCCGCGCGGCATTGGCGCCTGCGATCTCCAGCGCGTCGGCCGAGATGTCGACGGCATAAACCTCGGCGTCCTTCAGTTCATTGACGAGTGCCAGAGCGATACAGCCGGAGCCAGTGCCTACGTCCACCAGCTTCGGGTGCGCGACACCCCGCGCCAATTCCAGCACGGTTTCCACCAGATGCTCGGTCTCCGGGCGGGGGATCAGCACCGCGGGAGAGACGACGAAGTCCAGTCCCCAGAACTCCTGATGTCCGGTGATGTATTGCGACGGCATGCCGGTCGCGCGCTGGACCAGCACCTCGTCGTAGCGAGCTTCTTCTTCCGGAGTGAGTTCGCGTTCGGGATGAGCATACAGGTGGGCGCGATTGACGCCGAGGACAAACATCAGGAGCACTTCGGCATTCATGCGCGGGGAGCCCACGTCGGCCGTCTCCAGACGCTCGATTGCCGACGAAAGGGCTCGCTTCAGTTGCATGGAAAGAATCAGTTAACCACAGAGGCACAGAGAACACGGAGGAATCAACGGCTTCTCACGTCATTGAACCGTGGACGGTGCCGGTGGTGAACACGAGGGTCAAAGTCAACAATCACTGAAATCCCGCAATTCCTCTGTGTCTCTGTGGTTAATGCATTGCCACGGGAGGATTACGCCGCGCCCGCCTCGTCGCCTTTGAGCTTCTCCGACTGGAAGTGCGTGATCAGCGCGTCGATCATCGGCTGGATGCGGCCGTCCATGAACTCCGGCAGTTGGTGCGCAGTGAAGCCAATGCGATGGTCGGTGACGCGGTTCTGCGGGAAGTTGTAGGTGCGAATCTTCTCGCTGCGATCGCCGCTGCCCACCATGGCCTTGCGCTCCTTGGCCAGTGCCGCCTGCTGCTTCTGTTGCTCCATCTCGTACAAGCGGGCGCGCAGCACGCGCATTCCCTTCTCGCGGTTCTTGATCTGCGACTTCTCGTCCTGGCAGCTCACCACGGTGTTGGTCGGCAGGTGAGTGATGCGCACCGCGGAATACGTCGTGTTGACGGACTGGCCGCCAGGGCCTGACGAGCAGAACGTGTCGATGCGGATGTCCTTCGCCTCGATCTTGATGTCGACATCTTCAGCCTCGGGCAGCACCGCGACGGTCACGGCGGAGGTGTGCACGCGGCCCTGGGTCTCGGTCTCCGGCACACGCTGCACCCGGTGCACGCCGCTCTCGTACTTAAGCCGCGAGAACACCCGCTGGCCTTCGATGATGGCGATCACTTCCTTCAACCCGCCGACACTTGACTCGGACGTGGAAAGAACTTCCACCTTCCAGCGATTGCCTTCGGCGAAGCGCGTGTACATGCGGAAGATTTCGGCGGCAAAGAGCGTAGCTTCGTCGCCGCCGGTGCCGGCGCGGATTTCCAGGATCACGTTCTTCTCGTCGTTCGGGTCTTTGGGCAGAAGCAGGACTTTCAATTCCTCTTCCACCTGCGCCAGCCGCTTCTCCAGCTTCTTCATCTCCTCGCTGGCATAAGCGAGCATCTCGGGATCGGTCTCGTCGGCGGCGAGCGCTTTGCTTTCCTCGATGCCGCGCGTCAGGTCCTTGTACTCGCGATACTTCTCGACTACGGGCTGCAATTCGCTGTGCGCCTTGGCGGTCTTCTGGTAACGCTGCGAGTCGGAGACGATCTCGGGCGAAGCGAGGGCCTGGTTCAGCTCTTCGTATTTGCTTTCGATATGTTCTATGCGTTCAAACATGGGACCAACCCTATTGTACGGAAATGACATTTCTTGGGTGTCATCCTGAGCGGAGCGAGGCAAACGCCGAGCGCAGTCGAAGGACCCCTGTCGCTGCCGAAAATGTCTGCGCTCTGAATAGGGGTCCTTCGACTCCGGCGTCGCAAAATCGGCGACGCCTCCGCTCAGGATGACAGATGCTTTGGGGGACGCGCACTACGGCGCGGCTGAAGCCGCGGCCCCTTCAAAATCAGAGGTACGGCGCGTTAACAAATAATTGATTGGGAATCGCTCTTTTCGCGGCGGGCGCCGCTAGGCAATCACCAGCTCGCCGCCGCGCTGCTTCTCCAGTTCCATGGCTTCGTTGAGAGCGGTAATGGCGGTTTCCACCTGATCGTCGGCGGGAGGCTGCGTGGTGATGCGCTGCAGCCACAGTCCCGGCTTGGTCAGCACGGCGAAGAGCGACGATCCGTGCTTGGCGGCGAAGCGGATCAGCTCATAGGAGACGGCGGCGATCACCGGCAACAGCGCGAGCCGCGAGGCGAAGCGCGCCCAAAACGTGGTTGCCGGGATCAGCATGTAAAACAACATTGCAATCAGCATCACGGTCATCAGGAAGCTGGTGCCGCAACGAGGATGAAACGTGGTGTACGCCTGCGCGTTCTTTATGGTCAGCGGATCGTTGTTCTCAAAGGCGAAGACCGTTTTGTGCTCGGCACCGTGATATCGGTAAACCCGCTTGATATCGGGCCATAACGAAATGCCCCAGATGAACAGCAGGAACAGCGAAATGCGGATAACGCCGTCAACCACGTTGAACAGGATCTGATTGCCGAAGGCGGGATAGTGGTTCTTGAGCTTGGTAGCAGCCAGCAACGGCACAAACTTGTACATGAAGATAAAGAACCCGAGCGACAGGATGAGGTTGACCGCAATCACCCAGCCGCTGATTTCGGTCTTCTTCTCTTCATCCGGCGTCAGCTCATCCAGCGCGATGTTGGCCGAGTAGCGCAGCGCGCGGAAGCCCAGTGTCATCGCCTGTCCCAGGGTCATGATGCCGCGCAGGAACGGCCACGCCATCCACTTGTGCTTGTCGGAGAGCTTCTCCAGCGGCTCGGAGTGCGTCGCCAGGGTGCCGTCGGGACGGCGAATGCAGATGCCCCACGCGTGCGGCGAGCGCATCATCACCCCTTCCAGCACGGCTTGGCCGCCGACCAGGGTAGTTTCCTCCCCGCTCTCCAGAGCCGGCAGAAGTTGGACGGCCGCTAAGAACCGTAAATGACGAAGCACAGAACGCATAACGATTGGATGTTCCTCGAACGGGTAAGACGCACAATTGCGTTACTTTAGGGTAAGCAGGCAGGCTGAAGATGTCAATTCGTGCGGACGCACACGCCATGCAGAAGTCTGGCGGTGCGTTAGTGTGAATGCGGCCACCCCAGCTTTATGCCACTACCGGATTGCGAGATTGCCGGCGAAAAAGCTATAATCCTAGTTTACTCAGGCAGCCGGCAACCATCTGGAGAAATCATGGCACAAGTTTGTGAAATCTGCGGTAAGGGTCCGCAATTCGGGAACAATATCAGCCACGCGCACAACGTTACGCGGCGGCGCTGGAATGTGAACCTGCGCCCGGTCCGCGCCAAAGTTCCGGGCGGTAGCCGGCGCATGCGGGTCTGCGCCGGTTGTCTGCGCAGCGGCAAGGTTACCAAAGCTTAGTATCCGCCGATCGGACTTTGCGACCCTCTCCACGCGGAGAGGGTCTTTCTTTTTCCCGATGACGAAGGATTCAAAGCGCCCTCGTCGGGTTAGGCAATTTCAAGTTGCGAGCGCATCTTTTCCGCCAACTCCCGCACTGACCTGACTTTCTCCGCGACATCGGCAGAAATGGATTGCTGCCGCAGCGCCAGCTCTGAGTTCAGCAGGATACCTGTCACCTGGCTGCGCAGTTGGTTGCGCAGCAGCTGTTCCGCGGTGCGCGTTGCCATCAGTTTTTCCTTCTCGGCACGCCGCAAAGCCACTTGCACCTCGCGCACAACTCGTTCGTTGCTGTGCAAGGCCAGATTTACGTATAGCGGAACGGCGATACCGCAGCGGTTCAATAGAGTGTCGAGGGCGCGAAAGTCGGATTCCAGCAGTGACTGATCGATTGCCAAGCCGTCGTATTCCGCGGCTTGCATTTTTGTCACTGCCTGCGGCACCGAGCTCGCCACCTGTGTCTTGTGGCCGGTCCCCTGTTCCAGCGCCGCTGCGCATTCCCTCGCCCGAGATGATGTGGTCACCAACAGAATCATGATTTCCCCTTCTCCGCACGCGAGCGCACACTTCACCTGCCCGACTCGCTGCGGTGCTTGTCAGTTTCAACTGCCGTGGCTGAGCGCCTGTTAAGCTCCAGTACGCGCCGCCCTGAGGTCCCGAAAAAACTGTTCTGTGTCTTCCGGAACCACCGGCGCATACAACAGGAACGTCAAAGGGCCGAGCCGTATTCTTTCAGTTTGCGATACAGCGTGGTTTTGCCGATGCCCAAGCGGCGTGCGGCTTCCAGTTTGTCGCCGTCCAGCATCTGAATGGCGTGCAGAATAGCTTGTTTTTCCAACTCTTCCAGCGGGGTAATGGCAGCCGGGTCCGTCGCTCCCTCCGGTGCTGCGACCAGCGCCTGAGCGTCACGTATCTGCGTCGGCAAATCGGCCACGTGAATCGTGGGCAGGGAGCAGGTTGTACAGGCGCGCTCGATGCAATTCTCCAGCTCGCGGACGTTGCCCGGCCAGTCGTAATTGAGCATGAGCCGCAAGGCATCGTCGCCCACGTTGTGCTCGCTGCCGGTAATGGCTTTGTTGATCCGCTCCAGCACATGTCCAATCAGCATTGGGATGTCCTGCTTGCGCTCCCGCAGCGGAGGAATCCGCAGCGTCAGCACATTCAGGCGGAAGTAGAGATCGCGGCGGAAGGTTCCCTGGCTCACGGCCGCATCCAGATCGCGATTGGTGGCGGCCAGGATACGGACGTTGATCGGCATCGCCCGGGTCCCGCCCACGGGACGGATCTCCTTTTCCTGAATGGCCCGCAACAGCTTGGCTTGCAGGTCAACCGGCAGTTCGCCAACCTCGTCCAGGAAGACGGTGCCGCCTTCGGCGGTGGCCAGCAGACCTTCTTTCGACCGCACCGCGCCGGTAAAGGCCCCGCGCACATAGCCGAAAAGTTCGCTCTCGATCAAGGTCGGCACCAGCGAGCCGCAGTCCACCGGAATGAAAGGCTTGTCCTTGTACGGGCCGGCATAGTGAATCGAGCGCGCCACCAATTCCTTGCCGGTGCCGCTCTCGCCCAGGATCAGTACTGGATGCGTGCTGTGCGCCGCCTTGGCAATGATGCGATACAGCTTCTCCATCTCCGGAGAATGCCCCACCAGTTGACCGAAGCCCTGTTTCGACCGCAACTGCTCCCGCAGCAGGCGATTCTCGGTGGTGAGCTTAAGGTGGTTGGTGACTCGCTCCAATTCCAGGCGCAGTTCGTCGAAATTGAAGGGTTTGGTGATGTAATCGTAGGCGCCAAGCTTCATGGCCTGGACGGCTGATTGTACGGTGGCGAAACCCGTCATCACGATGGTGACTGCTTCCGGCCGCCGTTGCTTGATCTCGCGCAACATCTCCAGGCCGTTGCTGCCCGGCAGTCGCAGGTCGAGCAAGACGACATCGGTATTGGCGGTGTCCAGAATACGGCAGGCCTCGTCCCGCGATTCAGCCAGTTGCGTGCTGAAGCCCAACGAACGGGCCACATCCCGGCAGCACTCCCGCACCGCCCGCTCATCTTCCACGATCAACAGGTTCAACAAGTTAGTCTCCAGCGTCTGCGCGCTGACGGGAACTGCTTCTGCTGCAATCACGTGACTCGCCTCCTGACCGGCCTTCACCAACCGCCGGCCTGCGCTGGTTTTCAGCGCTTGTTACCATCATCCCTTTTTGGGAAAACGCCGCTAGTACGTGGGTCACACTCACCTGTGAGGTCGGGCGCGGTATTGGCGATCCGTTTTCGGGTTAGCTCGCCTGACACGCAGGTTTGTACGGCTTCGATTTCCTCGCCGGAGACGTCCGCGCTTTCGCTCCTCGCCTCGACACGGGCGAGGCGCCGCATGAGCCGTTTCAGCAACTCACTGCCCCGCTGTGCGTTGCGCTCCACTTCGCGCACCGAGCGCTTCAAATGGCTGTAGGGCGGCAGCTTCCACTCCAGCACCTGGGCATTCATCAGCACCCCAGTGACGACATTGGAAAGCTCATGCAACAGCTCCTCGCAATCGCTGCATTGCAGTCGCAAGGGACGTGCCATCTCCGGAACACGCCCCTTGCTGTCACCGCAGGAGGAATCCATCGCTTCGCGCTGCCTGCCACTTTCGCATTGGCTCACAACGATTTCTGCCGCCAAACTGGCCTCATGCCGACCGTTGTCAAAGTAAGGCGTCGCGCCTTCAACTCGGTTGGCCTCGGCGACGGTCACAAGAGTACCTGATTCAGTCTGCACTAGATCCCGCGATTTCCTGTCACATGCTTTCATGGTCGCAACCGCCTTCGGATACACTCTTTACCAATGCACGCGCCGCACCAAACTGCGCAGAGCATCTCCGCGCTCATTTGAAAGCAGTTATACAAATCCAACGATCTCACTCCATTTCGCTGTATCCCACTTTGAAACTCACAATTATGTGGATTGCCTGTGAGTCCAACCCCAATATGGACTTACGGCCATTCCCATATAAGCAAGCTCCGCTCTTCAATCTCCATATCGGGAATCATCACCTCCAGCGCTCGTTCCAGCCGCGCGTTTTGAAAAAAAAGGGAGGAGCCTAGTCCCCCCCTTTCATTCACGATTCCCTTGGTTTGTAAGCTACTGACGGTTTGTCGTCGAATTTGCCGCGCCTACGTGCGCAGTTTCGGAGGAAGCTCCGCCCTCTCGGCCCAGTTGCAGCAACAATCCGTTATACGCGGATGCGGCCAGCAGCCTGCCCTGATAATCCAATGCAGTCTTTATCGAAACTCCAGTATCCGGCGTGCGCTGCCAGTTCTGGCCGCCATCTTTGCTCTCAAACACTCCGTGTGCATACAACGCTGTGGCCAACAGGCGCTGCGAGACCGGGTCGTAGCGCACAGCGAAAACATTGCGCGGCGGCAAGCCTCCCAGCACGTGCTCCCATGTCTTGCCTCCGTCGGTCGAGCGCACCGCGCCTTCCCGCGTCGCCAGCCACCACGAGCCGTCGGGCACAACCGTCAGGTTGTAGAGACCTGTGACATACTGCGGGTAAGTGATCTCGCTCCACGACTTGCCCTCGTTATGGGAAAGGAAGGCGCGCTTGGGTGCGACGAGACTAAGCACACCGTCGGAAAAACCGTTCACCGCGATGAAATCGCTTTCGCCCTCGATCATGGCGCCGTACCACTTGTGACCGTGATCGACGCTGACGAAGAGTCCTTCGTTCGTCGCCGCATACCAGGTGTTGCCAGCCACGTCGAAGGCGCGAATCCGCGGCGTACGGTCTAACGCGATCACGGGTTCCGGCGCGGCGGGCTTGCGGGATACCGTTGTACGTCCGGAGCGGGCCGCCGCAGCTGACTTGGCCGTTCTCGTAGACGGGGCCGCACTGGTGGTCTCGTGCTGCTCAGGAAGTGGCCCGCGAATCATCGCTGCTGCTTGCCATTCGCCGTTCAGCGACGTCAGATAGAAAACTCCGTGATTGGTTCCGGCGAAGATCACCCCGTCCTCAGCCTGGTGCAGGCTTAAAATGTCCCGCTCGTCGAGGCCGCGATTTGACTGCCTCCAGTTCGCGCCGCCGTTGTCGGAAATGAAGAAGCCGCCGAGGTCCTTGTCGTTGACCACGCCCACATAGATGCGGTTGGGATCCTTGTTATCGATCACCACCCCACCCACCACGCGGTGGGCAAATCCGTGGTTCGAGGTCTCGTAATGTGCGAAGCCGTCGTTGCTGGCAAGCACGCCGCCACGATCGGTCGCCACCAGCACGTGGTCGGGATTCTGCGGATCCATCAGAACATCGTTGACGATCACCGAGTCATCCGTAACCAGCTTCCACTTGTCGCCGCCGTCGACCGTCTTCCACAAGCCGCCCGTGGTGCCTGCGTAAACGATGTTGGCCCGCTGCGGATCCTGCTTCAATACGCGCGTGCGGTGCGCCCATTGGGGCAACGCTAAAGAGAGGCGATGAAAGTATTCGGCCTTGTTGAGACTCTTGTACATTCCCGAGCACGCGCTGGCGTAAACCACGGAAGGATTTTTCGGATCGACGATGATGCTGAACATGTCCGAGTCAAAGGCAATGCCCTTGCTGATGCTGTGCCAGCTGCCGCCGCCGTCATCGGTCTTCCAGGGCAGGTGCCAGGTCCCGGCGTAGATGATGTCGGGATTTTGAGGATCGATGGCCAGCGACTCGATGTTCTTGATCTCGGCGTGGTTCTCGGGCGAGATGCGCTCCCAAGTCTCGCCGCCATTGTGCGAACGGAAAACCCCGTCCAGCGCCCCGAGTATCAGGAGGTTGGGATCGCTTGGCGCCATCGCCAGCGCGCGAATGGACTTACCGTGCACGCCGGGGAGAGCCTGCCAGGTGCGGCCGCCATCATCGGACCGGAATACGTCGCCTTCGTCGGCGTTGTACAGACTCCAGGCCGCGACGTAGATCGTTGCCGGGTGGGCGGGATCGAAGATGATGTGGTCCAACACATAATCGTCCCCCTGTCCCAGATGGGCGAACAGCGCCCAGGAACTGCCGCCATCCTGCGAAAGAAACATTTGTCCTGCACTGGTGCCGAGCAGTACATGGCTGGGGTTCGCCGGATCGTACGCCAGACTGCGCACGTCACCGCCTTCCGGACCAATCAGCCGCCAGTCCGAAGCGAACGCTGTAAAGGAAAAAAGCAAGATTCCACAAAGAACAAGCTTTACCGAAGAAGAAATTGTTTTATACATGGTCCGTCGCAAATGTAAAGTCAGAGTTGCTGGTGTTTCTCAAGGATAAACCAGCCTGCGGGATCGTGCACTGAGGAAAAGTCCGAAGCACCAGCAACGTCATCCAAGTCTGCCCGAATCGGGACCACTGGACCACCCCGGACCTAGCCACTATTACCTACGTAAGGATGCCGCACAGGCACGGGTGCTGTTGCAATGCGCCGCGTCAACCTTGTTATGACACAAGAAAAACGCCGGTGAGAGCCTTGGGCTCCCACCGGCAACAGAGTTCCAGTCAAGGAACTTGGTTATTGCTGGGGAGCGGCGGCGGGCGCCGTCCCTGCAGCTTTCTTGTGATGGTGCATCGGAGCCGCCTCCGCCCGTGGTTTCGGGTAGGCGTTCTCGCTCGGCTTCACCACCGACTCATCCACCGGCGTCGTGTTCTGCAGATCCGCGCACGTGTTCTCATCCGAGCCTTGCGGGACCCAGACGATATCCGCCACCTTCTGCTGTCCGGTGCCTTGGCGGACTTCAACCCGGCTCGGGTCGATGCCCTGCTGCTGCACCAGATACGCCTTGGCGTTCACCGCTCGCTGCGCCGCCAGATTCATCGGATGACGGTTCTTGCCCGTCCCCTCCATCGGCGCCTTCTCGCCATCGGCGTAGCCGATGATGACAATCTTCGCGTTCGGATCGTTCTTCAGCTTGCTGGCCACGTCGTCCAGTATGGCCTTCGCTGTATTATCCACGCGCCACGGACGCTTGAGATCCGGGAACTGGATAGAGTTGATCTTGCTGCACGTCGGCGGCGGCGGTGGAACTTCCACGTTCACCGTACACGTGCCATTGCCGGTCAGATTGCGTGCATCCGTCGCCGTGACGGTCACGCTTACTGGGCCAGCCCCTGCTCCAGCCGTGTCCAGAGTGGCTGTCGTGCCCGTGCCGCTCACGCGGCCAGCGCTGGCGGTGTAAGAGTAGCCAGTAATCTGCGCATTGTCCGGGCTGTTCGCCGAAGCCGTTATGGTCGACGGGTTACCCGACTGCACTGTGCTCGGATTGGCCGAGCAGCTCACCTGCGGCGGATTCATCGGCTTCGCCTTCACCGTGAAACTCGCGGCGCAAGTGGCCGACCCGCCCTTCTTTATCTTGGCATCGCTGATGGTGGCGTTGGCGCTGTAGCTGCCCGCCGCCACGCCCGTAGTATCGATCCGGGCCGACTGCTTGTCGCTGCTGTCCAGCTTGCCGCCATTGGTCGTCCAGGCGTAGCCCACCGGGTGCTTGGGATTGAAGTTGCTTCCCGTCGCCGTCACCGTTACCGGCTCGCCTTCGGTTACTTCGGTGGGCTGAGCAGTGCAAGCCGCGGCCGGAGTCGGAGTGTAGTAATTCCCTAGCCCAACCACGAGGCCGGCGGACAAGCGGATGCTATTCCACTGCTTACTGGCGACCTGGAAAATCGGGTTGTAATTGCTATAGATGTAGTCAACCTGCGCGACACGTATCGCCAAACTGGGATCGTGTCCGCCCATTGACCCGTGCCAAACGTTATAGTCGAAGCCGCCGCCCACACCCAATGCAGCGTTCCACTCGTCAATGTATGTGGGCGCAACCTGACGTGTCGCGCCGGCGAATACGCGAAAAAAAGGCGAAAACGAGTCGGTGTGGTATTTGTACTGCAATCCGCCCAACACGTAGTAAATGGATTGATCGTCGACCCCCCAGTGCTGGCTGCTATCGACCAATACGCCAAGGTTGTGTGCGAATGGCGTGTACCAAACAAAGGACTCATCCATGCCTGTGGCATGGTCGACGGTGGCCTGACCGTAGTCGTAGTGTCCGCCTGGGTGCAACCACGAGTACCCGGCGAAAACTTCGGCCTGCGGCTGGAGGGTAACTTGCGCCGCGGCATACGCGCCGCACAGGCACAACACAATCGCCAGCGCAATCGTTTTCGCAATATGGCGTGTCGGAACTATTCCAATGCGAGAAGACATTCTTGATCCTCCGGAACTCAACAGGACCGTAAGCAAAGTGGCCCATCTCGGTTTCACTATCTAAAAGTTCGTCGGTACAAGTGCGATGTCGCTGAACCTATTCGGAGTCCAGGGCGGCGCCACAACTCATCATGCGGGAAAATTTGCGCCCTCGTAATTAATCATAAACTCCCGGCGACTAGCCGTATAGCCACAAAGATAGCACCTCAAGAAAAGGGGTGACATCTGGAGTTACTACCGTTCCCACAACCAAAATCGCTGTCGGCACGGCTCGCTCACAATATTACAACGGATAGGATCAGAATGCTTCGCCGCCCAAAGCAGCATTGCATGCTAATCGGCGCTTACGCCTGGGAAATGCTTACGCCCGAAAAAACGCCGGTGAGAGCCTTGGGCTCCCACCGGCAACAGAGTTCCAGTCAAGGAACTTGGTTATTGCTGCGGAGCGGCGGCGGGCGCCGTTCCTGCAGCTTTCTTATGATGAGGCATCGGAGCCGCCTTCTTGGGTTTCGGGTAGGCGTTCTCGCTCGGCTTCACCACTGATTCATCCACCGGCGTTGTGTTCTGCAGATCGGCGCACGCATTCTCGTCCGCTCCTTGCGGTACCCAGACGATATCCGCCACCTTCTGCTGTCCGGTGCCCTGGCGGACTTCAACCCGGCTCGGGTCGATGCCCTGCTGCTGCACCAGATACGCCTTCGCGTTCACCGCTCGCTGCGCCGCCAGATTCATCGGATGACGGTTCTTGCCCGTCCCCTCCATCGGCGCCTTCTCGCCATCGGCGTAACCGATGATGACAATTTTCGCGTTCGGATCGTTCTTCAGTTTGCTGGCCACGTCGTCCAGTATGGCCTTGGCTGTGTTATCCACGCGCCACGGACGCTTGAGGTCCGGGAACTGGATAGAGTTGATCTTGCTGCACGTCGGCGGCGGCGGTGGAACTTCCACGTTCACCGTACACGTGCCATTGCCGGTCAGATTGCGTGCATCCGTCGCGGTGACGGTCACGCTCACTGGACCCGCGCCTGCTCCAGCCGTATCCAGAGTGGCTGTCGTGCCCGTGCCGCTCACGCGTCCGGCGCTGGCGGTGTAAGAGTAGCCAGTAATCTGCGCATTGTCCGGGCTGTTCGCCGAAGCCGTTATGGTCGACGGGTTACCCGACTGCACTGTGCTCGGATTGGCCGAGCAGCTCACCTGCGGCGGAT
>Ga0302325_10020351_pt1 | contig 13914 bp, 13 predicted proteins | sample Palsa_T0_2_FD_201948 | JGI IMG/M metagenome (GOLD analysis project Ga0302325, IMG submission 201948) | Peat permafrost microbial communities from Stordalen Mire near Abisko, Sweden - Palsa_T0_2 | ecosystem: Environmental > Terrestrial > Soil > Palsa > Peat permafrost | place: Sweden: Abisko... | reverse complement strand
TCCGGGCAGTATTGGTCAGCGAGCAGCACTAATCCCCGCATTCCCGGCGAGATCACATCATCCACGCTTAAGTTCCGTGAGGTGCCGACGAGCTTCCTCATCGGGCCGCACTTCACCTATCGGCATTCGCGGTACGCCCCATTCGCGCAGGCGCTGTTCGGAGTTACGCACGACCGTTTCAAGGTCTCGGTTGTCGATCCGGCGCAATGCGGCCCAGCTTTTCAAGCGCCATGCTCCGAATATGCGGGCCAGGTCCTCACCAACGTCTCCTACACGAAATTTGCAATGGCACTGGGCGGTGGCATCGATATTGCAGTGGGCCATGGCATCTCGATTCGGCCGGTCCAGGCGGAATACTTCCTGCGGCACCTGCCTGCCATCTTAGGGCCGGGCAATAGTCCGCCGCCGGAATTTTTTCATGTCAACGAATTTCGCTACTCCGCAGGGATCTCGTTCCGCTTCGGCCCGCACCTGGGACAAAGCCGCTAAGCTCCGAGACCGCACTCATGGCTTCGTTCGGCGAATCCTCGCTGAAAGAGGCGCCTTGTCGCTGGGCTAAAGAGACTGTGTGAGAACCGTGACGCCCCGAGGGGCTCGGCATTTTTTCCCACTTTACCCCAGCACTCCGCCCACCGCGGCGGGCTACGTGCTGGGCTATGATATGTCGCGCCTGCGCCGCTTGATTTTCGCGGCGACTACTCCACCGGCAAAGATGAAACTTAGGGAGACTCTGATTAAGTCAATGCCGAGGGCCTCAGCGGCTAAAGCCGGGTTCATTTTGCTCGACTTTGCGGACCGCCTGAAGGCGGTCCCTTTCAAAGCAATGCTTAATCAGAGCTTCGCTAGTACTCACACAGACTCTAAAGCCCAGTGCTTCCACCGGAGGGGCCGGGGCTGAAGTGCGTGCGTGAGAACCCTGCCGTCCCCAGGGGACTCAGGTATTTTCCCACTTAACCCAGCACTCCGCTTCGCTCCGTGCTGGGCTATCATGACTCCGCGCCTTCGGCGCTCCGGATTTCGGACTACTCACTCCACTGCCAAAAAGAAAAGTTAGTTCTCACGGCAGATTCTGAAGCCCGTCTGAGCCGAGGCGCGTTGTCGCTGGGCTAAACAGGCTGCTGAAAAAGTCGAGGAGGGGCATGGTGCCGCCCGCTGAAGCCGGCTCAGAATCTTTAGGCGCGCACTTACGGCACGACTGAACAGGCTGCGGAAAAAGTCAAAAGGAGATCCCTCGTCGGCCTAAAGGCCTCCTCGTGATGACAAATCTAAAGGACTTGTGACGGCGCACCTAACAGCCCGTGGCAGAAGTGTGAAACTCGCCAAACTGCGTTCGTAACTTATTCAAACAGCAGGGCCGCGGGTTGCGATATTGAGAAGAGGGGCATTGCACCACGGGCTGCTAAAGCTGCGCCCCTTCAAAACTCGCCGAAATCGACTTTTTCCGCAGCCTGTGAAGTCGTGCCCTGACACAAGGCGTTTGCTCGCAGGCCGGCTGAAAGCCCAGCGCTTCCACCGGTGAGCGCGCGCTACATCTCGTAGTGCAGCAGGGAGAACACGTCGTAGTCCTTCAGCTTGTCGCGGCCTTTGAGGCCGTCGAGCTCGACCACGAATCCCATGCCGCGAATTTCTCCGCCGAGTGCCTTGACCATTTCGGCTGCCGCTCGCGCAGTGCCGCCGGTGGCCAGCAGATCGTCGCAGATGATGACGCGCTGGCCGGGCCTGATGGCGTCCTTGTGGATTTCGAGCGTGTCCTGGCCATACTCGAGGTCGTACTTCCACCGCAACACTTCGGACGGCAGCTTCTTCGGCTTGCGCACGGGAATGAAGCCGGCGTTCAGGCGATAAGCCAGCGCCGGCCCGAAGATGAAGCCGCGCGCTTCGATGCCTAACACTAGGTCGATGTCGTGGTTGATGTAGTGCTCAGTGAGCGCGTCGATGAGGCGAGCGAAGCCGAGCTTATCTTTGAGCAGCGTGGTGATGTCGTAGAAGAGGATGCCGGGCTTGGGGAAATCGGGGACTTCGCGGATGAGTTTCTTGAGGTCGTCACAAGCGTTCGCGGGTTGCGGCTGCATGAATTACCAGACTCCTTCGATGCGGAATGATGGCGCCTCCAAAAATGGCGCCCGGGATTCGCCGACAAGATCGACGCGTGAGGCGCGCGGGCCCTGCTGCAACTTCTGGCGGAGCGCGTTGTGCTGGTCCGCGGTTGCCGTCGCCATGATTTCAACGTCGCCGTTCTCGCAGTTGCGCACCCATCCGGTCACGCGGAGCTGCGCCGCCTCGCGCTCCACGAACCAGCGGAAGCCGACACCTTGCACGCGTCCGGATACAACGTAGCGACGGGTTTCGAGGGCAGCCATGAGAAGAAGAAAGCAACTAGCAACTAGCAATTAGCAATCATACCGCAGCGAGTCGGCACGGTTGATTGCTATCGGATAAGAGCTTAGCAAGAAAAACGCGGAGCTGGATAAACCAGTTCCGCGTTCGGCTAACTGACGGTTGGCATCCCCAGCGTCGTCTTGCCATGCGCCTGGGGGACACTCTGCCAACTGACAAATTTGAGGAGCCCGATCGCTTAGTCGCTATGCTTTGGGCCCTTGCTGTTGAGCAGCGAAACCAAGGCCTCGCCAGCAGCCGTAGGCTTGGTGTTGCCGGTGACAATCTGCCGGGCGGTCAGGTCGCTGCCGTAAAGACGTTGATTGGCGTCGCTGGCAGGGTCGAGCGAGGCGCCATTGATTGATATGCCCGCGAAAAGTCCCTTGGTCCGGGCATAGGTCAACATGTCAGATCCGGCCGTCATGCCGGCCGAGGCTCCGGGGCCGGCTGCAGCCGTCGCGTCGGTACCAATCTTGACTTTGCTGTCCAGCACCTTGTCCACCGCCGAGGAGGCCATGACAAGGAGGATGATATCGGAAGCCGTGCCGCCGATCTGGAAACCGGCACTGGCGCCGCCGATGCTGTACATAGCGGGTGCAGACCATGGGCCGTTAAAGTTCTTGCCGGTACGGCAACTCATCGGACCGCGTCCACCGGTTCCGCCCACGCCGAAGGCGAACTTCTTCACACTGGGCAGAATGATAATGCAATCGGCCTTCGCCACCACGCCGGACGGAATGTCCTTGCTGCTGAGCATTGCCTGTAATACCGAAGCGGCATTGCGGAGGGTTTGTTCGTCGCTCGACTTATCGGCAGCCCACATAGGCAAAGCCAACAAGGCAAGTGTTGATATGAGCAAATAAGGCACGGCTCTCTTAGTCAAGCTTTTCATGTTTGTGTCTTTCTCCTTTTCGCATCCTGATACTCAAAACTATTTACTTCCGCTCCACAACTTTCGAGCGGGCCAAGCAGCCATTGCGGACCCGTACGGTCGGTGAACACACGTGTCGAGAACCGTGATTTTTGGCGCTGCTGCTACGCATACAACTATCAGCGACACAGCCTGATTTGTCAATGGGCGAGGGTCCCGGCAGAGAACACTTTAGCCTTATGCGCGCGATAAGTATGCGCCCTCGGAGGTGTCCACCCGAATCTTTTCTCCTTCGTTGATGAAGGGCGGCACCTGGACGACTAGCCCGGTCTCGGTCTTGGCCGGCTTGGTGACACTGCTGGCCGTCGCCGATTTCAGCCCTGGCTCGGTCTCCACCACAGTGAGCTCCACCGTCTGAGGTAACTCGATGCCCACGGCCTTGCCGTCAAAGAACTCCACCTTGATGGCCAGATTGCCAATGAGGTAGTCCACCGCATCGCCCAGGATGTCCTTGCCCAGGTGCAGTTGCTCGTAGTTCTCGGTGTTCATGAAGTGGTAGTCGTCGCCGTCGGCGTAGAGGAACTCCATCTGCACTTGGTCGACAATAACCTTCTCGATGGGATCGCCGGAGCGGAAACGGTGCTCGAACATCGCCCCGGTGCGCAGATTGCGCAGCTTGGCCTGGATGAAGGCGCGCAGATTGCCCGGGGTGCGGTGCTCCACGCTGAACACCGAGTGCAGGTCATTGTTGTGCTTGATGACCATGCCCGGACGCAATTGGGTGGCTGGAATCGCCATGCTTTCTAAAACTCCTTACCTTTAAGAACTGCCTGGGGAGATCGCCGTTCCCGTCACCGAGCACCCGGGCAACACATTTCAGGCTGCGTTCGGCGAAAGCGCATTTCGGGGAAAGCGGTGAAATGTTCCACGTGGAACATTTCTGCTCGCGAGGTTGAATCCCAATTTTACACTTTGCACTGCTGAATTGGGAAATGCCCGCCCTGCCTTCCACCGCAACTCAAAGCATCTGCTGGACTTGATGTTCACCACCTCTCCATGCCCATTTCCGGACAACGGATTCCCAATTCTGGGCGAGTCCCAAAACGGGAATCCGCCCCCCACCCCTGTTTCCTGCACCATAGCCGCCTCCCCCGATTGGCACTCCGTCTGCAACATCAAGACTGGAACCATGATGACCCCGCCCGACCCATCCACCATCCTCATCGCCGAAGACCAGGAGCACGTTCGCGAAGCCCTCGCCATGCTTCTGCGCGGTCATGGCTACCTGGTTGTGCTCTGTGCTTCGCCCAACGAGGCGCTGGCCGCGGCGCGGCAAAACCCGCCCGACCTCGCCCTGCTGGATATGAACTACCATCGCGACAGCACCTCCGGCATTGAAGGTCTGGAGTTGATCCAGCACCTGCGCGAAATCGACGCCACTGTGCCCATCGTCGCGCTCACTGCGTGGGGCAATGTCGATCTGGCGGTCAGTGCGATGAAGCATGGCGCTTCCGACTTCATCGAAAAGCCCTGGCGCAACACCGCCTTGCTGGAGAAAGTGCAATCTCTCATCCGGCAGGCCGAGGAACTCCGCTCGTCGCAACGCGTCTCCGAGTTCGAGCGCAACGACGCTCAACAGTTGCAGACCCGCATCGTACCGCAGCGGCATCTGGTGGCCCAGGGAGTCGAGTTGTTCGGCAACAGCATTCCCGCAGGCGTTGTCGGCGGCGACTATTTCGGAGTATGGCAGCCGATTCCAGACATGCTGCATTTTTGCCTTGCCGACGTCTCCGGCAAAGGCACGCCGGGCGCCCTGATTGCCGCCATGCTGTACGCCTCGGTCAGTACCCTGTCGTCCTCCAGTAACAGTCCGGAAGTCGTTCTGGCCCAGGTGGAGACGACGCTGCGCAATCAACTGGGCGAGGGCCATTACGTCACCATCTTCTACGGCGTGCTCGATCTGCGGACCCGCATCTTGCAGTTTGTGAACGCCGGGCACTGTCCGCCCATCCTGCGGCGCAACAACGGTGCAATCGAGTCGCTCGATCCCACCCGTCCCGTGCTCGGCTTCATGCTGGACGCGGGCTTTCACTCCGAACAGCTTGTGCTGGCGACCGGCGATCGCCTCTTGCTGTACACCGACGGCGTCAGCGAAGCCGCGAACGGGTCCGACGAAGAGTTCGGTCCCGACCGCCTGGCCGCGCTGCTGGCCGGTCCGCCGGGGGAATCGTTGCCCCAGCGTTACACGCAAATCATGAACGACGTCGAAGCTCATGCCCCGGGCAAGTTCACCGACGATGCCACTCTTCTGCTCATCTCGGTAAACGATCGCCCCGAAGCGGTGATTACGCAGTCCGCCGCACCGATGCAAAACAGCGCGTAACCACCCGCCTCCCAGCTTTGACCGGCCACAGTATGCCGCCGCGAACGTTCGTGAAATAATTCGCCTTGTCTTTGAAGGGGCACGGCTTCAGCCGTGCCGTAGACATCCCCGTAAGGCGCCGGCTTTAGCCGCTGAGGTGACGATGTTCCCGCGCATGGCGCTTTAGACTTATGACACGAAATGGCGCAACACCACACCACGCTGGAAACTCGTGACTTGCATAAGGAAACGTTTGACGTAATCGTGCTGGGCGGCGGCGCAGCCGGACTGATGTGCGCCATCGAGGCGGGAAAGCGCGGCCGCCGTGTTGCCGTGCTGGAACGCGCCGATCGCATCGGGAAGAAGATCCTTATTTCCGGTGGTGGCCGTTGCAACTTCACCAACCTGCATTGCCGCCCGGAAAACTTCTTGTCGGCCAATCCGCACTTCTGCAAATCGGCGCTGGCACGTTACACCCCGGCCGACTTTATTGCGCTCATCGAAAAGCACCGCATCCCCTATCACGAGAAAACGTTGGGGCAACTATTCTGCGATCGAGCAGCGCAGGATGTTGTCGCGATGCTCACCCAGGAGTGCGACGCCGCCGGGGTCCGGATCATCACGAACGTCCGCGCGCAGGAAGTGCAACGCCCGTCGGGCTTCGTCGTGCGTGCTGACGCTGCCGAATTCCACGCTCCCGCGTTGGTGGTTGCAACCGGAGGCCTGTCGATCCCGAAGATTGGCGCGACCTCCTTCGGTTACGAATTGGCGAGACAGTTTGGGATTGGCGTTCGCGAATGCCGTCCCGCCCTGGTGCCGCTCACCTTCAGCGCAGACGATCGCCGGCGATACTGCGATCTGGCTGGCGTTTCCAGCGAGATCATTGCCTCGTTCGGCGGGCAGCAGTTTCGCGAGAAGATGCTGATCACTCATCGCGGGTTGAGCGGTCCCGCGATCCTGCAAATCTCGTCCTATCGGGACGGCCGCCAGCCCATCGTCATCGATCTTGCGCCCGGTCAGCACATCACGACTGCGCTGCGCGACAGTCCGCGCCGCGACCTTGCGGCCGCCAGATCCGCACTTCACGCGGCCATGCCGATTCGTCTGGCTGAACGCTGGCTGGAGCTACATCCGCCGCAACGCTGGAGCAATGCTGATCTCGCGGAAATGGAGCGGCAGCTCCATCGCTGGGAAGTGCTGCCGGGTGCAACCGAAGGCTACGAGAAAGCCGAAGTCACCGCCGGCGGCGTCGATACCGTCGAACTGTCAGCCAAGACCATGGAGTCGCGCAATGTTACCGGTCTGTACTTCATTGGAGAGGTGGTAGACGTGACCGGCCATCTCGGAGGTTTCAACTTCCAGTGGGCCTGGGCCTCCGGATTCTGTGCCGGACAAGCGGTGTGAGTGGCGCTACACTCTCGCGAAAGTGCGCACCTTATAGAGTTGTCATCACGAGGAGGCTTTCAAGCCGACGAGGGATCTGCTGTTTCTCACAGCCGTATCGATCTGCCGTCGGCTAAAGCCGATTCGTCAACGAGAAAGAGGACGTAAACGCTGGCCTTAAGAGACTGTGTCGCAACCCGGTGTCGCCGCTCTGCGGCTCAACCTTTGGTCCACTTCGAGCGTGGGCTGACGCCCACGCCTAACATCATCTCGCCGCTTGGCGGCTGGGCTGGTCGATTTTCAAGCGGTTTGTTCCACCGCTAAACTCTTTTGCCAGTTGCGACACAGTCTCTAAAGGCCAGCTCTGCCAACGGCTTGATACAGTTCTCGCCGACTGGCAGAGACTTTTGCGGTGGGACAAACAGGCCGAGAGCCACCAAAACCAGCCGCAACGCGGCGGCATGAAGTTAGGCGGGGGCGTGAGCCCCCGTTCTAGTGGGAAGTAATGCGAGCCGCAGAGCGGCGACAGGGGTTGTAACATGGTCTCTTCAGGTCAGGCGGGACAGGAGCAGCTATGAAACTGCACTATTATCCGGAGACGGACTCGCTCTACATCGACCTCAACGCGAAGCCGAGTGCCGACTCCCGTGAAATCGCCGAGGGCCTGGTTATCGATCTGGATTCCGCAGGCCAGGTGGTTGGTATCGACATCCAGCATGCCTCGCAACTCCTGGACCTGAACACGCTGGAAACCGAGGCGCTGCCCGCCGGCAAGACGAAGATCGCCTGACTCTAGCCGATTCCGTGTCCTCTGTGCCTCTGTGGTGAAACTTCTACGCCTTGGCCCGCAGCACCTCATCCACCGTATTGATGTCGACCATGCCGAAGCAGCCGTAGATTGCGGGAAGCACGCGCTCTGGCGGAAATGTCCGCCTCAATGTCGCGACCTTCTCCGTCCCTGCGCGATATGCCGGTAGATACATTCTTCCCAGCAACGGATGCCGTCCCCAGGCGCCCGACAATTTGTCGGCACGCTCTTCGCTGACCAGGAAATCGCGCCGCAAGGTCGCGGCAATCTCCGCCTGCGGCTTGCCCTCGCCCCATGTCAGATACGACGACTGGTTCTTCGCGTCATCCTGCAGCAGCGCCAGCAGCACGCCAATCTGCATGTCCTCGTCGGGCAACTGCCCGATCTCGGTGACACCATGCGCAATCAGGATCGCATTGTTTGCCAAGCCTTCAAACAGCGTTGCCGCACGCGTGTTCATCGTGAGCACCGTGGCCTCGAAGCCCGCCAGACCGCGCACATAAAGATTTTGCAGGTAGGCAAACGTCGTCACATGACCCGGAACAACCTCGTGACTAATGAGCTGCTGAAACTCCGGAAAGCTGATCTGCAGCGAAGCGTTGATCTCGTAGCTGGCTTCGTATTTCGGAGTGCCATCAGGATTGCGCTCACGGCCCAGGTAGTTCATCGAACCGGAAAACCAGGCGTCCTTGATCGGCAGGAAGTTGATGTTGGCGCGCGGCACCGGCGCCAGCTCGCCCGGCAGATGCGGCATCAGATTCGCTGCGCTCAGTTTGTCGAAGTAGGCGATGACAGCGTCGCTCAACGCGCGCACCGAACCCATCGGCGTTACTCGCTCGCGCCGCCATGCGTCCACCGCTCCCAGCAGGCCGGCGTCGCTGGTGGTCGGATAACCTGCGCGATTCAGCAACTCAGCGACCCGATCGCGCTTGGCCTCAGGCTTGGACGGCTCGGGAGGACGGCCAGTCGACGACTCGACACTGCGTGCGTACGGAACCGCCGGGCCCATTTCGAGGATCTCCATCGCCAGGTCCCACATAGTTTCCAGGCAGTTTGCCATGCCGGACAGGTACTGGCCACGCAGCCCGCCGAGCTTGTCGGCCTCTTTGCGAACGCCGGTAATTGCAGCCGGCAGATTCACCTCGCGCAGATATTTTTCCACGGCAACGCGGTCAACGCTCTTGCCGCCAACTCCGCCGGTCTCGCGCACCTGTGCCGCCGACGCAGCGGTATACGCAACCGGCAGCGGCTCATCGGAAAACCACGAGTCGGCAATGAAGCGCCCCGTTCCTGACGGACACATCACGTCTCCGCCCCAAAGTGTGTCGATGCCCAGCACCGCATCCGCAACAAATCGTCCTACCTGGTCCATTATTCATCCTTCTTTCCTTGGATCGAGCTAAACCAAACATACAGGCACAAGCCGATAAACATCAGTGCAGAGACGGTCTGCGAGACCGGCTCGTTAGCGTAAAAAGGCGTGTGCACCATGTCTTCACTAAACTTCGGGAACAGACGCAGCGCCGCGCCGAAGACTCCGCCCAGCGCTCCGCCCGCCATCAGTCCGCCGGCAACGATGACGCCACGCTCGCGAATGGTGCGGCCACGCTCGTCGCCCGTCTTGTCGGCGCGCTTGTTCACCAGGTGCGAGAGGAATCCGCCGGCCAGTATCGGCGTGGTCAGTTGCAGCGGGAGGTAAATTCCCAGGGCGAAGACCATCGACGACAGGCCGAGCATCTCCAGCACCACCGTGATCATGGCCCCGATGCCAAACAGCGCATAGGCGACCGGCTGGCCGCTCATGAATCCTGCGACCACGGCCTTCAACGCGGAAGCTTGCGGCGCAGCCAGCACTTGGCGCACGTCTCCGGGCGCAGCCTCTCCAAACTGAAATGCCTTGGCCAGCAGGATGATGGTCAAGCCCGCAGTGATCGCCGCCGCGAATACTCCGATGAACTTCACCTTCTCCAGCGCCGAGGGCGTGGAACCGATCCAGTAGCCGGCCTTGAGGTCGGTAATGAATTGTCCCGAGGCGCACAGCGCGACGCACACCATGCCCGCGAGGGCCATCACGAAGAACATGCCGGTAGTTCCGGAGAGGCCAAACTTCAGCAGCACCACTGCCGAGACGATCACGGTCAGCAGGGTCATGCCGGAGGCCGGATTGTTGGCCGTGGTGGCAATGGCGTTGGCGGCCACCGTGGTGAAGAAGAAACAGAAAAGCAGCGTCAGCACCAGGCCCAGCGCCAGCACGCTCCAGGTGACATGCAGTTGTCCGTAGAAGACGGCGACAGCAAGGGCGCTTACCACCACGCCGAGGAGTATGGCGATGATCGGGATATCGCGGTCGGTCCGCTCCATATGCGGGGCTTCGCCGTGGCGGAAGGCATGCAGCGCGATGCCGAACGATCCCGCCACTACGCGCAGCGACTTGAGGATGCCGACCAGGCCGGCGGCAGCGATGGCGCCGACGCCGATGAAGCGCACATAGTTGCGGTAGATTTCCGTAGCCGTCATGTGAGAAATCGGAATGGTGGCCGGATAGACCGTGACCTCGCCCATGTGGCTGCCGATGAACCAGATCACGGGGACCATCACGAAGTTGACCAGCACGCCGCCGGCGCAAAAGATCAGCGCGATGCGCAGGCCCATGATGTAGCCGAGGCCGAGAATGAAGCCGATGGCGTCGAAGTTGAAGACCATGCGCTGGCGATCGACAAGAGACTTGATGACCGGCACAAATTGGAAGTTCAGGTACTCCTTCCACACATGGAACGTGGTGACGAAGAAATCGTAAACCGCGGCGATGCAGGTGGCCTGAATCAACAGCATGGCCTGCGCCCCGCCCTTTTCGCCGGTGACCAGCACCTCGGTGATGGCCGTGGCTTCAGGAAACGGCAGCTTGCCGTGCTGCTCGCGCACGAAGTACCGGCGCAGGGGAATAAGGAAGAGAATACCCAGGCACCCGCCCGCCAGGCAGATAAAGATGGTCTGCACCGGATGCGGATCGAGGTGGAGGATGTAGAGCGCCGGCACGGTAAAGACGGCGCCGGCCACCACGCTGCCGGATGCGCCGCCGATGCCGGTGATGATCATGTTCTCCAGCACCGTGGAGCGGCGCTTGTACGCGCGCGCCAGCCCGATGGCGAGGATGGAGATGGGAATCGCCGCCTCCATTCCCTGGCCGACCTTCAGGGCGGAGTACGCCGAAGCCACGCTGAAAATGATGCACAGCAGCGTGCCCCACCGCACCGCGCGCCAGGTGACTTCCGGCACGCTCACGCTGGTGGGCACCAGCGGTACGTAGAGTTCGCCCTCTTTTAGCGGCTGATAGGCATTTGCGGGTAGGGACTTGGTTTCGAGATCAGGTGCAGCGGTGGCCATGGATACAGTCTCCTGGCAGTCTGGCAGCCGAAGGAATTGTATCGTGCCGGGTCAAGCGGGGATGTGATGGCGGCTGCGGCCGTCAGTGTTCCCGGGTTGGCGTCCAAAGGCAGGGACGTGAACCTAGGCAACAGGCCGAGGCACTGTTTCGCGCAGTCTCGCCAAGGCTCATGTCCGAAGTCTCTTATTCATCGACGACCGCGAATCAGTCGCCACCGGGTTGGAATACTGCGTTATGATTGGCTTGCAACAGCTATGCCGGTCACCATTCCAGATGAAGTGCTTGCAGCCGCCCATATGAGCGAACCTGAGCTGAAGCGGGAACTCGCACTGACGCTGTTTCAGCGAGAGCGGTTGACGCTGGCACAAGCCAGCCGCCTTGCTGAAATGGACCAGTTGACCTTCCAGGCCCTGCTTGCTGATCGCCAAATTCCAATCCACTATGGCGTCGAAGAGTTTCGCGAGGACATTCGAACGCTGCATGAGTTGGGCCGGCTTTGATTGTCGTTTCGGACACTTCCCCGATCCTCAATCTTGCGCGTGTACGCCGTTTGGACATCCTGCCTTCCTTATACGGTCAAGTGCTGATTCCGTCAGCCGTATTCAACGAGCTAGCCCGCGCAAAGAATGTGGTGTCTCGCGAGATCGAACTGGCGTTGAACTCATGGCTGACAGTAGGCACTGTCAAGAACCAAGAACTGGTTCTTCAGCTTTGCAGGAACATCGATGCCGGAGAATCAGAAGCAATTGTTCTCGCGCTGGAACGGCAAGCCAGTTTATTACTCGTGGATGAGAAACTTGGACGCGAGGCCGCAAAGAGGTTAGGTTTGCACGTCACCGGCTTACTGGGCGTATTGCTCGAAGCCAAGCGGGCGCGCCTGATCGAGTGCGTGAAGCCAGTACTCGATGAATTGATATCGGAAGCGCGATTTTGGGTCACTCCCGAGCTCTACCGGGAGGTTCTTACCACTGTGGGCGAGGTGTAAACCAACTCCGCACGATTCGCTCACCGCGCGCCAGGGAACTTCCCGCACGCTCATGCTGGTGGGCACCAGCGGTACGTAGAGTTCGCCGTCTTTCAGCGGCTGATAAGCATTCGCGGGTAGGAATTTGGTTTCGAGATCAGGTGCAGCGGTGGCCATGGATACAGTCTCCTGGCAGTTTGGCAGCCGAAGGAATTGTATCGTGCCGGGTCAAGCGGGGATGTGATGGCGGTTGGGACTGTGACCACGACCGGGCTGGCACAGTCGGAGTCCCGGTCAGATTGATTGTGAAATGGCCCGTTTAACATCATCTATCTTCCAAATCGTTTCGGAAACAAGTAAAGTGCTGAGAACGAAACGCCGGAGTTGGTAAAGGAACTCATGAGGTCATACTTCGTGTTGAGCGCTCTTGTGGAAGAATCCCCAAGCAAAACCTCCGCTTGGTTAACTTTTGTTTCGATGTTGATTTGGCAACTCTTAATTGTCTATTTTCTATGGTCCTTTCGGGGCGTTCTCGAAGAAGCATTTCGTCGCCTATCAAAGTTAAAGGTCGCTGGGTTCGAAGGCGAATTCCAACAACAAAGCTCTTCTGCTACTACCTTACCGCCTACCACAAGCGTTGAGATCAAGAACATTGGCGTGGATGGTTTTTTCACCGTTGATGGCCTCAAGCAGTTAATTCGTGGCTCAGGGCTCTTGCAACCTGACGAGGAAGTCCGGGAAACGTTGCTACTGTTTAGGACGAAAAAGCAGAGAACGTGGCTAGTGTCAACGAGCAAAAATCTTTTCTGCGCACTGGACGATGCCAGTACTCGCAAGGGAGGAAGGCTCATTCAGTGGAGGCAGCCCATTGCGGGAATTGGAGACATCCGCGCCAGGTTGGGCCGCGAGAGTGAGCAACCCGTCGTCGATATAGGAACGGCAAAAGGCTGGCTGTACTCGACGAGCCTCCATCCTGATCCCATCGAATTGGAAAACGAAATTAGATCGCTATTGGCTAGGGCGTCGGCTTAGCAGATGGACGTCGCAGGCACGGCAGAGGAAACCCGCCAGAGAACAGCGCACGGACACTGCGTCAATGGATGCAATGGGCCTGGTGTCCCAGGTTCGCGTCCCCATTTGGACGCTAACCTGGGAAACGTTAGAACAACCGCTAATCAAACGACTTCGCGATTCCGGGCACAAATCGAAGCTCCCGCCAAAGCCGTCCTCGGCAGGGGACAGCATATCTAAGCCCAGCGCCCTTCGGCTTCGCTCAGGGCAAGTTTTCAACACTGGGTGAGCGAAGAAAAGCTCGCCGAGTCCCGCAGGGACGCCATAGGAGCCATCCAGGACATCGTGTGATCCGCGATACGTCTTCAGACAGATCACATGTCGTCCCTGCCGGGACTCGCCGTGAAAAATGGAAAGCTACCCAGCGTTGAAACGCTGGGCTTAGATATGTTGTCCCTGCGGGGGCGAAATCTCACGACCGGGGACGGGGTGACCGATCTAACGACGTGGGCGTGATGTCGGGCCTTACGACTGGCGCCCCAGGCTCGCGGCCTTCCTTTGGACGCTAACTGGGAAACGTCTAGAACAAGGGCTAAATCAAATAACTTTGCGATTCCGGGCATCAGTCGAGGTTCCCGCCGGGCCCGTCCCCGCAGGGGACAGCATATCTAGAGCGTTTTCATGGATAGTGTAGACTGTTGGTGGCGACTCTCCGCTCCACCAGAATGGCACGACCCTACGCGAATGATTTGCG
>Ga0302325_10020347_pt1 | contig 13916 bp, 4 predicted proteins | sample Palsa_T0_2_FD_201948 | JGI IMG/M metagenome (GOLD analysis project Ga0302325, IMG submission 201948) | Peat permafrost microbial communities from Stordalen Mire near Abisko, Sweden - Palsa_T0_2 | ecosystem: Environmental > Terrestrial > Soil > Palsa > Peat permafrost | place: Sweden: Abisko... | reverse complement strand
CAGGTCGCGGTGCCGCAAAAGGAAATACCGGTATTTGTTCTCCGCTTTGGTCAGCCGCGCAATAAAGGCCCTTTTTTCCGCATCTGCATAATATCGGGCGAATATCTTCCGCGCCAATATATTCACCTCCGGGAACCGAACGTACATCTCCTCCAGGTCACTATAGGTCATCGCCAGCAATTCGCATTTTTCCAGTGCCTGGATGTTCTCAATGGGCACCAGCCGTTCGTCCAGACCGAGGATCGACGTTACCAGCTCATTTTCGATGGTAATCCAGGTAGTAATATCCTTTTGATCTTCCCGGGTAAATCCCCGCAAGGCTCCCTTCCCGACGAAATAGATATGCTCACACCGCTCCCCTTCACGCAAAAGCAACTTTCTCTTGCCGATCGAACAGGCGATCACATGTTGCTGAAGGAACATTTCAGCCTCGGGACTTATGGGATACAAACTCCTGAAAACGGTCAGTAAGGAGGTGAAATGAACCGGTTCAGGTTGAAGCATGAGTTTAAGGGGTTGAATAACTAGGAGTAAATTACAAAATGCCCCGGCTTGGGCAACAATCCCCCCTCAAAAGGGGTGTTTTAACCCTACCATTTTCAGTAAAACTACCTACTCACCCCTACGAATCATCCTTTTTTTACCCTTATTATCTATGATCTCCACATCGACTATATTATCGTTCCAATCGATGAAGCGACCGGATTGCGACAAAAAGGAAGCGCCATAGTACACCTCTTCCTTCCTGGTCTGCCCATTCCGGTAATGGATCAGGACACTGACATCGGAAGGTTGCAGCGCGAGGGTGGACAGTGGATGACGTTGGGCGAATAATTTCAACGGCCCCCTGTTCTGCCCTGCAGCCAGCAATGAACCGCCGCCCGCCGCTCTTAACCTGACCAGCGCTTTCCCATTGCCGGGTATATATAAGCCGCTCTGCAGGATCGATCGGGGCGTGAAACCACCTTTTCCATCCCCTGAAAGATAGAGCCCGTTGAGTGCATCATATCGCCCGAAGTTGACGGATGTGCCATAATCGTTACCGCTCATGGCCAGGTCCAACCGCCCGTCTCCGTCGAAATCCGCCACCGCCATGCCATTGATCGCCGACCATTGCGCTTCGGGCGGGAGAGGCACCAGAGTAAAATGTCCATTGCCATCATTGCGCAGCATCGCCGTGGAAAAATCATTGGCCTGAAGGACGAGGGCGCCTTCCCGCTCTTTCTTTGTCAATACCTCATCCATCGTCGCCACAGCATAGGAGCGATAGGTAGGAAAGCGTTTACGCATAGCATTGACCTGTTTTAAGAGATCGTCGCGCATATCCACCGGGTATTCCTTTACTTCTCCGGTACTATCCGGAAGATAATAAGAGGTGATCATGTCGTATATGCCGTTATTGTCAAAGTCTTTTGCATAGGCCCGCACGGGGTGATCGGGGCTCGCCCTGAAAAAAGAGTTTTCCCCCAGGTTGCCTACGATATAGTCGATATCCCCGTCGTTGTCGAAATCGCCTGCGGCAATGCTATTGTACCAGCCGAGATGGCCGGCGATGCCGGTTCCGGCCGTGACGTTGTGGAAAACCCCATGGTCGTTCTGCAAAAAAGTGACAGGCATCCACTCTCCGGCCAGCACGAGGTCGGGCCAGCCGTCATTGTTAAAATCCGTCCACAGCGCGTCGCAGACCATGCCGATATTCAACAGGGAAGGCGCCACCTGCGCCGTCACATCCGTGAAATGGATATGCCCGTCCTTCGAATCATTGCGATAGATGTAGCTGGACACCGCCGCCGGATAATGCCAGGGGTCTACTCTTCCGGCGACAAAGAGGTCGAGGTCGCCATCATGATCGAAATCCACGGCCCGCACACAGGACTTACTGGTCAGGTTGTGCGGCAGCGCCGTCGAGTCCCAGGTGAAATGGCCCTTACCGTCATTGACATACAGGCGGTCCGCATAGGCGGGGCTGTTAGGTGGGCTCCCATAGCCGCCGGCGGCAATATAAAGATCGAGATCGCCATCGCCGTCTGCGTCGAAGAGGAGGATGCCCATATCATCGCTTCCTTTGGCCTTTGCCTGTTCAGGGCTCAGGAGGGAGCGTTGCAGGAATGTTCCGTTTGGCTGTTGTAAGAGCAGCTGGGCGCTGTTACCGGCGGAGCCGCCGCATACGATATCGTCCAGGCCGTTGCCGTCGATGTCCCCTACTGCCAGGGCGGGACCATATTCGGATAATTTATGTGGTAATAATTTTTGGATATTGAAGTCGATGAAGTCACGCTGTTGGTGGGTATAGTGGATGCCGGCGGAGTCGGTGATGTCACGGAAGAGCCCGTTCGAGAAGAGCCCGTTCGAGGGAACGGGCGATCCCAGAAGCGCCAGCTCCGTGCGGGAGGTTGCAGAAGTACCGGGGCTGGCCTCGGCAGGAGGGCCGAGGGCGGCGGGCGAGGCATTGCGGATATCCACTTTCAGCAGCTGATCGGTGGCTACATTGCGCAACAGCTGCCATTTTCCGCCGGGGCCGGGCCACCGGACCAGGACAGAATCAACGGAATGCAGCCTGCCCAACCCGAAATGAGCGATATTCTGAATCGTCGATAAATAACCACGATAGGGCGTATTCTCATACACCTGCTGCCGCCCATGATCGTAGTGCAGTTCGATCCAGGCGCCCTGGCCGTCCCGGTTACAGCTGTCACCCCGCAGGCTGACCTGCAGGTAGTGGGAGTCGCTGGAATCCCGTTCGCGGCTCATATTGCGGAAGATCATGGCCTTGTCGTTGATATTATTCATGATCAGGTCCAGGTCGCCATCCCCGTCGAGATCGGCATAGGCGGTGCCATTGGAAAAGGCGGTCGTCATCAATCCCCAGTCTTGCGAGACATCGGTAAACCGCAGGTCGCCGTTGTTGCGATAGGCATATTTATGCAACTTAACCTGTGGGATCCGGGCCAGGATATCGTGTTTGGAAGCCAGGCGGGCCGCCTGGTTCATGAAAGTAGTGAAATCATGATCGGTGACATCTTTAGGATAGCCGTTGGTGATGATGAGGTCGCGGTAACCGTCATTGTCGAAATCAGCGGCGAGCGGTGTCCAGCTCCAGTCGGTCTCGGCGATACCTGCATAGAGGCCGATATCCGAAAAGACGGGGTCGCCGACGGAATCATGCGGTCCGGGGCGGGGCCCCCGGTTGAGTTGCAGGACGTTGCGGACATATTGGTACTGGTAGCCGTATAACTGGTTATTCTGGTAAATATGATAATTGTTGGCCATCAGCATCATCTTCTTGCGGTAATTGTCTTCGGGGTTCATGTCGAGCTCGACGATGTCTTCCAGTCCGTCGTTGTTCATATCTTCGATATCCTGTCCCATCGCATTTGCGGCGGTATGTTTGAAGTATGAGGCGGACTTGTCGGTGAACGTCCCATCATGGTTGTTGATGTAAAGCACGTTATTGGAGACGAAGTCATTGGTCACATAGATATCTTTCCAGCCGTCGCGGTTGATATCGGCGATGGTTACCCCATGGCTATAGCCTTCGAGGTTAATGCCCGCCTGGCGGGAAACGTCCGTGAATACGGGATGATGAAGCGAATCGCTCCAATCATTGCGGTAGAGGCGGCAGGTGCTGGGAAACGTACCGTCTTTGACGATCGGACGGAACTGGCCGGGGTTGATGCCTTTGGGAATGACATTCACGGCGATGAAACAATCCAGGTCTCCGTCATTATCATAATCGAAAAAAGCGGCCATGGTAGAATGCGAGGTGTCATCCAGGCCGTATTCCTTTGCCATTTCCCTGAAATGAGGCACGCCGTTCTTGTCGGGCCCCTGGTTGATGTATAGCAGGTTCTTCCGGTGTGCGGGATCGCTGCTGATGGCGGCGCAAACATAGATGTCAGGCCAGCCGTCATTATTGATATCGACTACTGACACCCCCTTACACCACTCTCCTTCTCCGCCTACGCCGGCCTCTTCGGTAATATCCCTGAAATGGAAATTGCCTTCGTTGAGGTACAGCCTGTTGGACACGCGGTTGCCGGTAAAATAAATATCGGGGCGGCCATCGCCGTTGAAGTCACCGATACCTACGCCGCCGCCGTTGTAGAGGTTGGTCATATCCATGGGATTAACGGAGTCGTCTTCGACGATACGATTGTTGAAATCGATGCCGGAATAGGACGAGGGGATCTGCTCGAACAGCGTAGCCTTGTGTTTGCAACCCGCCAGAGCAAGCAGACCCCCGATGGATATCCCGAGGAAGAATGATCGTTTCATATGGCAACCCTAACTATTATTGATACCCCGGATCTTGCACCAGGTAAACTTTACCGGTCGCATTTTCCGCCTGGATTTCATTCAAGGGGATGGCAAAATTTTCGTTGACCCCTTTGGTAAAGGTAGCGGTATTATTCACCCGCCAGAACCCGGTCCTGTTCTTTTCCACGCCGACATAGGCGTTCAAAGTAGCGGCCATGGTGCCTGACCCATTGTCCCATCTTGCGAGGTCGAAGAAACGATGGCCTTCCATACCCAGTTCCAGCCTTCTCTCCATTTGAATGGCGCTGATGGCATATGCCTGTCCCTGGGCGCTGAAGGCGCCGGCAGGATAGGGGTTGACGGCATAATTGGCGCCCTGTGTCGTTTGCGGGGTATAGGTGCTGGTACTGGCGTTATAGGTAGCATTCAGGTACACGAAACCTGCCGGGTTGGCGGCCCGTGTACGAACCATGTTGACGTAGGTCTCCGCCTGGTCGAGGTTTCCAGCTTGCGCCTCGCATTCTGCAGCCCACAGGAGGACATCGGCAAAACGACAAAGGTTGACATTATTCGCATCGACTTCGGCAGCGCCCCAGAATACGGTTTCCGTAGAAGAATACGTCCCCTGCTGGCTTTTGGCATAGGAATTCTTCTTAGGAACGAACGGGCCGTCATCTTCCAGGTCGCGAACCCAGGTGGAATCGATCGTACCCCAGTCAAAATAAGGCTCGCCCGGTCTGCCCACCACCCAGTCAAGCCGGGGATCTACCGTACCGGCCCAGGGAGCTTCGACGGGGTCGCTGATCAGGGGGTTGTTGTTATAGCTGCCGTCGAGAAGAGGCAGGCCGTTGGCGTCGGTCTTGAAAGCCTGTACGAGGTTCCAGGAAGGGTTGTTAAACCCGCAGCAGCCGGGGCCATTGTTGTAGGGAAAATTAAGCTCATCCCCCGTATCGCCATCCCCGCCATTTGTGGCAGTGGACGACCCATCGTTGACGGAAGCCTGGCAGGCGAAAACACTTTCGGAGCCGTTCTTCTGGGCAGGGTTAAAGTTGCTTTCATAAATAGGCTCGAGGGCATAAGGTGTACCCTGCGCCGTGGTACCCTGGGTAATGACCTGGGTCAAGAGGGTCAGGGCGCTGTCATACTCATGCTGGTACATATAGGCCTTGGCGAGAAAAGCCATAGCGGCCCATTTATTCACCTGCCCTTTATTCGGTTGGGTGCCGGGCAAATTATTCGCGGCATAGGACAGGTCTGCAACGATGTCCGGCCAGATATTGATGTAAGATCCGTTGACATAATTCGGTACATCAAGGTTGTTGGAGGAATACTGAATGAACTCGTTGACCCAGGGAAAGTTCTTGAAGATCTTTACCCCTTCAAAATGATAAAACCCACGCAGGAACCTCGCCTCGGCTTCGTACTCCACTGTATCTGCCGGGCTGATGCTTGGCGACAGGCGCAGGGTGCGGATGACATCATTCGACCGCTGGATACCATTGTAAAGAGCCACCCATTTCTCATCGAGATAGGAGCTGGTCCCCGATTCCGCCAACGACCATGTCATCAGGGGTATAGCATCGGCCTGGTCAGAGGGGGTAGACCCCTTGTAGGCGTCGTCGGCGCAACCATTGCCATAGACGTAATTGGAAGCGGCGCTGCCGTTGCCCAGGTTCTGACCGGGATCATCTTCACCCGACAGAAGCGTATAGGCGCCGATCAGGAGGCCCTGAACGCCGGAATTATTGGTGACATTAGTTTGGATCAGGGATCCCTGCGGCTGCAGGTTCAATTTCTGACTACAGGCGTAAACGATGACCGCAGCCAGAAGCATAAAGGCAGGCACTGTCCACTTAAAGAATTTTGACATATAAATATAGTTTTTTATCAAAATGAATTAATGTATTGTAACGCTTACACCCACATTATAGCTCTTTTGATTATTCGGGTACACGCCGCCATCAATGCCAAACGAGGCATTCGTCCCCGGGTTCAATTCCGGATCCAATCCGGAATACTTGGTGATGGTGAACAGGTTCAGCGCCTGGGCATACACTCTTATCCTGTCGAAATGCAAGCGCTTGATCCCGGCGGACATGATATTGTAACCAATCGTCAGGTTCCTGCACCGCAGAAAAGAACCGCTCTCCATGATGTAGGAATTAAAGACAGCCGAGTTGCTGAAATTGGCACTTTCTTCCAGCAGCGGCGAGACTGCTTTTGGATTGGCGACATGGGCCGAAGAGTCATTGATATTCGTCGGTGCACCGGCTGCATTGATCAGCGTGGCCGAATGCAGCGCCACCTGCTTGCTGATCTGGTTGGGGAACAGCTGAGGGAAATCGGTTGATGACTTCACGTTGTTCAGGATCTTGGCACCGATGGAGGTATAGAAGAACGTGTAGAGATCCCAGTTCTTGTAGCTGACCGAAATATTCAGGCCTGCCGTAAATTTCGGATTCGGATTGCCGAAAAAGGTCTGATCAGCAGGGGTGATCTGCCCGTCATGATTGACGTCGGCATACTTGAACCGGCCGGGCGCAGCGTCCTGCTGCGCAGGAGATTTATACACGTCGGACCAGCTTTGGAACAGACCAATGACCTTATAGCCATAAAATTCACCAAGCGGATGGCCTGGTTGTATCCTCGAAGTATAGGTTTGCGCTCCTGTGGGTTCATTGAAGTAGAGCGTTCCGGCGGGAAGGCTCACTACCTTGTTATCATAGGAAGTAAACGTCCCGGTAATGTCGAATTTAAGATTGTTGTTGACAGCAGACCCATGATAGGTCAGTGACGCGTCGATCCCTATATTCTGCACATCTCCGGAGTTTTCGAAGGGATCTGCGGCCCCGCCATTCGTGCCCGGAACGACCGGAACAAACAGCAAACCGTCGATCAGCTTTTTATACCATTCCAGGCTGAAGTCGAACTTATTATGGAACAGGGTTGCATCGAAACCTACATTGGTGAGAATATCCTTTTCCCAGGTGGTGTTAGGATTGCCATACTGACTGACGTACAAACCTGCCGCGGGACTGTTGCTGGTCCCGTTGATATCATAATAGGATTGGTTGACCTGCTGTCCGTACAGCGTGTAGGGATTGGTGGGGTTGATATCGCTGATCGATCCTGATTTACCCCAGCCGCCGCGGATCTTCAGATCATTGATCCAATCGATATTTTTCATGAAATTTTCCTGGGAAATCCGCCAGCCGCCTGTGACGGAGGGGAAATTACCATATCGCTGCGAAGGGGCGAATACCGAGGAGCCGTCCCGGCGCAGAGTGGCGCTCAACAGATATTTGCTGTCCCAATTATAGTCCAATCTGCCGAAATAGGAATATATCGCCAACTGGTAAGGTGTTGCGTAGCCATTGGGCTGGGTAACGTTGGAGTTATTGGTCTGGGTCGAAGGCGAACCAAAATTCAGTGTCCAGAGATTCGGGCTGACGGTCAGATTGCTCGAATCGGTGATATAATAATTGCCCCTGGTCGTCTGGTTGGCCCTGCCGACTTCATAAATGTATTCCTCGCCACCCAGCACGCTGAGATTACTCTTGCCCCACTCGTTACTGTATTTTAATGTATTGGTCCAGATAAAGCTATTGTTCAATGCCCAGGTCTCCTGGTACAGGTTGGCTGCTGTATTATTTTCCGCATTTTCATAGGGTGTGGGAGCGAAGGCGTGGTTGTAGGTATAATCGACTGTTCCCCCGACGCTGGTATGGGCAGTAAAGTGCCGCAGGAAATCTACGTCGGCAAAAACGTTGCCCACGACATGATAGTCCTGGTTGACATTGTTGGCCTGGCGTTGCTGGATGGCTACCGGGTTCGAGGCGTTGCCGGTACCTATAGCAATCGAGCCGGCATAGTTGCCTGCAATATCATGTACCGGGATGATGTTAGGAATCTGATAGGCCGCATTGATGGAGTTCGTACTGTTGACGCCCAGCGCATTCAGATAGCCGGGATTGCTTTTGTAGTACCCATAGAAATTTTCCCCGACGCGGACATGGTCGTCGAGTAGGGAAAAGCTGGTATTGGCCCTCACACTATAACGTTGCAGTTTAGTATCGATCAACGTACCGTCCTGGTCCATGTAATTGAAGGCAAAATAATAGGATGATTTGCCGGATCCCCCACTGACGGCGATATTATGGTTCTGGATGGGAGCTGGTTTAAAGATGTCATGGAACCAATCATTGCCGGTCCGGTCGGCCAGCGTAATATGGTTGGTATAAAGGCTATAGTCTGCCAGGCTGGTATTCGGGGCGCCCTGCGCGGCGCCGGCCGGAACGATATAATAAGGCAGCACGGGTTCGGGCCCGCTGCCGTATTGGGGATCACTCGGTGCAAGACCGTCATTAAAGGCCATGGCCCATTTGGCATACCCCGTTTGCAGAGGTGTGGCCAGATTCCAGGCATGACTCAGCGGCCTCTGCGTACCATAATAAGCATCATAAGAGACTTTGACAGCACCGTTCCCTCTTTTGGTCGTGATGATAATGACCCCGTTGGCTCCGCGAACGCCGTAAATAGCAGCTGCGCCGGCGTCCTTCAGCACCTGGATAGATGCAATATCATTCGGATTGATATCATGCATGCTCTCCGGCACGCCATCGACGAGGATCAGCGGATTCGAATTACCAGGTGAGGTGATCCCGCGGATCAGGACCGTAGCATTACCACCGGGTTGACCGGTCGAGAAAACGGTCACCCCTGAAGCCTGCCCCTGTAATAACGATTCTGTACTTCCCGAGGGAGTCGCCTTCATGTCAGCGACATTGACGACGGAGACCGAACCGGTGATGTCTTTTTTACGCTGACTGGTATACCCTGTGACCACTACATCATTAAGGGTGGAAGTACTCGTCGCCAGGCTAATATCGCCCGTCGGTGTACCTGCCGTAACCGGCCATTGGAGCGTCCCGAAGCCGACGGCAGAAATAACGAGCGTTCCTTTAGACCCCGGAACATTGATGGAGAAGGTTCCGTCTGCGTTTGTCTGGGTAATGACACTGGAACCTTTGAGCTGCACTGTAGCGCCCGGAACCGGCGAATTGTCTGTCTTATTGATCACCCTTCCTTTGACTGCATTCTGAGCATAAGCCCCGCAGCAGGAAAGAAGGAGAAACAATACGATGCAACCGATTTGGTGCAGCCATTTTGTTTTCTTTGGCATAAGCAATCGTTTAATTTAAATTTTCAGATAATTTAGTAAGTATGGTCATCGCAAATCTAGTTTTCAATTACTCCATTGACTATTTTTCTACCACATCATCACTACATCACGTTATCGGGATGCACGGAAAATCAATGTTTTCGCCACATCTTTACTACATCAATTGACTATTGTCCCTTCGGCACTGAATTGCTGACAAAGGCGATATGTTTACCGTCGGGCGACCAGGAAGGAGCATTGAGTGTTCCCTGTCCTCCGTACAGATAAGCGATCACTCTCGGCGCGCCCGGTGCAGTCAACGGCATCACCCGCAGCATAACATCCTTATAGGAAGGGTGCTCGTCAGGATTGATATCTTCAGGGAAGGAAATGAAGACCATCCATTTTCCGTCAGGCGAGAGGTGAGGGAACCAGTTGTGATATTGGTCGAAGGTCAGTTGTTCCTTATCGGATCCATCGGGTTTCATCCGCCAGATCTGCATGGTGCCGGAGACATTCGCATTGTAATAGATGTATTTACCGTCGGGCGAATATTCTGATCCGTCAACGTGGGTATGATTGCCTTCGGTCAGCAGCGTCTCTTTATTATCCTTCAGGGAGACTTTATACAGGTTATAGTTCGGCGATCCGTTGCGTTTGGCGACGATGGCTACTTCTTTACCGTTCGGCGCCCAGCCGTGCAGGAAGGAAGGCGTATTTTCAGTGACCAGCTTAGGTTCGCCACCTGATAGCGGCAGGGTATATACAAAAGATCCGGGTGTACCATCCGGCTTGCCGCTGCTGATGCCGAGCATTTTGCCGTCGAAGGAGATCATGTGGTCGTTGTTGATCTTAGCAACGTCGCCCGTGTTCAATTTTTCGGGTGTGCCGCCTTCAATGGGGATAGTCCAGAGGGAGCCGTCCTGGTTAAAAAGGAGCTTCTTGCCGTCGGGCATGTAGTTAGGCGCTTCGAAACGGCCCGGCGCCTCATGGATCACTTTGCGCATGCCGTCGGCCACGTCGATGATCTCCAGGCGGCTGCCCATCACTTCTTTCGTAGTGGCCTGCACCAGGTGTGGATTGCCAATATAAGGAATGATCACCGGCACATCGATGCGGACGTTCCAGACTTTGGCAGTGGCAGCCTTGGTCGAATCGTGTGAACAGATGTAAAGTCCCACCAGTACATCTTTATCCAGGGCATCGGTTTCACAGGTGCCTACCAGCTGCAGGGGTTCACCGGGATGGGCGATCTTCATCGTGATGGTCTTGCCGATCCTTTCGAGTTGGATCGTCTGGCCACCCTTTTTGGAAAGGAACCTTTCTTCTTCAGGGTCGCGCATATACATACCCTTGTAAGGCCGCCACTGGAGGACGACAAGGCCGTCGATATGTTTGCACGCATTGGCGCTGGCGGCTCCGGGGTCTGTAGATTCCCTGATCATCCAGCCGGTCTTGCGGTGACCGATAGCCCCCGACGTGTCGCCGGTAAAGGCGAAGTCGGCGGTGAGGATGAAATCTCCTTTCATCTTTTTGTAGACGAAATGGTATTCGTCATGATTGAACCAGATATTGTCCCCGGCGCCTTTGATATTATAGGCCTGGGTAGCCTCATCATAGGAGGCGTCGCCGGCCAGTGTCGGGTTGCCGATATCCATATGGTCTTCGAAAATGCCTACAGGGTGTTGGGCCAGCAGTGATGTGGCTGCCAGGAGACCTGCGATAAAAAAGGAAAATGTCAATTTCATATGTTGAGCGTTTTTTTACGGGCAATACGATTCCTGCCGGCGTTCCGGGGAATTTTTTTCCGGAAGCCGCTCAGGCGTGGGCCATAGGTTGACGGTTCACATCAAGAAACCGACACTGGCCACGCTAATCTGCGTTAAGACAGCCAGTCGGCCTAAGGGATAAGGCGTTGCGTCGCCGTTGCGATGTTCCAGCCTTCCAATCTCAGTTGCGGAATGGCGCCCCTGAGCTCTTCCACCGGACAGCTAACCTTTACCGTTATACACTTGCCGGCGGGAATAGAATAATAATTATCGGACCAATAGCTGGGCAATACCTCCTCCCCGTCCTTAACGACCTGGGGGTTGAGGAAAAATGCCAGCTGTGATGAGACGTTGGTGAATTCGAGCGTCCAGCCGGTATAGCCATCCTTCTTTTCCGTTGCCAGGACTTTGACCTGTACTTTGGACGCAGCCATTTGCCGGAGACCGGTGAAGTCATGACCGGGTGACATCCAGTAGACGTTCTGCGACAGTGCTCTGCCTTCGCGGTCTTTCAATTTGAGCAATACAAAGGAGATGCCCTGCGCCCTTCTCAAGATATCCCTGAGGGACAATATTTCCTTTGCATCGGTGGTGTCCACTGCCGCCTGCCCCTGCTGTTTGTACAGGGAGGCGCCGGTCATCGAGACCACTTCGGCTTCATATTGTAAACCCGATCTTTTGATATAAGTGCGGTTGACCAGTGCTACTGAAGAGTCATCGAGGTTGAGCTGAATATGTACCGGTTCGCAGGCCCTTTGCATGAAATAGTAACCGGCGTTCGGTTCCAGGTACCAGTCATACACCTGCCAGACGACACTGGGGAAGGCGGCATTTAGCTTCCAGAGCATGACCCCGCCGGTCTCTCTGATCTTATGTTCGGCGGCTTCGAAGGTGCCGCGATAGCCGCCCGCGTTCACGAGCTGCATTTTCTCGGAGAAGTCGCGGATGCTGGCAGGTGCGCCGAAGCGGTCCACCATCGCTTTGTAATAAGTTTCATAGTGGCCATTGCCGGTACAAGCATCATGATAGCCCCAGGAGTTGTTCAATGGAAAAGGCAGGTTAGCATCCGGCACCAGATCGGGGATGATTTTCGCCAGGGTATTATATGGTGGTTGAGAAGGGATACCCGTCTCATCTTTGAAGAGCCAGTCCTTACCCGCATCTACGAGCCGGTAATATTGTGCATCGTCCTGCCAGGAGTAAGGACCGCCGCTGTAAACGCCGGCGGGTTTGTTGTCGGGCCAGGACCCCGGCCAATCTTTCGGAGCCTTGGAGAACCCGGAGGAACAGGGGATGAAGGGGCGGGTGCCGTCGAGGTTCGCTACATTATCGCGCATGGCGTTATAGAGTTCCTTTCGGGCATGGCCTTCATTACCGCCCGTCCAGACCAGCAGACTGGGATGATTGCGGATGCGGTAGATCGTGCTGATGACGTTATTCACAAAAACAGAAGTCTGCAAGGGCCAGTCTGCCGAGCCTTTGAAGCCGCCGTTCGTATCGCCGGTGATCCAGAAATCCTGCCAGACTAGCATGCCATAGAGGTCTGCCATCTCGTAGAAATCGTCGGTTTCGCCCAAACCGCCGCCCCAGACACGGACCATATCCACATTGGCATTGCGGCAAAGGCGCATTTCATATTCATAGCGTTGACGGTCCCTGTTGAGCATCATGTCAGGAACCCAGGCGCCGCCCAGCAGCTGTACCTTTCTGCCGTTGACATAGAAGTCGCGGCGAGTCCAGCCGTTGACCATGACCGCCGCAGAGCTGACGGTGCGGATGCCGAATACAATAGTTGTATCATCAGAGATGCCGTCCGCCTCATCCGTATACCGCAGGCGAAGGCGATAAAGATTCGGATCCCCATAGCCGTTAGGCCACCACAGTTTTGGATGGCGGATCGTCAGGGATGGGACATCGGCGGCGGACAGGTGGATGTCTATCGAGCCTGAGGCATCGATCGTTGCCGGTTTGGTGAACTGTATGATAGAGCCGGCGGTCATGGTCGCGCCGGTCCCTGTGAAGTTTTCAGGGCTAATGGTGACCTGGATGTTGCCTTTTCGCGGCGATGCGCTGTTATTGGACAGGGTGACGTCGATGGACAGTTTGGCCAGCCCGGTGTCGGGGAGGTCAGGCAAGTCCGTGACAATCCGTGGTTTGCTGATCACGACCTGACCTGTGGTACGCAGGTATACCGGCTGCCAGATGCCCATATTGCGGTCATGCACTTCGGGTATCCAGTCCCAGCCGATTGAGCTCAGCATGGTCACATTTTTTCCGATGTCCCCGGTAGGGCCGCCATTTTCACCGAAATCGTCCAAGGCCTCTACCTGTGGCGCTGCGGGCAGGCCGGGGCAATCCAGCGGATATATTTTTACGGCAAGGGCATTATCTTCTCCTGGTCGGATGGCGGCGCTGGCGTCGAGGTCGAATTCTTCGAACATCCCCACCATGCGTGCGGAATCGGCGAGCATCCGGCCATTCAGCCAGACTTCTGCCCGGTAATTGATCCCTTTGAAGATGAGTTGAAAATGTTTGCCCTTATCGGCTGCCGGGACGGAGAACGTCGTCCGGTACCAGTAAGGCTTCTTCCAGGGATTGGGTTCGCCCGGCATATGACTGTACTGTTCAAGATGCCATGTCTTGTTGAAGGAGTCGTCGGCATCGGGGATCAGCATGTTGTTCATGCCGATATAGGGATCGGGATAGACCTTATTGGCCACCAGACCGGT
>Ga0302325_10020344_pt1 | contig 13917 bp, 8 predicted proteins | sample Palsa_T0_2_FD_201948 | JGI IMG/M metagenome (GOLD analysis project Ga0302325, IMG submission 201948) | Peat permafrost microbial communities from Stordalen Mire near Abisko, Sweden - Palsa_T0_2 | ecosystem: Environmental > Terrestrial > Soil > Palsa > Peat permafrost | place: Sweden: Abisko... | reverse complement strand
AGCGCTTCCCTGGCTTGCTTCAGATACTCCCGGATCTGGGCGGCGGTTTTCAGTTCCTGTCCGCTCAGCCTGCGGCCCAGTCCGTTCAGCCCGCGTTCGGTTGCGGCGATCCAATCCGAGGTTTCCAGCTGCAGATCCGAGGGCTCGCCAGAAGAAAGCTGGCCGATGGCGCTGACGCCCGGGGTCTCCGCAGGCTCGGGCGTATTAGCAGCCTGCTGAACGGGCCTGGCCTGGCGCTTGTGGCGGGCGGGCGGTACTGGTTCCTGCTCCATATCGGCGTCTGTCGCCAGCGGCTGGTCGGGAATGACGACCGCCTCGTCGGGAAGGTCGGGATGAATCAGGGGTGGCTTCGGCAGGTTCGCAATCGGCGCAAGAACCTGATCCTGCTGGGTTTGTGCCTTGTGAAAGTGGAAACAGCCCGTCAGAAGGAACGGCAGCAGCCACGCAACGTTCCTGGCACGCATGTTCATCCTGAAAGCCCTTCCTCGTTTGGTACGCTTGCCGGTTGCAGATGCCGGCGTCCCCATTCCGTCGCGGAGAGTGGAATGCGCAGCAGAAACTCGGTTCCCCGCCCTGGATTCGATTGTACTTCTATGCTTCCATAGTGCAACTGAACAATGCGATAGGTCATGGCCAGGCCAATGCCGCTGCCGCCGGCCTTGGTCGTGAAATAGAGGTCGAAAATCTTCTCCCGAATGTCCTCTGGAATGCCAGGTCCCTGGTCGGCGATGCGCAGCAAAGCGAATTTGCGCTGCTCCTCAAGCACCACCCGCAGCGTTCCCCCCTCGGGCATGGCCTGGGCGCCGTTCTGAATCACGTTCAGCGCTGCCTGCTTGAGCAGGTCGGCATCGATATTCACCATGAGCGGCTTGGCAGGCAGGCGGCTCTCCAGGGTTACGTTGTGCGTGGAAAGCTCTGCCGCCGAAAGCACCAGCACGTCGTCGATCACCTCGCGGAGATCCTGCTCGCGCAGCCGCAGCTCCACCGGCCGGCTGAAATCCACCAGCAACTGCACCACGCGGTCCAGCCGATGGATCTCCGCCTCAATAATCTCCAGGTGCCGGGTGGCCGGCACGCCTGCGCCGCTTAACTTGTTCTTCAGCAACTCCACATGCACCACGATGGCGTTGATGGGGTTCTTCACTTCGTGCCCCACGCCGGAGGTAAGCCGCCCAATCGCCGCCATGCGCCGGGAAAGCTCCAGTTCCGACTCGATGGCCTCGGCCGACTCCAGGTCGTGCAGCGTCAGCAGCGCGCCCAGGCCCTGGCTGGTCTTGTCATCGAAGATGAAGTCCAGCGAAACCTGCACCCGTCTACCCGTCTCCGTCAGGATTTCTTCCTGGATCAGCGACACACCGGCATCGAAGGCCTCGCAAAGGGTCCGGCCCAGCACTGTCGAACGGTCGAAGATCTCCCGCGCCTGCAGGCCCAGCATGTTGTCCCGTTCGATGTTCAGAAACCGCCCCGCAGCCTCTGACACCAGCACTGCCCGCCCGTCTCCAGTGAAGAGGAGGATGCCGTCCTGCAAATTGCCGAGAATCTGATCCAGATTCTCCTTCAACGCGGAAAAGACCTCCTGCACGTTGCGCATGCGCTGGCCAAAGCGCTCAATCTTGTGGGAAACGCTGATCGCCATGTCCCGGCGCCGTGTCTTTTCCTCCTCCACCGCCGTCTCGCTGGGTCCGTTCAAAAGGTCGAGTTGCAGGTTGATCTGCTCCATGGGACGAAGAGCGAAATTGCTGAGCAGAAAAGCCACCAGCAGCGCCGTTCCCAGTACGAATCCCATGAGTTCAAGCGCATCCTGAAGCCGCGGTGCGTAAAAGGCGCGCAGAAACGTGGTTCGTACGCCCACATGCACCGTCACAAACGGCTCGTTGTTCCGCTCCAGAGGAACCACCACTTCAAACACCTTGGGCGGTCCAATCACCTGCTTCATCAACTGAACGGGGTTGGCGTCGAGCAGTTGCCGATAGTCCGGCCGCTGCGGCAGCGGCTTGTCTTCGTTTTCCGGGTTGGTGCTGAGCAGAGTGATGGATTGTCTGTCGCCGATATTGATGTCATACACCGTGAGCGAGTAGCGGTTGACCGATTCAACCACCGCTTGCAAGGCAGCATTGTTGCGCACCGCCTCGGCCGCCAGGTTGCGCAGCTGGGCTGGATTGTTGGGGTCGACCTTTTGATCGCTCAGTCCCGTTTCCAGTGCGTTGCGCACCGCCAGTTGCACCTGGTTGGCAAACACGCGGTTGGTCTCATACGACTGCTGCACCGCGGAGTGAAGCAGTTGAAAAACGTAGACCAGCGACAGCAGCCCGGAGATAAGAAACACCAGGGTGGTAATGGCCAGAACGAGTTTGGTCTTCAGGCGCACGGCTCAGCCTTAGTCGTCGGTCATTCGACTGTATTCCTTCAGCTTGTTGTGCAGCGTCTTCAGGCTCACTCCCAGAATCTCGGCCGCTCGCGTCTTGTTCTGCCCCGTCGCTTCGAGCGTCCGGACGATCAGCGCCTGCTCGGCTGCGTCCACGGTCGTTCCCACCCGCACCTCCACAATGCTGGCATCGGCCGCCTGCGCCGCAGCTTGCTGGGTCTTGCCGAATCCCGGCGGCAAATGTCCCACGTCGACCGGCGCTCCGTCTGGGCAAAGCACCACCGCTCGCTCAATCGTGTTGCGCAGCTCGCGCGCATTCCCCGGCCAGTCGTAGGCCATCATCCGGTCCAGCATCGACGGCGCCAAGCCGGAAACCCTGCGGCTGTGCTTCTGGTTCATCTCGGCAATCATCACGTCCGCCATCGCGGGCAGGTCTTCCATGTGCTGGCGCAGCGGAGGCATGGCAATGTGGAAGACATTGAGCCGGTAGTAAAGGTCAGATCGCAGTTGCCCCTCGGCAACCGCCTTGTCGGGATCGCGATTGGTGGCGGCAAGCACGCGCACGTCCACGTCCTGCTCGGTGCGCGCTCCCAGCCGGCGCAGCTTCCGCTCTTCCAGCACGCGCAGCAACTTCGCCTGCGTGCCTGCCGGCATCTCCGCCAGTTCATCCAGCAACAACGTGCCTCCGGAAGCCAGCTCAAAGCAGCCCGCCCGCCGCTCCACTGCCCCGGTGAAAGCGCCCTTCTCATGGCCAAAGATCTCGCTCTCGATCAGCGTCTCCGGGATGGCCGCGCAGTTCACCGCGACAAAGGGCCGCGATTTACGCGCGCTCAGCGTGTGCAGCGTCCGCGCCACCAGTTCCTTGCCCGTTCCGCTTTCGCCCGTGATGAGCACCGACACGTTCGACGACGCAATCTGCTCGATCAGTCCGAAAATCTCACGCATGGCCTTGGAATTGCCCACCAGACCGCCCAGCACGCCGGTTTCGCGCAGCCGCCGCCGCGCCACCTCCAGCTCAATTTCCGTCTCGCGCTGCCGCGTGGCGTTGGCCAGGATGGTGCGCAGCCGGGTCGCGTCCACCGGCTTCTGCAAAAAGTCGTACGCCCCCAGCTTCATCGCGTCGACCGCCAGCTCGATCGAACCCATGGCCGTCAGCACCACCACCGCCAGGTTCGCGTTGAGCCCCGCTCCCTCTTCGTTCAGCTTGGTCAGGAGACCGATGCCATCCATGCGCGGCATCTTCAGGTCGGTTACAACGATCCCCGGATCCCAGGCACGCGCTTTCTCCCATCCCTCCATGCCATCGCGCGCGGTCTCCGTCCGGTAGCCCCAGCCGGAGATCAACTCCGCCAGCCCCATCAACGCATGCGGCTCATCTTCGACGATCAGGACCTTGACGGGGTTCGACATTGGCCTCCACAGGCAGCGCGATGCTCGTAAGGAAGAATGGGCCGGGCAGCAACTCCCGCGCCCATCCCACAACTTACCTTTCTACCACGCACCGCTGGCAGGGCAACCTTTGGGGAGCCTCCGGTTGGATCGATCTGTTGAAAGGACACACTTCCACAGCTTGGGGGAAGACTCCCTTTCAACTGAATTCCTGAACGTCTTGTATCAGGGCACGACTTCAGTCGTGCCGCAAAGGGGCAAAAAAGGCGCGCGGGCTTTAGAGCTTATCCGTATGTAGGTAGCGCCGACCTCCAGGTCGGCTGTCGTGTGGGCCTCCGGCCCGCACGCGGACTCTGGCGGCGTGGGCGCCGCCAGTACAGCCGGTCTGGAGACCGGCGCTACTCGAATGCGCAATTTACGGATTAGTTCTTAGCCCCTGAGGAAATCTGGAATCGCAGGAGGGATTTGTTTATCGACGTGAACCGAACTGTCGATCCAGACAATCAATCCCACTCACTATCGGCAACGTCGGAATCGTCTTCCGTCACCGCAGGCAGGTGCTTCATCATCTCCTGAATCTTCGTGTTGAGATGAGTCATTGCGATGCTCACCCGCGTATTCTCGTCGTCTTTGTGGAACCCCGAATCCCGGCTCGGCGTTGTTCCATTGTCCGGTTCCAATTTCAAGAAGGCCTTGATCGCCTTTACCTGCGACTTGTCCACCGTGCAGCGGCGGTTGAATCTCAATGTCTTCTTGAACAGATCGTAGTCGCAGCCGAAGGTGAAGTCTTTCCCTTTCCACGTGCGCTTCACGCGGATTGCGCAGATGATATCGGCCGGCTCAATCTTCTTGGTAGCCAGTTCCTGCGCGTAGAGCGGCCATAGAGCCACGTTTTCCACATAGGCGTCCCGCAATGCCGTTCCGCCGTACGGGCTGGCCCCGCTTTGCATGGTCTTGTCCCGCGCCCCCAATTCGCCTTCAATTGCCTTCAGACCGTCGCACACCTGCTGGGCGTGCGTGTTGTAGAGCTCGCGCACAAAGACGGCGTAAACCCACGTATATTCCTTTTGATCGCCGGCATTGGCCTTGGGCGGAAAAAGAATCGCCATCGAGAATCGAGGCGAAATGCATACCGCGCTGGGGCTGTCGATGTCCGCCGTTCGCGGAACAATGGCGACATGCATTCCCTTGGGCGATTTGCCATCCAGCGTGCGCTCGTAAATCTCGCTCGGCGACATGCCTGAAGGGTCGAAGGTTTTGCCAACCACGGTCTTGAAACCCTGCGCCTTGTAGGTGGAAGCATGTTCTTCCCGGATGAGCAAAGGCGCGGGGGTTGCCTCGTTGTACCGGATCGAGCCATTTATCCTGCGGGAGAAAAAGCCTGCCCGGAACATGGTCGAGGGTTCGCGGTCGTCGCCGCGAAAGCAGATCCTTCCGCCGCCGGCCACACTTTGCATTTGTACGTTCGTTGCTATCGCGTCCTCCGCAGCGGGGTCGCTGCTCCAGTCGGGTGAAATTGAGCCATTGACCTTGAAAACATCACCGATATTACATCCGTTTCGCCCCATCGCGACGGCTAAAATGTTCTTCCCGCGGCGTCAATATCGCGATTATGATTGACCTGTCGATACCCAGGGTCCGCGAAAAAATCCTGCTCGCGTGACGGTGATCTCCATGACCACTTCTCCAGGGGAAGTCACGTCGCTACTGCACGCTCTACGCCACGGCGATCGCGCGGCGGGAGACAAGCTTTTTCCGCTCGTCTACTCTGAGCTGCATCGATTGGCCCGCGCCTACATGCGCCGTGAGCGGCCCAACCACACCTTGCAGCCCACCGCGCTGATCAACGAAGCCTACATGCGCCTGGCGAATGCATCCATCGACTGGGAAAACCGCGCCCACTTCATCGGTGTTGCGGCGAATGCCATGCGCCGCATTCTGGTTGACCACGCCCGCGCCCACATGGCCGCAGCCCGAGGCGGCGATTTCCAGCAAGTCGAGTGGAGCGAAGTTCTCGGCTTGCCTGCGGAGCGCTCGCGCGAATTGGTAGCGCTGGACGAGGCCCTTCACGAGTTAGAGAAGCTGAACCGGAGACAGGCGAAGATCATCGAACTCCGCTACATCGGCGGGCTCTCCTTCGAAGAAGCCGCCGCTGTGCTGGAAATCTCCCCCCGCACCGCCAAGCGCGATTGGGCGCTGGCGCGGCTGTGGCTGTTCAAAGCGATGAACACAGTCCCAAAAGAGTGATCGTCTTCCGCAGTTGGCAGACGGACCGAGGATGTTTGGCCTGGCCGAATTCTGTTCGGCCAGGCCTGTTGAACTCACCAGTCGTAATCCCCGAGCTACTTGACTGCTGCTTTTGGTGCCGGTATTGCATTGGGAAGTTGGACATACTCCGTGGTTGGATCCTTCGAGCAAGAAGGCATATTCAGCGTGTACTGGGGCTTGTACGGGGGCTTGCCGGACGGAGGCTGGATTACACACGATTGGTTGGTCTCTGTCAGACTCGAGGGCGTGCATGCGTTCGCGTCTGCAAAGTTGATCGTGTAAGGGGCGTACGGTATCCAGGTAATTTTGTCGCCCTGCTCCGCTGAGATGGTATTGTTCGCAACCGGACCGTTTGCGTCGAACACGGCGGCTACGCCATTGTTGCAGGCAGCCACTACATCGATAACCCGCGGAGGCGGAGCGGATGCTAGAGGCGCAGAGACTCTAGTCCCGCTACCCTGCGCGTCCAGCCCGTTGGTGACCGTGGTTCCCGTGGATCCGCTCTGATTCTGCGGAACCATCCGGTCACCCAGCGACAATCCAAACAGCCGTTTGAAATCCCATCCCATAGCATCCCAGACTTGTTTGATTTTCCATCCCGTAGAATCCCAGATTTGTTTGGCTTTGTGCCCGGGGCTGCCTTGAATGGAGACTGGAGGACACCCAGGGCACCTGGGGCCAATTTGTATTAAGGGGTCGTAGCAGCTAGCAGGAGCGTTGTTCAAGCTGCAATTATAAAGAAACAACCTGGGAAACGTGCCGGGGCCATTGTCAATGGGGTCAAAGATGCACGTGACGCCCGTCGTTCCGCTATTCACGGTTCTGCATGGTATGGGACCCACGGGAAAACTGATTTGCGCCGTGTTGTGCTGTGGATCTACTGCCGCCGCCCAGTTGATAATGTCACCCGCTTGCGGCGAAAGACTTACCTTGCCATCCTGCTGGATCGCCAGATAAATACTGTTGGGGCGAAAGAGCGCGTCCAGGACGACGCCCAAGAGAAAACCGAGAATCAAACAGAGTAGGCAGATGCTAAATCCCTTAAGGCGGCCTTTTCCGCGTTTGCGTTTCGTGTCTTCTGCGTTCATCGTAATCCGTCCTTTCGGCTTGAATGCGTTGGATGGCTCAAGAAGTCTTGAGACCGTTCCTGGTCCGCAGCTTCTGAATACGGGAAAGGTAGCGGGGGTCCTTTCGCAGACCTTTCAGATCGGGAACCAGGTCTACTTCGACGGGAGCCAGCCCGCGATCCATGCATTTCAGCAGCAGCTGCAGTGCTTCCTCTTTTTTCCCGAGGGCTGCCAATGCCTGAACCATCATGAATTGGGATTCAACGTCGGTGGCTCCTTGAGCCTTTGCCATGTCCGTTTCGGCCTCGGCCGTGTCGTGAATCTTGGCGTGGTAGAAAGCAAGTGTAGCCCAGCCGGATCCGTGGTTGGGATTCATTACCAGACGTTCTGACAGAATCTCCGCGGCCTTCGCGTAGCTCTTCTGTGCCTGTGCCGGCTGCCCCAGGGCCGCATAGCAATTGCCCATTTCGCCCCAGGTCACATGGTAGTTCGGGTCCAGATCCGCGGCTCGGCGATAGGAATCGAGTGCCGCGGCAAATTTCCCGTCACCAAAAGCGATGTCTCCCAGAGTCAGGAACGCTCCAGCGGTGGGACTTCTTTTCAAGCTGGCGTTCAGGGCCGCGACTCCCTCGTCACGCTTGTCCAGCTCGACGTACATTGCCCCAAGATTGGCAAGAGGAAGACCCACGTTCGGCGCGGCGTTTGCTGCCTCAGCGTAAGCTTTAGCAGCCTCCTGATACCTCGCCTGCCTCCAAAGAACCCATCCCAGCGTGTCGTAGGCGGGCCAATAGTTCGGCCGCTCCTTGATAATGTCTCCAAAGACCAGTTCGGCGTCTTTATACCGTCCAAGGCCCAGAAACGCATACGCTTTATAGAGTGGTATCTCCGGGTTCCCAGGATCAATGCGATGCGACTTGGCGAAAGATTCGATTGCTGCATCTGTCTTTCCGGAGTAGAGAAGAGCCAGGCCCTCGCTGAACAGTCCGCTTGCTGAGTTAGGGTTGTAACGCAAAGCCAGCCTCGCATTTCTTTCGGCGAGTTCCAGGTTTGCAGCATCGCCCTTGGCAAGGTAGAGCAGGATATAGGCTCTCGCCAGGCGAGCGTAGCCGAGCGCGAAATGAGGATCTTCGGTCAGCGCCTGTTGATATTTCAGGATTGCTGCGGTCAGGCCAGTGTCGTTCGGTTCATTGACAAGCTGCTGCGCCTCGCTGAAAATGCGAAACGTCTCGGGCGATGTGCGCTTCCATTCCTCCTGATCGCTCATGAACGGATCCCCAGCAGGCAAGTCGAGCAGGGCCAGGGCAGCCTTGGATGCGTCCTCGACGATGTTGCTCAACTTATCCGGCGCTCGCTTGATCTCGATCCTGCGCAGCTTCTTCTGGGTCATTGCGTCCAGAACCTGCAAAGAAAGTGTCAGGAGAGTGGGAGACGTGCGGAGTGAAGCCGCAAGCACGAGATTTGCCCCCAGCGCAGAGACAGAAGTGGTTGGCGACTGAACGGCATTGGAGCTATCGCGGAGATCGTTGAAAGTGATGATGAGAAGGTCTTTTACATTGGCTTCTTCCCGCGCCAACCGATTCCCGATCGAGTCCAGAATTGTCTGCACCACGGCAGAAGACTCGGCGGCCGGCCAGGCCATCAGCGCCACGAAGCGCTTTTCGGGCAGGGGCTCAAACCAATCGATCAACTTGTCCCGCTCCAGCCAGGCTCCTCCGGCGGCGGCGAGGCAGCCGGTTGCGGTGAGCGCGATCATCTTTCTCCGCGTGAGAAAGCGAGGACCGGGGACGTCTTCTTTGCGCTCGATGGGCGCTTGCATGAGCGATTGAAGTGCTGTGGGAATGTCTTTGAAGCGTAAGTCCGGATTCGGCTCAAGACAGCCACTGACCAGTTGCCTCCACGGCTGAGGCAAACCCTCGGTCAAGGTGGACAAGCTGTTCGCCGGGGTGTGATTCAACGACAGGCGGGGTAGGCGACCCGCGATGATCTGGTACACAACGACCCCGAAGCTGAACACGTCGCTCGCCGGCGATGGCGTCCCGCCGTAAAGCAGCTCGGGCGCCATGTAGCCGGGGGTTCCCGCGATTCCATGCGAAGTCAACGCCGTGGACTCGCCCATGGCGGCGCGGGCCAGGCCGAAGTCTGTCACGCAGGCGTAGACCTTCTCGCCGGAGCCATCGAGGATGATATTAGCCGCCTTGATATCTCGATGAAGAATGCCGACCTGGTGAGCCGCAGAAAGTCCGGCGCCCACCTGGCGAATAATCAGCGAGGCTTCGGGGTCCGCGACAGGACCGGCACGGCCAAGCCTGGCGGAGAGGGTTTCTCCGGCCAGCAGCTTCATGGTCAGAAAGGTGAGCCGGCCCTCGGGACGCTTCCAATGGAAGATGTCGTAAATGGGGCAGATGTTGGGATGAACCACTTCGCGGGCGTTCAAAACTTCCCGCTCGAATCGTTCCTGCATCAGCGGGTCGGCCGCGTATTGGGAGAGCACCGTCTTCAGTGCGACATGCACGCCCCGTAGTTGGCGATCCTCGACTTCGTAAACTTCGCCCATGCCCCCCTTGGCGATGAATCGAATCACTAGAAATCGATCGCAAAGTACGTCGCCCGCCTTGAACTGCGGAGTGTAGGACTGCGTATCGGCGTGGCCCGATTGGGAAGACACATTCTGGGCTGTAACATCCTCGTGTTCAACAGGTCGATGTTCGAAGAGCGGATGCTCTAAAAAGCTCCCCGCAAGATCGTCTTCCCGCAACAGCATTTCCACCCGCGCCCGCACCTCGGGGGAGCTGTGACACACGGTCCGCAGGTAAGCCTCCCGCTCACTTGGGTCGAGACCCAGTGCAGTTACGAAAATCTGCTCGGCAACTTCCTGCAAGTCTTCCATAAAGCTTCGTCCAATCAACCGCGCCGCGCAGCCGGAAATGGGGAATAGGCGCTACCTCGGGACTTACTTGAATTGGAATCGGGGACCCGCGCAGGCGGTTAATTAGATTGAGCTTAACCGAAAACCCGGGAATTGCAATGGCATTCTTGCTAAAACTTTTTGCGCCGGCAGTTGAAACAAGACAGTAAGTTACTCTATTGCCTTCGCTGCCTTGTCTCGCCCCTGCCCCAAGAAGGGATGCGCGGCGAACATCACTCGAATCGATCTGCCCGCGCGAATCGATCGCGGAAAAGCGCCTTCGTCCGTAGCCACAAATCCCGATTCCCGATGTCCAAATTCACTCGCCGGGAAGCGCCCTGGGGTGGGGTGCCCAGGGCGCAGCCTCGTTCCTGATGGCTATCGTGCCGCTACAAGAATTTGCTCTTCGGTTCCCAGCCTGGCCTCGCGGATACGCACTCGCTTTTCCACGTTGCCCAAAGCCACGTCCTGGTTCAGCGAGGTGTTTGCCGGAGACAGCACCCGGTGAAGGAAATAGTACTCACCGTACTTGTCAAACACCAGCGCGGGGCGGCCGGCCGCCGCTTCATGGGAACTGTCGGAGCCGATGACCATTCCGAAATGCTGGCGGTCCGCACTCTGAATCAGCACGATGTGGCGGCTGGGGGAAGTAATGGTGTAATCACCCGCAGGCATCGACTGCTCGCCCACGGTGAAGTTGAAGGGGATGTTGGCCTTCACGGCGGGCTGCTGGGCAAACAGTCCAGTTGACGCCGCGAGGGTAGCGATGGTGAACAGGGCAATTGCGCTGATCCGTTTCATGAGGGTTTCTCCTTCGTGTGAGGCGTCTTCACTTTGACTGCCTACACTGGTTAATGCGAGAAACGACCCCAATTGGTGACATGCCGAATCTACATCTCTCAAAAAAACGCACTGGGCCGCAGCAAATGAAAAGGGCGGCCAACCAATCGGTCGACCGCCCTTTGTTTTACCGTTCGACTTACTGCTGCAGGATAGTGACCGACGGTGAGGAATCGGTGTTGGTGATGCATGCCGTCTTCGACGAAGTGATCACGATGCAAGTCTGGACAGTCTGTCCATTGTCAGTGGTCGACAATGTGCCGTAGACATTGGAGAGCCAATTGTATGTGAAACCGCTCTGCGCCTGATCGTAACTGAATCCTCCCTCGCCCGCGACGCTGATGTTTGAGGTGATGCTGCCGGTATTGAGAACGTCCACTTCTCCCACGACGCCGTCTGCTTGAGGCGATTCCGGAGGGAACCCACCCAGCATGTAGTTTCCCGCCAAGGCTGCATCGGTGAAGGTCGTCTGCGTCTGTGCATCGAGGCTGCCTGCATCGGCGTTGCCGCTGCCACTCGCCGTCATGATGAAAGCGCTGTTGTTATCGTATATATACAAGAACGCGCTGCCGCCGCCCGGCGCAAAGGTAACTCTGCCTGGATTGGTCGCGTCGAAGGTGACTGGAATCGTACCGTTCGCGCTGCCGCTCGAGAAGGCTCCATTGTCGTCCAAATAGCTTTCATTGATGGTCAAGCTGCCGGCGCCATTGCCTGCTCCCTGGTAAACCTGGGAATAGGTGCCGGATAAAGCGCCGTTGCTGATTTCGTAGCCTTGCTCATAGAGCACGAAGTTGCCATTCAGGTTCGCCGCCGAATAAGTCGCCTGTTGCTGGGTTCGCATGTTCCCGACGGATGTACCGTTGCCCGCGTCCGTCCCCAATATGAACATCCTGTTGGCGTCGATCACGTATACGGCGTAATCCACTGAGCCGGCACTCGCAGTGAATGTGAGCGTATAGCGGCCGTAGGTGGCAAAGCTGGGCGAGGAGGGCAAGGTGTAGCTGCCACCGGTGAAAACCGTGTTCTGCAGCGTGCCCTGTGTGTCTTTCACCTGGTCGGCAACGCCGCTGGTGACGCTTCCGCCAGATGCGCTGAAGCGACCGACATTGAGCCTGGGTCCGTTGCCGTTGTCTTCACCGCTCAGCTGGAATACAAAACCGTGGCCACTGATGGCGCCGGCGGTAAACGCTGCCGGCGTTGCCAGCACGCATTGACCCGTGCCGTGGTGGCCGGAAGGCGAGCTTCCCAGATCGTCGATCTCCACCATCTCGAACGCGGACGCCGTTGGCCCGGCGAAGTTGGTAAGCGCAATCGTCCATTTCGATGTCGTCGCGCCACCCACTGTTCCTGCGGAAGTTGTAAACGTCGCCAGCCCGTTGTTATCCGAGCCCACGCTGTAAGAACCAGTGATCGTTCCCGTCACCTCGGCCGCATAGCTGTTGCCGTTGGAGTCGAAGATGCCGTTGGTAAAGGTGGCGGCGGCGCCATTGGCCGTCAAACTGAACAACGACGCCCAGCGGGAGCTGTTGCTGTCCACGAAGCCTCCCAGTTCGCAGACATACTGCCCGCTGAGATAGCTGTTGTTGGCGCCGTTCGGCCCGGCGCTTACAGGGAGAGTGTAGGTAATTGGCCCCGCCATGTGGCCTTGTCCATCCTCCACCTGAACGGTGAGCGAGATGCCCGTTGCAGCAGTGGGCGTGCCGTCAATGAGTAAAGTGTTGGTGCTCCCGTTCACGGCGCTCAGGCCGTTTGTCAGGGCCAGCGGGGCGTCGTTGTTGGGAACGGAATTGCCGTTCACCGTGAACGAATAGCCCGATCCGCTGCCGCCCGAGGCGACGATCGCTCCCGAGTAAGGCTCGTTGATCAGCGCCGAACCCAGGGGGTTGGTGTTCGCGGCCGGCAGGGCCAGAGTCCCCTGCGGTGTTGTGAAGCTCACCTGTGTTTGCGACTGATTATCGCTGCTGTCGTTGACCTGAATCTGCCACATGTAGGTTTCGCTGCTGTTCAGGCTCGGCACCGTCGGGGTGCTCCCGTTTCCGGTCGGATCGGTGCCCCAGGTGATGGAAGTGATGGAACTTGAGAAGCCCTGTGAGTTGGAGTTGTTGCCCGGAATCTGCCAGATCTGGTTGCCGTTTGAATCCCAGAGCGTGAACGAATAGGAGTAATTGCCGGCGTTGGCCGGATCGGTCCAGGTGAAGGTGGGGGTCAAGCTCACGTTGGACGTGGTGAGGTTGGGTGAAAGGTTTGTCGCCGAGGCGCTTGGCACCGTGCTCACTGCGACCGGGAGAGTCTCCTGGGTGCCGTCGCTATAGGTGATCTTGAGACCGTAGGAGTCTCCTACGGTCGGCGTATAGCCGGTCAAGCTGGAGTAGTAGCTGAATTGGCCTTTGCCGCAATTGCTGCATTCGCCGATGTCCACCGGGAATACGATGTCGGGATTGGTTGCGGAGACAAGCGCCGCCGCCACCGGAAGCTTGACCACCCCGGTCACCGAGAAGTCGACGGAGTAGGAGGTATACGTGCCGTTCTGGTTGGTCGTTACCTGCTTCTGTGTGGTCATGGTGGCAGAACTGTTGCCGCCGGGCAACGTGAGAGGCGGTTCCGTCACTGGGCCACCGCTGGGAATGGTCACATTCGATTGGTTCCCGCCGCTCACGTCGTTGATATCGCCCGGATCGACCATTCCATCGTTGTTCTGATCGACGACGCCGAAATTGACGTAGTTGCTGCCTGGCGGGACGTCGACCGTGTACGTTGCTCCGCTGGTTGGCGGACTGGCCTGGCTTCCGACCACAGCCGCATACACGGTGTTCGTGGTTTGGTTATAGAAGCCCGCATAGAGCGGACCGGTGGCCGTGCCGGTGAAGTTCACGGTGCCGGTCACGGTGACGCCGCCCGTGGGCGCGGCGATGGTTACCGGACCCATGGTCGAGGACCAGGCGCTGGTTGAACTGCCCGCAACGCCCTGGGCGCGGAAGTAATACGTGCCGCCTGCCGAGAGCCCGGTGACGTTGCCGATATTCACGAACCAGACACCGCTGCCGTTGGCGCCCGCTGCCGCAAGACTCGTTTGCCCGGCAATC
>Ga0302325_10020343_pt1 | contig 13917 bp, 9 predicted proteins | sample Palsa_T0_2_FD_201948 | JGI IMG/M metagenome (GOLD analysis project Ga0302325, IMG submission 201948) | Peat permafrost microbial communities from Stordalen Mire near Abisko, Sweden - Palsa_T0_2 | ecosystem: Environmental > Terrestrial > Soil > Palsa > Peat permafrost | place: Sweden: Abisko... | reverse complement strand
CCCAGTCCGGTCACGGTCCTCTCCATCCAAGAGCTGAAAACGTCCGGGTTTGATGCGCTGTCCTCGGCGCTCGCCAACGTCAGCGCCAATGGCGCCGGCACGTTGAGCAACAACAACTCGCTCGCGTTCGCCGGCGGCGCTGCAGGCGTCGCCTTGCGGGGCCTCTCGGTGGGCGCGACCCTGACGTTGGTGGATGGGCATCGCCTAGCGCCCTATCCGCTGTCTGACGATGGCGAGCGCCAGTTCACCGATGTGCAGAGCATTCCCATCGGCGCGGTTGAATCGGTCGAGATCGACAAGGATGGCGCCTCATCCATCTACGGCTCGGACGCGATCGCCGGCGTGGTCAACGTCAAGCTCAAACAGCAGATCACTGGGCTCGACGCGATGGCGGAAGGCGGCACATCGCAGCACGGCGGCGGCACATCCCAGCATTACGCCGTATCGGCGGGCAAGGGCGATCTGTCTGTGGATGGCTACAACGTCTTCGTAGCCGCGGAATATCGCCAGCAGGATTCGATCACCCTGAACCAGCGCGGCGACGAGCCCTGGGCCGGACTCAACTTCACCTCGCTCGGCGGCAACGATTTGCGCGCCGGCGTGCCCACGATCTTCAATGGCGGTCTTCCCGCGACCATTACGCCGTATTTGGTAAGCCCCAGCGGCGCGATCACTTTTCTAGGGTCGGGCTGCAACGTAGCGGCCATGAACGCCGGGCAGTGCGCCTACACGATCCATCAAGCGTTGCTGGCGCCGACGAGCAATCTCAGCGTGTTGATCGGGGCCACCAAGGATTTTGGCGACGGATGGCAAGCCAAGCTCAGGGTGTCAGTGTTTGACAGCAAGGGGCAACAAAGCGACGGCGGGTCGGTGTTTTTTGGACCCAACGCCTATCCAGGTGCGTCCTATGGCGGCAATGTTTCCAATCCGGTCGGGGGAACCGCGGTTCCTGGAGTTGGCGCCATCGCCAATTTCACGCTCCCCGCCAATTACCTCGGCAGTGGGTCGGCGGCGGGCTCCTACCTCGAGGGCTTGATTCCGGGGCTTGGATTGCCGACTAACAATATCGACAGCCTGACCTATCGTGTGGCCCTCGATGTCACCGGGACCGTTGCGGGATGGAACGTCACCGGCTCGTTAGGCTACAGCCAGGTAGACACCCACGTAGTTTATTCGAATTACCTCAACGTCGACAATCTCTTCACCGACTTGACCACGTTCAACGCTGCCGGTCAGCCGCTGTTCAATCCCCTTGGTGGCAACAGCCAAGCGGTGCTCAATAATATCGCGCCGAAATTCGGCTACACGGCGACGGATTCACTGTTCTACGCGGAGGCGGACGGCAGCCGCAAACTGATGGATCTGCCGGGGGGCGATCTCTCGCTGGCGCTTGGCGCGACCGTTATCCAAAAGGACCTCAACAATCCCGGCGCGGCGCCGATCGAGGCGGGATTGGTTGGCAACACCGCCGCCCTTACCCAGCCCTTCAGCACCTACGCCATCGGCAATCAGACCAACGTCGCCGAATTCGCGGAAGTAGAAGCGAATCTGTTCCATCAGTTGGAAATCGACGGTGGATTGCGTGATGACTGGTTCAACACCTATGGCAATTCGCTGACCCCCAAGGTGGGTGTTAAGTGGCGGCCGACGAATTGGCTGGCGCTTCGCGGCACATTCTCCAATGGCTTCCGCGCGCCTTCACCGGCTGAAATCGGGAAATCGGCGACAATCTTCGGCTTGGGCAGTGCGCAAGACCCGGTGCTGTGCCCGAACGGCCCGGGCGGTCCTTTCCCAGCCGGCACCGTGCCCGCGGCTTGCGCCTCCGAGCCGGGATACGTGCAAACAACCAATAAGCTGAAGCCCGAGACTTCGACGTCCTTCACCGTCGGCGCGGTGGTCCAGCCGCTCCCCTCATTGAGCATGACGGTCGACTACTATCACATCGTCATTAAGAACCAGATCATCTCGGCGTCCGAACTGCCCACCTACTTCACGCCCGCCAGCATCGCCGCAAACTGCGTGCGCGGCCCGGACCTGGCGATCTCGGGTGTTTCCGATGGCGCCGGGGGCCTCGGTACGGCCGTGCCCTTGGCTGGACCGCTTTCGGCCTGCTTCGCCGGCTATGTGAATGCGCAGAGCACCGAGACCAGCGGTCTGGATCTGCAGGGCCAGTACCACCTCCGACTGGGAGACGACAATTCGCTCACCGCCCGGTTCGAGTGGACCCATCTGTTCGACTATAATCTCACGTCTCCCAGCGGCGCGACGTTTCAGTTGGCGGGCACGCATGGTCCCTCGGGCGTATCCGGCGACACCGGCAACCCTAGCGATCGCCTCAACGCCAGCTTGGGCTACGAGAATGGCCCCTTCGCAGCGACGCTAAGCGGCTATTGGATCGATTCGTTCAGCGTTACCGATCCGAGTTCCGGCGGCGGGTCGCAAGCAACCTGCGCCGGGGCGTGGGGCGCCGGGCTTGCGCTCGCGGGCGCCACAGTGACTTCTGCAAATTCGCAGTTCTGCAAGGTGGCGTCTTTCACCTCGGTGAACTTGGTGTTGTCGTATAAAGTCGGCCACAACGTGACGCTCATGTTCGACATGGACAATATGTTCGACGCCAAGGCTCCGCTCGATCCGGAAACCTATGGCGGCGAGTTCACACCCTATAATCCATCGCTCGATGAGGATGGCGTAATCGGGCGTTACTTCCGGTTTGGGGTGGATTACAAGATGTAGTGTCATAAGTCCTCGCGTCGGCGACACTGATCTTCGCGGGCTACGGGTGCTCCAGCTGATTAGGCGCGAAAAGGCGTCGTCGCCAGCGTAGAGCAGCATGGCCCCATCTCGGATCGCGGACGCCCTTGGCGCCGAGCAGTCTTCCACGGGCCGCCAGCCTGACGGCAGGTTTCCACCGATTGTGTTGAAAAACCCCGAAATCCGGTTTGTCGAAAATCATGCCGAAATGCCCGTTCGGCCTGGTTACTGAGTGCGATGCCTGCGCGGTGACGCTGGCGAGGCCGGTGACGGCAAAACCGCCAAGTCACGCGGTCCCCCGCTGCTCAATTCCATTCGCCCGCCCAAGGCCCTGATTTTTCGGGGTCGGAGGCGAAAACGGACTTTTTCAACACAATCCACCGTTCTCTCTGCCATCCGGAATGTCCGCTCGCTGTAGGGTAGCCGGTCCGCGCCGAAGACCTGGCCTCGCCTCGCCTCCCCTCCTTATGGGGACGCGACCTAGCCCTTCACCTTGACCTTCGCCGTCGGCGCCACCGGCGCGTCGACGTCCGCCGTCGCCTGGCGGGTGGCGATGGCGGGGCGCGGGCCTGGCAGGGGCGCCGTGCGGAAGCGATCCTTCATCTTGGCGACCCAGCCGGAGAACACCTGGTTGTCGGCGGCGAGGCGGCTGAAGTTGGCGGGCGAGACCTCGCCGTCGTTGAGCCCAGAGAGGGCGACGCGCAGGGCGTCGGGATTGCGCGAGGCGGCGACGAACGGCGTCCAGCGCGCCCGCAGCCGGGCGAGCGAGGCGTCGTCGGCGGCCAGCGAATAGGCGACGGCGGCGCGCAGCAACTGGCCTTCCTGTTCCGAAGCCAACGGCCCCGGCAGCTTGTAGCGGTCGCCCAGGATCTTCTCGAACAGCGCGCCGGCGGCGGGCCAGTTCTTCTGGCGCCAGTCGATCTCCGAGCGCGCGTCGGTGGCGTCGGGCGAGCCGTCGGCGCCCAGCATCTCCAGCGCGGTGTCGTACTGGCCGACTCCGGTCAGGGCGCGGGCGTCGACGATGCGGCGCTGCAGGTTCAGCGCGCTCGGGAGGATGGTGGTGCGCGAGCCATTGATCGCGTTCAGCGCGTCCTCCGGCTTGTGGTCCATCAGGTAGATCACCGCCAGGTCGGTCGCGACTTGCGCCTTCGGGACGCCGTCCAGGCGCTTGTCGACCTGGTACTGCAGCAGCTGCTCGGCCTGGGGCAGCAGGTCGACGTCGACCAGCCGGCGAGTGAGGCGCCGCACCATGGCATCGCCATCCTCGCCCACCGGGGTCAGCTCCTTGAAATCGTAGAACAGCGCCAGCGCCTGCACCGGCTGCAGCCCGTCGGCCTGGCCGTCGAGGAACAGGCTCTTGAAGGCGGCGGTGAGGTCGGCCTGTAACTGGGTGGCCTCGGGTAGGTCCGGCAGGTTCTTGCCGGCGGAGCGGAACGCCTCCAGCGCCTCGCGGTAGCGGCCCTGGGACAGGTAGAGCTGTCCCAGCGCCTGGATCGTCTCCAGCTCGAAGCCGCCGCCGCGCCAGCGGAACCGCAGCGAATCGTACACGTCGATCGCCTGGGCCGGACTGATCGCGCCCTGCGCCAACTGGATCTGGGTGGCGTGCAGCGTCGCCGGTCCCGCTACATTGTCCATCGGCAATCCGGTCAGCGCCTGGAACTTGGCCAGCGCCCCGCCGTCGCCAGACTGCTGCGCGACCCTGGCGTCGACCAGGTGGGTCTGCGCGTCCTCGTCGGGATCGCCCAGGTTCTCGAGCGCGTAGTTGATCCAGCTGCGTGCGCCGCCGACGTCGCCCAGCGCCAGCGCCGTCTCGGCGGCGGCGCGGGCGAAACGCTGTTTCCACACCGGCGGGAATTGCGACAGCGCCGACGAGCCCGCGGCGAAGGCCGTCTTAGCGTCGGCCCATTGGCTGGTCTTGGCCAGCACGTAGCCCTTCCACAGGCTGGCGGCCGGATTGTCGTCCAGCACCTGGGCGGTCAGGTCGGTCTGCGCCTCCTTGTAGCGGCCGGCCATGGCCCGGGACATGCCGCGCAGGGCGCGGAACTCCGCCTCGCCGCCCAGCGCCGGATGGGTGCGGAACGCATCGTCCAGCACGCCGATCGCCTCGAACGACAGCTGCTCGCCAATCAGGAAGCGGGCGAGCGCCATGTGGCCTGTGGTCGGACCCTCAGCGCCCTTGCCCTCCTCTTCGGCGACGGGCTCGATCAGCGCCTGGTAGCGCGGGATAAAGCCGCGGTCGCCGGTCTTGCCCCAGTCATCGCCGATCAGGCCGGCGAGCACCGCGGCTTTCGGCGCGTCCATCGCCTGGACGGTCTCCTGGTTGGCGGCGCCGGACGAGAGCGTCAGGCCCTGCGGCCGGCTCAGGGTGACGATGTCGCCGTTGAAGGCGACCGACAGATCCTCGACCTTCGGGTCGACCGCGAGCCCCTGCGCCGACTGCAGCAAGGTGAACTGCACAAAGTCGCGCTGGCTCGGCAGGCCCTTGGCCGGCGCCAGCGCCGTGACCACCCCCACCTTGTCGCCGACCGCCGGATCGTCGATCCAGAACACGCCGGTGGCGCCGGCCATGGCGGTGGTCAGCGCCGCAGGGCCGGCGGAATCGTCGCGCGTGAGCTTCACCGGCGTGAACGGCGGGCTGCTGAGCGGCTCCAGCGTGATCGCCCAGTCCGAGCCTTCCGCCGCGGCGGTGAAGGCGACCGGGCTGCGGGTGGCGATCCGCACCGCCGAATAGCCGGGGCCGCTAAAGCTCTGCATCGAGGCGAACTGGATGGCGTTCTTCGGCGCCTGGGAAAGGTCGATCTTGGCGGCGGCGTCGAACACGATCCAGATCGCGTCGCCGCGGCGGAAGACCGCCGCGCCGCAGGGATTGCGCCAGGCAAAGTCGAGCCGCAGCTGCGAGCCGGTCAGTGCCGGGCGCATCGCCAGCACGCCGCCGAACGGGACCGGATCGGCGCGCGACGGCGATGGCGTCTGAGCCGGCATGGCCGCCAGGGCTGTCTGCTTGGCGAAGATGTTGACGAAGTCGGCGCCGTCGGCCGCGCCGGTGAGCGCATCGCCGTCGTCGGTGAGAGTGATGACGAACACCAGTCCGCCCTTCTCATGGCGGACGTCGATCGACTTCACCCACTTCAGTGGCACGGACTTCAGGGTCGACAGATCCGGATGGGCGTCGCGGCCGAAGCTGAGCCGCAGCACCTGTCCGATGCGATTGACACCCATCTGGGCGTCACCCGCGCCCCAGCGAAACTCGATGCGGGAGAACGCGTCGGCCTGGCCGACGCGGACGCTCAGACCTGGCGGCGTCGCGATCGGCGTCTCGGCCGCGACCGGCGCGGCGGCGATGGCGACGATGGCGATGGCGGCGGTCGCGGCGCGTAGAGCGGCCTTGAACCCCATTCTCCGGAGCGGAAAGGGGGGAGATGTAGCTTCAGCTGGTGGACGACCCTTCAAACCACTAGCCGGATTTGGCGGGCGTCGGCGTGGCGGCGCCGACGGCCGGCTTCGAGTTCAATGGCAGACCGGCCTGGGCGCTGGTTTTCGGCGCCGTCGGTGTCGCGACGGCCTGCGGCTTCGGCGGGCTGGCCACCGCCGGCTTGGCCGGGCTGGCGACCAGCGGCGTAACCGGCTGGTTCGCGGCGAGCGCGCCGGCCGGCGGCTTGCGCGCCCGGCGATGGACCGGCGCCTTGGCCGGCCTTGTTGTTGCGGCCGCGGTGTTCGGCGTCGTGGTCGCCTCGGCGAGTTGCGGCGTCGCCGGAGTCGTGGGCAGGGTCGCGGCGGCCTGCGGGTTGAGCTCGGCGCGCACGGCGTTGGCCTGGCCGGCATAGCGGGCGGCGAGCGACTCGGTCAGGCGCTTGGCCTCGGGCGGCGTCATCTTGGCAAGCATTTGCGAGAGCAGCCGCTCCTTCATCTTCGCCGCGATCGGCAGGCGCACCTGATCGGTGAGCAGCGTGAAGCGGTCGGCGGCGTCGGACGGCTTGGCGTTGATCATGGTTTCGTAGACTTTGACCAGGCGATCAACCTCGGCCTGCTGCTTGTCGTCGACCTGGCCGACCAGGGCCTGCATGTCGGCCTTCAGCGCTGTCATAGTGGCGATCCGCGCGTCGACCTTGACCTCGGCGGCCTGGATCAGCGCCAGCTGGGTGTCGAGCCCTTGCTCGCGCTCGTCGAGCTCGCCGCGGCGCGCGCCAAGGCTCTGAATCACCTGCAATTCGGCGGGCGAGAGACCGGCGTCCTTAGCCAGCTGAGTCGGGCTCTCGGCGCAGATCGGCGCGGGCTTGGCGGCGACCACCTGGGATGCGCCGGCGGGCGCCGTCGCGCTGGCGTCGGCGGCCACGGCGGCGGCCGCCTTGGCCTCGCCGTGCCTGGCCGAAACGCCCTCGGCGAAACTGCGCGCGGCCCCGACGATGCCGGGGCCGTTCTCGACCGCGTTGATGGCCAGGACGCCGCCGGCGGCGATCGCCACCAGCGGCATGAGGCGGGGCATCTTCATCAGCGCAGGCCTCCGGCGGCCCGTCGCGGGGCGTCAAACAGCTCGTCGTCGGCGCGGGCGCCCAGCTTGGACGGTCCCGGCCGCGGCCGGGCCAGCGCCTGCAGCCGTTCCATCCGGGCGGCGGCGGCGGGCGAGAGTCGGGTGATGGGCTCGGCGGCGCGCGGCGGCGGCGACGCTTCGTCTTCCAGGATCAGGTCGTTGCGGGCGGCGGCTTCAGCGAGGGCGACCGGCGAGGGACCGGCTTTGGCGGCGCCGTAGCGCTCGGCGAATCGGGCGAAGGCGCTGCCGCGGTTCTCGGTGGTGATCGGACGCTGTGCTTGCAGGCGGGGGGCCTCGGCGCGGGGCGCTTCAGGAATGATGACGTCGGCAGGCGCGGGACGCGGCGCGGGGTGGCGCGGCGCGGCGACCAGGCGGGTGTGCACCCCTTCGGCGTCGGCGGTCAGCTTCTCTAGCCGCAGCGCCAGATGTCCGGCGCGGTCGATGCGGGCGGCGAGGGTCTCGGCGGCATCATCGGTGGCGGCGCGCAGGTCGGCCAGGCCCTGCTCGGCGCGGGCGGCGGCGCGATCGAGGTCCTCCACCGCCTTTGTGAAGCTCTGGTGCGAAGTCCGCAGCGCCCGCAGCCGGCCTTCCAGCCGCCAGCCCAGGAACAGCGCGCCGATGAGGAGCACGCCCAGCAGGGCGTTCATGATCAGTCCGATGTCGCTCATGAGATCCTCTGAACGGCTTGCTTGGCGGCGGGCGGCAACGGCGCTTCGACGCGAATGGCGATGTGGTGGTTGCGGCGGCCCATGCGGCCGAGCGTCAGCGGGATGGTCCCGGCGCGAAGCTGCACCATGGTCTCGGGCGTGGCGTTGAGCATCAGGGTGTCGCCGATCTTCAGGTCCAACACCTGCGAGAGCGGGACCTGCTGCTCGTCCAGCACGGCGCGGACGTCGAGCTGTGTGGTCCAAAGCTCGGTGGCCAGGTGGCCTTCCCAGATGTTGTCGCGGCCGAACTTCTCGCCCATGAACTGCTGCAGCAGCATCTTGCGGATCGGTTCCAGCGTGGCGTAGGGCAGCAAGAGCTCGATCCGCCCGCCGCGGTCTTCCATGTCGATGCGCAGTTTGACCAGGATGGCGGCGTTGGCCGGTCGGGCGATGGCGGCGAAGCGCGGATTGGTCTCCAGCCGGTCGAGTGTGAAGGTGACCGGCGTCAGCGGCTCGAACGCCACGCGGCAATCCTGCAGCACGACCTCGACCATCCGCTCCACCAGCACCCGCTCGATAGTGGTGTAAGGCCGGCCCTCGATGCGCATCGCCGCGGTGCCGCGGCGCCCGCCCAGCAGCACGTCGACGATCGAGTAGATCAGATTGGAGTCGACCGTCAGCAGGCCGAGGTTGTCGAGTTCCTCGCAGCGGAACACCGACAGGATCGCCGGCAGCGGGATCGAGTTCAGATAGTCGCCGAAGCGGATCGACGAGATGTTGTCCAGACTGACTTCGACGTTGTCGCTGGTGAAATTACGCAAGCTGGTCGTCATCAGCCGCACCAGGCGGTCGAAGACGATCTCGAGCATCGGCAGGCGCTCGTAGGAGACCAGCGCCGAGTTGATGATGGCGCGGATGCCCGTGCGCTCGGCGGCGTCGTCGTCCGAGAGGTCGAAGCCCAGCAGGCTGTCGATCTCGTCTTGATTGAGTATCCGCTCGGCGCCGCCGGCGGAGCCATCGGCCTCCGCCGTTTCCCAGCTGTTCTCGCCTTCTTCGACGGCCGCCTCGGACGCATCTACGGATGTCGCGGTGTCGGCGGCGAGCTCAGCGGTGTCGTCTTCGGTGTCTGCGGCCATGGGTGTTTCGATCAGCGAGCGGGCGCTAGTTGATCAGCATCTCCTCGATCAGCACGCCGCCGACCTTGGAAGGGGCGATCACGAGGTCGACGCGGCGCTGCAGCTCGGTGCGCAGCCGCAAGGTGCCTTCGCTGCCGGATAGATCCTCCGGCCTCAGTTCGCGCAGGAAGGTCTGGAACACGTCCTGCAGCCGCGGCATCTCGGCGTCGAGCGTGTCGGCGGTGTTGTGGTCGGGCAGCTCGAAGGTCAGCTTCAGCTTCAGGAAGGTCGGCTTGCCGTCCGGCGTCTGCATGTTCACGACGATGTCCGGCGGGGTGTAGAACACCACCCCATCCGGCCCGTCCTGCACCTGGGGCGCGTTGGGGTCGGCCTTGCCGTCCTTCTTGTCGCCCTTGGCCTTAGGCGGCAGCTTGTGGGCATCCTTCGACGGCGGGTGCTTCGGCGCCAGCAGGAAGAACGCGGTCCCGCCACCGCCGCCCAGCACGACGAACGCGGCGGCGCCGGCGATGATCAGCATCTTGAGCGGCAGCTTCTTCTTGCCGCCCTCGCCCTCAGCGCCCTCTTCGCCCTCGACCTTGTCGGCGTCCGGGACTTCGGCCTCCTCGGCCTCTTTCTTGCCCTTGGACTTGTCCTTCGCCACGCGCGCGATTCCCTAGGAGTTCTTAGGCTCCCTCAATCGCGCGGCGTTGGTTAAGGATCAGTTGTTAACACCCCTTAACGGCTGCAAACCTTGCCGGGGACTTTCCGCCCACCGGCGCCCGTTAACCCACCTGATCTCTGAAATCGTTGAGCTTTTCGTCTGGCCCGAAGCTTGCAGCCAGCAGGTGGACCATTTGGCCGCAGGTAGGGCGGATTTCTTAACGTCATGGACAACGCAATTTACGTCGGGGTGTCTCGGCAGATCATCCTCGAACGCGAGATGGATATCACCGCCAACAACCTCGCCAACGTCAACACCGTCGGCTTCAAGTTCGAATCGATGATCTCGAACGACGACCCGGCCACCATGCCGACGCTGGGCCAGCCGCCGACGACCGTGAACTTCGTCGCCGGCGTCGGCGTCGCCCGCGACTTCACCGAGGGCTCCCTCGTGCAGACCGGATCGCCGCTTGACGTGGCGATCGAGGGGCGCGGCTTCTTCCAGATCAACACTCCCTCCGGCCCGCGCTACACCCGCGACGGCCGCTTCCGGGTCGACGCGACCGGCACGATCGTCGACCAAGACGGCGACCAGGTCGATGGCGGCGGGTCGATCGTGCTCGACCCGAAGAAAGGCCCGGTGGCCATCTCGGCGACCGGCGATGTCAGCCAGTCCGGCCAGAACGTCGGCAAGATCACCATGGTCAACTTCGAGAGCCTCTCCGCCCTCTCGAAGGACGGCGCCAACCAGTTCCGCAACGATTCCAACCTGACGCCGACGACGGCCACCGCCTCGATGCGCCAGGGTTTCCTCGAACAGTCCAACGTCGACCCGGTCCGGCAGATCACTCGGCTGATCGAGGTCAGCCGCGCCTACGACTCGATGAGCAACATGCTGAGCGCGACCGACGATCTGTCCACCACCGCCGTGCAGCGGCTGGGCGCCGTCAACCCGAGCTAAAGGACCGCCTAGATGCAAGCCCTCCGTACCGCCGCCACCGGCATGGCCGCCCAGCAGCTCAATGTCGAGGTGATCTCCAACAACATCGCCAACATGAACACCGTCGGCTTCAAGCGACAAAGTGCCGTGTTCGAGGACCTGCTCTACCAGACGCTCGAGCAGCCCGGGGCGCAGTCGTCCGACCAGGGCAACATCGTCCCGTCCGGCGTGCAGATCGGCGCCGGCGTCAAGGCCGGCTCGGTCTATCGCATCACCGGCCAGGGCAGCCTCACCAACACCGGCAACGCGCTCGACCTGGCGATCGACGGCCAGGGCTATTTCCAGGTGCTGATGCCGGATGGAACGACGGCCTACACCCGCGCCGGTAATTTCTCGGCCAACAACCAGGGCCAGATCGTCACCGCCGACGGCTATCTGGTGCAGCCGACCATCACCATCCCGGCGAACACCACCAACATCACCATCTCGCAGACCGGCCAGGTGCAGGCGACGGTGGGCGGCCAGCAGGCCCCGACCATTGTCGGCCAGCTCCAGCTCGCGACCTTCCTCAACGATGCCGGCCTCGACGCGCAGGGCAACAACCTGTTCCAGGAAAGCGCCGCCTCGGGTCCCGCCACCGCCGGCAACCCCGGCAACCCCGGCTACGGGGTGGTGATGCAGGGCTACACCGAGGCCTCCAACGTCGACCCGGTCAGCGAGATCACCAACCTGATCATCGCCCAGCGGGCCTACGAGATGAATTCCAAGGTCGTCACCACCGCCGACCAGATGCTCTCCACCGCCGTCGCCACGAAGACCTAGAGCGATGATCCGCCGCCTCGCCGCCCTCCTCGCCTGCCTCTTGGTCGCCGCCCCCGCGTTCGCCGGCACGCCGGTGACGCTGAACGCCCACCTAGTCAACACCACCGGCCATGTGACGCTGGGCGAGCTGTTCGACGACGCCGGTCCCGCGCGCGACGTGGTGGTGGCCGAGCGCACAGGACCCAGCGTGGTGCTCGACGCCGGCGCCGTGCAGGCTTTCGCCCGCCGTTACGGGCTCGAATGGGACAACCCCAGGGGCGTCTCCCGGATTATCGTCCACGGCGACCTTGTCGGCCTCGGCACCGGACAGAACCGCGAGATCCTGACCTATGCCCGCAGCCTCGCCGCCGGCCAGATCGTACAGGGCTCCGACATCGTCTGGGCCAAGGCCGCCGGCGCGCCGACGGACGCGCCGTCGGGCGCCGACGCGGTGATCGGCATGGCCGCGCGCCGCCCATTGCGCGAGGGCGACCCGGTGCTCGCCCACGACGTCACGCCGCCGCTGGTGATCAAGGCCGGCGAGACCGTCGAGGTCACCTACGCCGACGACGCGATCGTGCTGACCTTGCAGGCCAAGGCGCTGGCCAACGCCGCCGTCGGCGACACGCTGAACGTCATGAACACAGCCTCAAAGAAACAGATCGAGGTGGTGGCGACGGGACCCGACCAAGCCGTGGTCGGACCCGAAGCCCAGCGGCTGAAGGCCGAACGCGACCCCGACCAGATCGCCCTTCGCTAGGAGCCAAGAAGCCTTCAATGCGCCGCGCCGCCCTTCTTTCCGCCGCCCTTCTGCTGCCTGGCTTCGCCGCCTGCAGCTCCGTGCATGAAGCCATCGACGGCCCCAAGATGGGCCCGATGTCCTACCCGGCCGCGTTGGTCGGCCAGACCCAGCCGGAGTTCGAGTCGGCGCGCATCCCTGCGCCCGCGCCGGTGACCGCGAATTCGCTGTGGCGCACCGGCGCCCGCACCTTCTTCAACGACCAGCGCGCCGGGCGGGTCGGCGACATCCTGACCGTGCTCGTCACCGTCAACGATTCCGCCAAGACCCAGAACACCACCAACACGAATCTAACCACCAGCAACGCCATGGGCGTGCCGAACTTCTTCGGGCTGGAGTCGTCGATCGGCAAGGTGCTGCCGGGCCTCGATCCCACGAAGCTGCTCACCACCAACTCCGCGGCCGCGTCGGCGGGCACCGGCGGGGTGAATCGGGCCGAGCAGATCAACGTCACCATCGCCGCGGTGGTGACCCAGGTGCTGCCCAACGGCAACATGGTGATCCAGGGCAGCCAGGAGATCAAAACCAACGACGACGTGCGCCAGTTGACCGTGGCTGGCGTGGTGCGGCCGGAAGATATCTCTTCGTCCAACACCATCCTTTCCAGCCAGATCGCCGAGGCGCGGATCAACTACGGCGGGCGCGGCGACATCTCCGCGGTGCAGAAGACTCCGGCCGGCACTGCCCTGCTGCAGCGGTTCTGGCCTTTCTGAGACATCTGCCTCATCCGCCCGGGAGATGCGCCGCGCACATTTCTCGGGCGCAATAATCTACAAATGATCGTTGTTTGATATTGCTATTTAGACGCGAAATTGCCTAGCTTCACCGTCCTTGAAGACGAGCGGGAAGCTCCGATGCCTGACGACGCCAAGCCGGCGGCCATCACGGCCCAGTCCGAGACGCCCGTCGAGGCATCCGCCAGCAACCACATCCAGGATTTCATCTTCACCCGTGAGCTGGCCGAGGTTTACCTGCTGCTCGACAACGTCTCGATGAGCATCGGCAAGAGCCTGCCGCCGAAGGGCGGTCCGAACGACCCGCCGGATCTGATCGAGCAAATCTGCCAGATCGGCTGGCCACCCACCGGCTCGACCGCCGATCGCGCCCACCAGGCCGCGGTGCTGCTGCGCGCCAAGGATACGCTGAACGGCGCCGCCGCGCCGGCCACCGGCGCGACCATCGCCTTCACCCTGCTCGTCGCCGGCGAAGGCGGTGGCCTTAGCGGCGGCTCGAAGCGGAGAGAGCCAACGGCGTCCACCTCCTCGGGCTGGGCGCCTGGCGTCGGCTGGGGTGAAGGCGACGCGCCATCGCGGGTCTCGCTGGCGATCATGGCGTTCCCGAACCTGAGGCGCGAAGCGCGCCGCTTCCAGGCGGCGATCCCGATCATCGTCTGCGCCCTGTTCGGCATGTTCCTGATGACCTCGTGGCTCTCCTGGGACATCTCTGTCGGCAACTCCGCCCTCGCCGAGTGGAACAAGGTCAAGGCCGTCGCTTCCCAGGACGCGGGCGACGGGACGGCGGCGGCCGCAGCGCCCGGCCAGCCGGCCGCACCGACCGCGCAGCAGCTGCAAAGCGAGCGCGACCTCGCGTTCTCGGGTTCGAACCTGCGGCACTGGCTGCAGTTCTGGCAGTTCCTGCTCGGAGGCCCGGCTAAGGTCGACCGCATCGATTGCGGC
>Ga0302325_10020342_pt1 | contig 13917 bp, 10 predicted proteins | sample Palsa_T0_2_FD_201948 | JGI IMG/M metagenome (GOLD analysis project Ga0302325, IMG submission 201948) | Peat permafrost microbial communities from Stordalen Mire near Abisko, Sweden - Palsa_T0_2 | ecosystem: Environmental > Terrestrial > Soil > Palsa > Peat permafrost | place: Sweden: Abisko... | reverse complement strand
ACACGGGCACCGCCGGCACCGCCACCGCCGGCACCGGTGCAGGCACCGGCACTGGCCCGGTCACCGCGGACGACCTGCGCGGCCAGGTCCGCGACTTCCTGGCGACCCACGACCCGGCCGAGACGGGTCGGCTCGACTTCCTGCGCGCCAGGTTCGACGCGGGACTCGCCGCGGTGCACTATCCGCCCGGCCTGGGCGGCCAGGGCCTGCCCCGGGCGCTGCAGCAGGCCGTGGACGCCGAGCTCAGCGCGGCGGGCGCCCCCGGCAACGAGCCCGAGCGGATCGTGATCGGCCTGGGCATGGCAGCCCCGACGATCCTCGCGTTCGGCACCGAGGAGCAGAAACGCCGCTGGCTGCGGCCGCTGTGGACCGGCGAGGAAATCTGGTGCCAGCTGTTCAGCGAGCCAGGCGCCGGATCCGACCTGGCCAACCTGGCCACCCGCGCGGTCCGCGACACCGACACCGACGGCGAGACCGGCGAGACCGGCAACACTGGCGGCGGCACGGGCCGCGCCGGCGGCTGGACCGTCACCGGGCAGAAGGTCTGGACGTCCTCGGCGCACGTGGCCCGGTGGGCGCTGCTGGTCACCCGCACCGACCCGGACGTGCCCAAGCACAAGGGGATGACCTACTTCGGCTGCGACATGACCGCGCCCGGGGTGGAGGTCAGGCCGCTGCGCCAGATCACCGGCGAGGCCGAGTTCAACGAGGTCTTCCTGACCGACGTGCCGGTCCCCGACGCCGACAGGATCGGGGAGGTCGGCGCGGGCTGGCAGGTCTCCACCGCGACGCTGATGAACGAGCGGGTCGCGATCGGCGGCGCGGCGATCCCGCGCGAGGGCGGGATCGGCGCCGCAGTGGCGACCTGGCGAGAGCAGCCGGGGCTGCGCACCGCCGGGCTGCACGACCGGCTGCTGCGGCTGTGGGCGGACACCGAGGTCGCCAGGCTGGCGGGCGAGCGGCTCCGCCAGCAGCTCGCCGCGGGCCAGCCGGGCCCGGAGGGATCAGCAGCCAAGCTGGTCTTCGCCCGGCTGAACCAGGAGATCTCGGCGTTCGAGGTCGAGCTGGCGGGCGAAGACGGGCTGCGGTACCGCGACTGGACCATGCGCAGGCCCGAGGAGGCGCAGGCCCGCTTCGTGGACCGGGACCCCGGCTACCGCTACCTGCGCGCCAGGGGGAACTCCATCGAGGGCGGCACCTCGGAGATCCTGCGCAACATCATCGCCGAGCGGGTGCTCGGCCTGCCGCCGGAGATCCGGCTGGACAAGGACGTGCCATGGAAGGACCTGCCGCGGTGACCCAGGTGACGCAGAACGCGCATCCCGCCGAGCACGGGACCGCCGAGCACGGGACCGCCGCCGGGCTGCCTAGCCTGCTGTACACCGAGACCGAGGACGAGCTGCGGGCGGCCGTCCGCGCCCTGCTCGCCGGCCGGGCCCCGGCGGCCGCCGTGATCGCCAGGACGGAGACTCCGCAGACCTACGACACCGGGCTCTGGCACGCCCTCGCGGCCGACCTCGGCTGCGCCGGCCTGCTGATCGGCGAGTCGCACGGCGGCGCGGGCGCTAGCTACCGCGAGGCGGCGGTCGTCGCTGAAGAAATAGGGTGGTCGGTAGCGCCCGTTCCCTATCTTGGTAGTGCCGTCGTCGCGACGGCAGCAGCCGTTTCCGCTGGTGACGACGAGCTGCTGGCAGATCTCGCGGCCGGCACCACCACGGCCGCGCTCGCGGTGCCGTTCCCGGCCGCCCCCGGCGCCGTGCCCGCCGCCACGGTCCGGGTCGGCGCGCCGCGCGACGGCGACCCGGCGGGCAGCTACCGGCTCAGCGGGACGGTCACCGCCCTGGCCGACGCGCTGCCGGCCGACGTCCTGCTGGTCCCGGCGGACGGCGTGCCGTACGGGCTGTACGCGGTGCCCGTGGCCGGCCCCGGCGTCACCGTGACCCCCGTCGTGTCGCTGGACATGACCCGGCAGCTGTGCGACCTGACGCTGGACGGCGCGGCCGGCCGGCGGATCGCGGCGGGCCAGGCAGCCGAGCGCGCGGTCGGCGCCGCGCTGGCCGCGGGTGCGGCGATGCTGGCGTCCGAGCAGCTCGGGGTGGCCGACCGCTGCCTGCAGATGACGGTCGGCTACCTCAAGGAACGGCGGCAGTTCGCCCGCCCGGTCGGCTCGTTCCAGGCGCTCAAGCACCGGCTGGCCGACCTGTGGGTCGGCGTCACCCAGGCGCGGGCGGCCGCCAGGTACGCGGCCGCCTGCCTGGCCACCGGCGACCCGGACGCGCCGGCCGCCGTGGCGCTGGCAAAGGCAGCCTGCAGCGACGTCGCGGTCTGGGCCAGCCAGGAGTGCGTGCAGCTGCACGGCGGCATCGGCTTCACCTGGGAGCACCCCGCGCACCTGTACCTGAAACGGGCGAAGAGCGCCTCGATCGGGTTCGGCACGCCGGACAGGCACCGCGCGTCGCTAGCCTGGCTGGCTGATCTCCCTGCCCCGCCTCCCTCGACTTCCGGCTCACGATGAAAACCGTCGATAACGCGGCGATCGTGGTCACTGGCGCCGGCAGCGGGATCGGTGCGGCGCTGGCCCGCAGGTTCGCCGCCGAGGGCGCGCGGGTCGTGGTGAACGACATCGACGCGGCGGCGGCCTCGGCCGTCGCCGCCTCCTGCGGGGCGATCGCCGCTCCCGGCGACGCCGCATCTGCGGATGGCGTCGCCGCCCTGGTGGCCGGCGCCAGGGAAGCGCTCGGCGAGATCGACATCTACTGCGCGAACGCCGGGATCGCGCGCACCGGCGGCCCCGAGACGCCGGACGCGGACTGGGACGCCTCCTGGCAGGTCAACGTGATGGCGCAGGTCCGGGCCGCCCGGCTGCTGCTCGGCCGGTGGCTGGAGCGGGGTAGCGGGCACCTGATCTGCACGGTGTCCGCGGCCGGGCTGCTGACCATGCCGGGGACCGCGTCGTACGCCGTGACCAAGCACGCGGCGCTCGCGTTCGCCGAGTGGCTGGCTCTTACCTATGCGCACCGGGGCCTCACCGTCCAGGCGATCTGCCCGCAGGGGGTGCGGACCGGCATGCTGGACGGCACCAACCCGGCGGCGGAGCTCGTCCTCGGCGACTCGGTCATCACGCCCGAGGCGGTCGCCGACGCGGTGCTCAAGGGGATCGCCGACGGCCGGTTCCTGATCCTGCCGCATCCCGAGGTCGCGGGCATGTACGCCGGGCGGGCCGCCGACACCGACCGCTGGCTTCGCGGCATGAACAAGATCCAGCGCCGGATGGAAGAGGCCGCCCGGTAGCCGTTTGCGGCGGTCCCGCAGTGCGCGCCGACGGCTGAGGTGCGCTAGGTGTCCGTCTGGCTGCACAGGCCGGTGTGCCTGAGGCATAGGCCGATGTGCCTGAGGCGCGGGACCGAGCGTGGCAGGCGCGCGTTCACCGGCCCTGACGGCGGCGGCCGAGCGTCGCCGAACCCCTGGACCGCCAGGCCAGGATGGACAGATAAGAGAAGCCGGACAATACCGAGCCGACACTCGCGGCCGACCCGACCGAGAACGCCGAAGCCACCGAGCCGGCCGAGCCGATCGACAGGATCGACCCGGCGGAGCCGATCGACAGGATCGACCCGGTGCAGCCGATCGACAGGATCGACCCGCTCGAACCGATGCTCAGCAGCGAGCCCGCAGAGCCGGACGACTCAGAGCCGGACGACTCTGAGCCGGACGACTCAGAGCCGGCCAACGACGAGTGACGCCTAGTCCGCATGATCACATTCTGGCAGCACGTCCGGCGTTCCCGGGCGCCGACCTCGTGAGGACCTCCCGGCATTCACCACCCGGTCGCACCGGGAATGCCCGGGCGTGACCCCCGATCTCCGGCAGCTCCTTCGTGCCTGGCCATTGTTTTAATTTGCCTGGACATAGCTTAATTTAAGGGAGATACAGGTCTATTCTGGCCGAGATGCCTTCGCCACGGGTTTGCGAGGAGAGCCATGTCCAGATTGAGGATGCTGGTCGCGGTCCTGGGCGCGACAGCACTGGCGGCGGGCACGACCGCGGCCGCAAGCAGGACAGCAGGGGCGTCACCGAGACCAGCCGACACGACCCTGGCCGGCAGCGCCGTCCCGTTCACCAGCCATACCCGGTCCACCGGCGACGTCGCCGGCTCGACGCGGCTGACCATCGAGGTGTGGCTGAAGCCGGACCTGGCAGCCGCTGAGCGGTTCGCCGCCGCGGTGAGCACGCCGGGCGGCCCGCTGTTCCGGCACTACCTGAGCCCGGCCGCGTACACCGCCCGGTTCGCCGCGTCTCGTGGCGCGGCGGCCCAGGTCGAATCGTGGCTGCGCGCCGAGGGCTTCACCGCCGTCACGACCGACTCGGGGCGTTCCTACGTGCGGGCGACCGCCCCGGTGTCGAAGATCAACGCCGCGTTCCGGGTCCGGCTGAAGACCTACCGCGCCTCCGCGTCGGCGCACGCCGACGGCTATCCGCTGCACGCCAACGACCGCGCGGCCTCCCTTCCGGTCTCGCTGGCCGGCCGCGTGCTCGCCGTGACCGGCCTGGACAACGCCGCACCGATCCTCCCGCTGGAGAAGGGCGCGGCCGCCCAGGGCACGGCCGCCAGCCGGACCGCCCGCCCGCACGCGCCCTGCTCGCACTACTACGGGCAGCACGTGGCCACCGGCCTGCCCGGGCAGTTCGGCGTCACCTCGTTCCCGACCTTCGTGTGCGGGTACAGCGCCGGGCAGATGCGGTCGGCCTACGGCGCGAGCTGGGCCGCGACCGGCAAGGGGCAGACGATCGCCCTGGTCGAGGTGGGCCTGACCAGGGACATGTTCCTCACCTTGGAGGACTACGCGAGGGCCAACCACATGCCCGCCCCGTCGCCCGAGCGGTACGCGGAGCTGTCGCTCGGCAAGGACACCTGCGGGGACCCGTTCGACATCGAGGAGCAGCTCGACGTCGAGTCCTCCTACGACATGGCCCCTGGCGCGGACCAGCTCGTCGTGGGCGGCGACAGCTGCGACCTCAAACAGGACGGGAACCAGGGCGTGTACGACGCCGACGTCGCGGTCCTCGACGGGGCCAGCGGCCACCCGCTGGCCACGGTGGCCTCCAACTCGTGGGAAACCGGGACCGAGTCCCAGCCGCTCTCGCAGACCAAGCTCGTGCACGCCTACCTGGTGCGCGCAGCGTCCGAGGGTGTCGGCATGTACTTCTCGGCCGGCGACGGCTCCGGCGTCCTCGAGCCGTCGGTCGACCCGGACGCGATCGCGGTCGGCGGCACCACGCTGGGCATCGGCAAGACCGGCAGCCGGCTCTTCGAGACCGGCTGGTCCACCGGGATCTCCCAGCTCAAGGACAACGCCTGGGTCTTCAGCGGCGAGGACGGCGCGTCGGGCGGCGGGCCCAGCGTGTACTGGGCCCAGCCGGGCTACCAGAAGGGCGTGGTGCCGACGTCGCTGGGCACCACCCGCAGCGCGCCGGACATCGCCGCCGACGCCGACCCGTTCACCGGGATCGACGTGGGCCTGCTGAACTTCAGCGGCAAGAAGCCCGCGTTCTTCCAGGAGAGCATCGGCGGGACCAGCGAGTCCTCGCCGCTGGTGGCCGGCCTGGTGACCGCCGCCCAGCAGGGGCAGCCGGCCGCGTTCGGGTTCATCAACCCGGCGATCTACCGGCTGAACGGGACCAGCGCCTTCTTCGACACCCTGCCGCTGACCAGCCACAGCCCCGCGCTGTACCGCGGCGTGGAGTGCGACCTGCTGGAATTCTTCAACATCTGCCTGGGCCCGACGGCGCACCGGATTCCGAGCCTGACCACCTTCGACGACCAGAGCCCCAGCATGGCGGGTTACACCGGGCAGGTCACGCTGCCTGGATACGACAACATGACCGGTCTGGGCACGCCCGACGAGCCGAACTTCATCAGGGACCTGCGCAGGCTCGGCTAGGACCGTTACCCGGCTTGCCGGCCATGGAGGTCTCGATTTCCGATCTCGAGACGGTGGCCGCAGGGGGCTGGCGTGCGCCGGAGGAGGCTCATCTCGGCGGCTGGCTGCTGCGCGCGGCGGACGGCTTCACCGGCCGGGCCAACAGCGCGCTCGCGGTCGGCGATCCGGGCATGCCGCTGGCCGCCGCGATCGACGAGGTCTGCCAGTGGTACCGGGCCCGCGGCCTGCCCGCGATGATCGCCGTCCCGTTCCCGCTTGGCCAGGCGCAGCGCACCGGGATCGACCGGTTCCTCGCCGAGCAGGGCTGGCTCGTCCGGTCCGGGCCGGCGACGGTGATGACAGCGGCACCGGACGCGGTCGCACAGCAGGCGACGACGGCGACGGTGACGACCGCCGCGCCCGCCGCGCCCGGCGCGGTCGCCGGCCAGGCGGCGACGGCGCTAGTGCACGTCGACGTGGCCGTTGAGCCCGACGACGGCTGGCTCGCGCTGTATCGCTACCGCGGTCAGCGGCCGCCGCCGATCTCGCGACGGTTGCTCATGTCCGCTCCGTGGCAGGTGTTCGCCTCGGTCCGCGAGGCCGGCCGGGTGCTCGCCATCGGCCGGATGGCGGCGGCGGGGGACTGGGCGGGCTTCACCGCCTTCGAGGTCCACCCGGCCGGCCGGCGCCGCGGGCTCGCCAGCGGGATCATCGCCGCGCTGGCGGCGCTGGCACGCGACCGCGGAACATCAGGCCTCTACCTTCAAGTCGAGAACGACAACGCGCCCGCCCTGTCGTTGTACCGGCGGGCCGGATTCGCCGACCATCACGGTTACCACTACCGCGTCGCTCCCTGACGCCCGCGGGCCGGGCGTCCCGCGCGGGCCGACCCTGGACGATCCCGGCGCGTTCCGGACCTGGCCGCCGACCTGCCGCCGAAACAGGCAGTTAACACAGACCGCCGTGCGCCGCGTTCTTTTGCCGCCGGCGTAACAGCCGGGAAATACGCCCGAAACCAGGACATGGGAAACAAGAATCGTTCACGACCGACATCGAAGTGGCTCCGCCGGCCGGCCATGGGTCGGCGCCTAACGGCACCTCGGCAAAGCCCTTCGCCGTAGCCCCCTTGGAGGCAGCGTGCTGGTTCCGTATCCAACTTGGCTCTATGCAGGCGACAACGCCTGGCAGATGACCGCAGCCACTCTCGTCGGCCTGATGAGCATCCCCGGGCTCGCGGTCCTCTATGCGGGCCTGGTTCAGCGTAAGTGGGCCGTGAACTCCATGATGATGGTGTTCAGCGCGTTCTGCCTGACCCTGATCGTGTGGGTGCTCTGGGCCTTCAGGATGGGCTTCGGCACTCCGTGGATATCCACCTTCGTGGGCTGGCCATCCGACGTCATCGGGCATGCGGGGGAGCAGGCTCAGGCCAACATCCCGCTGCTCGACGGGGACCTTCCGGCGTTCCGCTTCCCTGAAGCGTCGCTCGTCTACTTCCAGTTCGTGTTCGCCGCGATCACGCCGATCCTGCTGCTGGGCAGCGTCATCGGCCGGATCAAGTTCAAGGTATGGGTGATCTTCGTACCGCTGTGGATCACCTTCGCCTACGCGGTGAACGCGTTCCTGCTCTGGGGCGGCGGCTACTGGGGCGCCCACGGCGCACTGGACTTCTCCGGTGGCTACGTGATCCACCTGGCGGCCGGCGTCTCCGGATTCGTCGCCGCGTCGATGGTCGGTCCCCGGCTGGCGCGTGACCGCGAGGGCATCGGCGCGCCGAGCAACCTGCCGTTCGTCGCGGTCGGAGCCGGCTTGCTGTGGCTCGGCTGGAACGGTTTCAACGGCGGTGACCCGTACTTCGCGGGCGCGGACGCCTCCGCGGCCGTCATCAACACCAACCTGGCCACCGCCGCGGCGATGATGACCTGGATCTTCCTGGACATGTTCGCCAGCAAGCAGAAGAAGTCGTCCTTCGTCGGCGGGGTCAACGGCATGATCTGCGGGCTGGTCGCCATCACGCCTGCCGCCGGTTACGTGAACGGCATGGGCGCGCTGGTGATGGGGTGCGTTGCCTCCGGGTTCGTCTGGGCGCTCATGATCTACCTGCCCAAGCACGTGTGGCCGTTCAACAAGGTCGACGACGCGCTCGGCGTCGTCTACACCCACGGCTTCGCCGGCCTGTTCGGCGGGCTGATGGTCGGCCTGTTCGCGGACCCCAAGATGATCATCTACCTGGGCCTCGGCAAGGCACCGGACATCACGTCAGCCGGACTCTTCTACGGGCATCCGAAGCAACTGCTCATCCAGGCGGAGGCCGCGCTGACGATCATCATCTGGGACGCCTTCGTCACGTTCGTCATCCTGAAGGTGATCAGCATGTTCACGAGCCTGCGCGAGCCTGACGCCGTCCTGGAGGTAGGCGACCTCGCGGTGCACGGCGAGAAGGCCTACGCGCCGGAGGAAGTCGTAACGGTAGGCGCCCTCAACGGGCAGCAGAGTCCGGGCGGGGGTGATGCCACGGAGACTGCCGCCGAGATGTCAGCCGAGTAGCAACCTGCCTGCCGGGCAGCAAGCCCGGCTACGGGCAACTGGCAGGGAGCAGTTCCAGATCAGGTAACGCGATCGCCCTCCGCCGTCGAGCAACGACAGCGGAGGGCGACCGCGGTCCTGCGTTGCCGCCGGGCTGTCGTGCAGGGCGCCCGTGCCGCATTATATCGAAATTGTCACCGTTCGCGAATTCTGCGCTAGTGTCGCGACCGACATCGTCGGCGATCTCTTCTGTGTCGTCCTTTGACACACTACTTCGGGTGTGGCCGGTAATGCATATCAGCGCGGAAGTTTGTTATGGATAGACCTTGGCCGTTTTCCCATATCTCGAATCCGGCTTCGATATTTAGGAGATACCAGCGGTGTTTGATGAGTGCTCCGGCGTGATTAATGAATGGCCGTATCCGGAGGTTGTTCAGATGCCATGTCGGATGTACTCGCCAGTAAATGATCAGCGGCCAGCTCTCGCCGTTATCGTGCCGGGTAGTCCAGTTCTTGAAGTACCAATCGGCACCGTCTATCCGCACAATATGGCTAGGTGACCAGTGGTCGTTGGCTCTGGAATTCTCCCATATCATTAGCTCGGCGCCTTCGGCCTGCCCATTGTGGAGCGGCTTACTGGATATCCACATATCGAGTGAGGAATTCCACCGGCCTTTAGCGTGCTCCCTTGTGTCCATTGAAACAACAGGGTGAATTGTGCGGATTCTCGCCGGGAGCCGAGTCCCGACAGTTCCGATTCCCCAGCTCCACCCGGTGAAGATGTAAGGGTACGCCTGTACTATTGCATGTCTGCCTCGTGCGCCGGACTTAGTTACCGCGAAGTTAGCCGTATTGCCGTGATTGGTTAGGCACTCGCCTCTGTTCTCCCAGTCATCGTTACGGTAAACATAGCGGCCGCCATCTAGGGGAAGATGCCAGTATTGCTGACAGATACGAGTAACGGTTGTGCTGGCCTGGACAGGGTTAAAGCTGAGTAGGGACATGGTTAGTGCGGCCAGTGCGAGCACTATTCCTGTCGCCCCGCTTCTCCAGAGGCTCTTCTTGCCCGGCATGTTGTGTCCCCCCCCAGCTGTGCTTCCGGGCCCGCGGTCGCGGCCGGTAATCGCAGAGTCGGTTCGGGCGGTTGCCGGACGGGTGCGCCTACGGGTGCAGCCAGGTGGCAGGGAAGCGGAAGATCACCCGGTGAAGCGCCTCCAGGCGGGCGACGTCACAGCCGCCGGGCAGTCCCTCGGCATCGAGCTGGGCGATGGACATCGCGGTGACGCTGGCCTCGACGACTTCCAGGCGGGCAGCCGTAAGTGCAGTCCTGCGGGCACTGAGGCCGCAGGGTCGCGGGCTACTACGAAACGGTAGTGACGACGTAGGTGGCGGCCTTCACCGAGGAAGGCGCCGCTAGGTTGCCGGTCAGCGAGGTGTGGCCGGTGATCGCCTCACCTGCCGGGCTCGCGTAGCTGGCCGTCGTGTTCTCGGTCTCCGTGATGGTGTAGCTCTTGCCGCTGTAGCTGCACGGATAGCTGACGGTCGTCAGCTTGCCGCCGCTCAGCGTGGCGGAACCGGTGACGATGCCGGACGAGGTCGTCGATACCGAGAGCACGTCGGTCTTCGGGTCCCACGACGGCGGGGACGTGTCCGTGACGAGGGCGGCGTCGATGCGGTAGGCGCCCTTGGGCGAGGTGAAGGTCACCTTGCGGGCCACGCTCACGAGGTTGAACTTCTTGCCCGACTCCGTCCCCGCGGAGCCGGCGGCTTCGGTCTTCGCTCCGGTCACGGCCGAGCTGAACACCGTGGTGGCGGTGCAGTCGTCCGTGGGAGGGACGCAGCCGGAGTCGACCAGGATCTCCGGTGCGGAGCCCTTCGCGTTGAACGTCAGGGAACTCCCGCCGACGGTCCCGCCGCCGGTGAGCCCGGTGACCAGCTTGGCTTCGCCGGACAGGGTGCCCGCGTAGATCGTCTCGCTCCCTGACGAGCAGCTGGCCGCCTTGTGCGAGGTCGCCTTGAAGGTCAGGTCGACCGTTGCCAGTGGGCTGGTCGCCGAGCCGCCGGTCACCGTCCCGTCCCCGGTGCTCTTGTCGAACGCCAGGCTCGAGGCCGGGCTGTCGAAGTACCAGATGTGCTCCTCGGCCCCCGAGCCGCCCGCCGTGACCGTGCGCACCAGCCCGATCGTGAGGGTGTCGGGGGTGCTCGAGTCGGCGACGCTCAGCCTCCACGACTGACCGTTGGAGGTCTTCACGGCGGCCAGGTCGTGGTTGAGGGCTACCGACGCGGTCGCCGCCGGGGCGGCCGGCGACACGACAGGTCCGGCCTGCGCGAGCGCGGGGGGGCCGGCCAGCAGGGCGAGGCCGCAGACGGGGACGAGGAGCGCACGCGCTGCCCAGCGGCCGGGAGAAGGAGAAGAGGAACGGGACATGGTTTCTTGCTCCTGCTCGTCGAGCCGATCGGAGGCATCGCCGCACTCGACTCGCCCCAGGTGACTAGATTGTCCCACCTTCGGATGGAACCGCACAAGGCACACGTCCCTGTGTCCGTCGAGGCGCCGTGCGCAACGCAGACAGCGTGAAACTAGTCACGGCGCGGGTGTCACGCGGCCAGCCGTACCTCCTCGACTGACCTCAGTCGCCGTCGGCGACCGTGATGCCCAGGGTCTCGGCGAGCAGCGGGGCGGCGGCCATGAGCTGGGCACTGGTGATGATCGCCCCGCGCAGCGAGTCAGGGGTGATCGTGATCCCGAGTTCCGCGCCGCGAAGGTCGACGTCGTCCAGGGTCACCCGGCTGAAGTCCGTCTTGTCCAGCCGCGAACCGGTGAAGGCGGTCCTTGTCAGCTTCGCGCCGCTGAAGTCCACGTCGCGGAGCAGGCAGTTCCTGAACCTCACGTCGGTGAGCGCGGCATCCCGGAGGTTCACCGAATCGAGCTTGCAGTCGGTGAAGGTGACCCTGCGCAGCTGTGCCCCGAACGCCTCGGCGCCGGCGATGACGGCCCCGGCGAAGCTCACGTCCTGCCAGCTCGTCTCCGCGAGGTCGGTCGTCATCATCGCCACGTCGCGTAGCCACACGTCCGTGAACCTGGCCCGGCGGAGCTGTCCCGCCTGGAACGACACCTGGGTGAGGGCGCACTCGATGAACCGGGCGTTCATTGCCGTCGCGTCGTCGAAGGCAAGCCGGTCGAAGTGCACTGAATCGTATTGCTCGTCCGCGCACAGCCTGCCCTCGTGCGGCCGGAGCGCGGCGGCGTAAGGGAGGTCGGCGAGCTCTCGCGGTTCCATCACCGTCCTGTGTTAGCCGCTCTGTGTTAGCCGGTCTGTAAGGTGCGGAAGGTGCGGTTTGCGGTCATAGTGGCCTCGCGCCGCGGCTGGGGACTGTACGTTCAGGTCGCAGCGAGCATAGCGGTGAGCGGCGAGCATAGCCGCGAGCGTCGCAGCGAGCATCGGGGCGTGACATGGAGCGGAAGAGGATCACGGTCGTGATCGGCACGCGCCCCGAGGCGATCAAGCTGGCCCCCCTCGTGCTCGCCCTGCGTCACCAGCCGCAGCTGTGCCCGGTGGTGGTGACCACCGGGCAGCACCCGGGAGTGGTGGACGAGGTGCTCGGCATCCTCGGCATCGTCGCCGGCACCGACCTCGGCGTCGGAAGCATCGACCTCGGCGTCGCCGACGCGGGCTCCGGACTGGACGCGACCGCCGCTGCCGTGCTCGCCCGGTTCGGTGCGCTGGTGCGCGCCGACCGTCCCGCCGCCGTCGTCGTGCAGGGCGACACGACGTCCGCCTTCGGCGCCGCGCTCGCGGCGTTCTACCAGCGCATACCGGTCGCGCACGTGGAGGCCGGGCTCCGCTCCGGCGACCGGCTGGCACCGTTCCCTGAAGAAGTCCACCGCCGTACCACCGCATTGCTCGCCGACCTGCACTTCGCGCCGACACCCGACGCGGCAGCGCGGCTCGTCGCCGAAGGCGTCGATCCGGCGGCGGTGCACGTGACCGGCAACACGGTGATCGATGCGCTGCACATGATCCGCGGACGTCACGTTCCGTACCGCGACCCCCGGCTCGCCGCGCTCGAAGCCGCAGGGCTCGCCGCGCTCGAAGCCGGAGAGAGCGCCGCGCTCGACGCTGGACAGATCGCTGCGCCCGAGGCCGGGGCGCCGGCCCGGCGGCGCCCCGTGATGCTGGTGACCGCCCACCGCCGCGAGTCGTGGGGTCAGCCGATGGAGCGGATGGTGTGCGCGATCGAACGCATCGCGCTCGCCCGCCCGGAGCTTGTCACGGTCGTCTCGATGCACCCCAACCCGCTGGTGCGCAAGGCCTTCGCGCGGCTCGCGACGCTGGACAACGTACTGCTGGCCGAGCCGGAGCCCTACGGGTCGTTCGTGCGCCTGATGGATCTCGCCGACGTGATCCTCACCGACTCCGGCGGCATCCAGGAGGAGGCTCCGAGCCTCGGCACGCCGGTGCTCGTGCTCAGGGAGGTGACCGAACGGTCGGAGGGCGTGGTGGCAGGCGTGGCACGGCTGGTCGGGACCGACACCGACCGCATCGTCGCCGAGGTCGGCCGCCTGCTCGACTGCCCGGGTGCGCTCGCCGCGATGGCCGACCCGGGCGACCTCTACGGTGACGGCACGGCGGCCGTCCGCTGCGTCCGGGCGCTCGCCGCGCATCTCGGCGTCACGATGACCTGACGGCCCGCCCGCTACCCCGGCCAAGGACCTGGCAGCCTGGCCGAGGACCCGGCAGCCCGGCCAAGGACCCGGCAGCCCGGCCAAGGACCCGGCAGCCCGGCCGGTCACCCCAGGGACCCGCCGGACAGCACTAGCGACAGCACCTCGGGCGCCACCACGTTCTGGTAGAACCACACCCCGTCGATCGCCCCCTGGAAGGCCGGCTCGCCGCCGGTGCGCGGCCCGCGCGGGCGGCGGGTGCCGAGGCCGAGACCGAAGACCTGCGGCACGAGGTCGCCGCAGGCCGTCCGCAGCCGTCCCTCCCCGTCCCACCATGCGCCGCCCCCGTCCCGCCGTGCCCTGCCATCCCCCAATCCACCACCATCCCCCAAGCCACGACCATCCCCCAGGGCGCCGTCATCCCCCAAGGCGCCACAGCCACCCCGGGCGCCACAGTCGAGCAGCCCGGTAGCCGCCGACGCGTACCCGGTCGCGGCCACCACGACCGGGTCGTCGCGGGCCACGTCGGCGAACCAGTCCCAGCCCGCGGGCACCCGCACCAGGCGCACCCGCGATTCGGTCCCGCGGCGCACGCGCTGGTAAAGGCCGGCCGCGTCGGCCCGCAGGCCGCCGAAGCGATGGACCATCCCGGTCGCCGGGCAGACCTGGTCCGCGCCGAACTGCAAGCCCTCCGCGCGGGCCGCGGCGCCGTCAGGATAGGTCACCAGGACGGGGCTGCGGTGCGCGACCGTGATGGCGCCGGGCGCCCACCGCACCGGCGCGCGCAGCAGCAGGCCCGCGACGGCG
>Ga0302325_10020340_pt1 | contig 13917 bp, 13 predicted proteins | sample Palsa_T0_2_FD_201948 | JGI IMG/M metagenome (GOLD analysis project Ga0302325, IMG submission 201948) | Peat permafrost microbial communities from Stordalen Mire near Abisko, Sweden - Palsa_T0_2 | ecosystem: Environmental > Terrestrial > Soil > Palsa > Peat permafrost | place: Sweden: Abisko... | reverse complement strand
TCGACATCGACGCGGAGCGTGGAGTCGGCGGTGCCGGAGGTGGGAGCCGCCTGGGTTTCGGGCGCCGGGGACGGGCCCGATTCATTCACGGGCCGCGCGGGAAGCGAGGGTTTGGCCGCGGCGGGAGCGGGGCGAGAATTACGCTCGACTTCCGGCTCGGCGTCGACTGGCTCTTCCTGGTCTTCCCCGAGCGGCCCTGCCTCACCTGTTTCAGCCGGGGGAGGCGCACTTTGCGTATGGGGGTGTTTGCGTGGGGCACGCGGTCTGCGCTGCTTGCCAGTCGGCGCGGGTGCGGCGACAGCTGCCAGTTCCGGTTCAACCGCGGCAACTGCAGGCGAGGCCTCGCCAAGCTGCAATTTGTCGAGGCGCGCGATCATCGCGCTGTCCAGCTCCGGGTTCTCGCCTTCTGCGCCGGTGGTATCGATGGAGTGCAAAACACCGCGCAGGACATCCATGAGCGAGAGCAGACCGCTGATGATGTCCGGATTAGCGGAGAGTTTGCCATCGCGCAGCAGGCCGAGGAGGTTTTCTCCGGAATGGGAGAGCGCTTCGAGGCGGCTGAAGCCGAGGAAGCCGGTGGTGCCCTTGATGGTGTGCACGGAGCGGAAAATATCGGCCAGCAACTCCGTATCGCCGGGGCGTGTTTCCAGGTCGGTCAGGCACCGCTCCATGCGGTCCAGTCCTTCCTGACTTTCGAGCAGAAATTCGCGAGTAAGGTCGTCCACGAATTTGTTATCGGAAGGAGTGGGAGGAACTTGAGTACGGTTGCCGGGGGCGAGTGAAGGGGATAGCCTCAGAACCATGTCAAAGATGGACGAGGGGATGCTGGAGCGGCTGCGGCAGGCGGCTGCGGAGGCGGCTGCGCTCGCTTACGCGCCTTACTCGAAGTTTTACGTAGGGGCGGCGCTGCTGTTTGAGGATGGATCGATGTTCACGGGGTGCAATGTCGAAAACATGTCCTATGGGCTGACGAGCTGCGCAGAACGAAATGCTCTGTTTCGAGCCATCAGCGAACGGGGGGCGGGGCCGCGCATCCAGGCAATTGCGGTGGCGAATCGGAATGGCGCGGCCAGTCCACCATGCGGCGCGTGCCGCCAGGTGATGAGCGAATTTGTGACTGCGGATGCGATTGTGACATTTCCCGGCGTCGATGGACCGGAGACGCGCAGTTTTGCGGAGATCTTACCGTACAGCTTTGTTCTGGAGACGCAACGATGAGCGCGGAGCTGCATGCGGTGGATGTGATCCGGAAGAAGCGGGACGGCGAAGAGCTGACGCCGGAAGAGATCCGGTTTGTGGTGGAGGGCGCAGCGCGGGAGACGATTCCCGAAGAGCAGCTGTCGGCGTGGCTGATGGCAGTTTTTTTGCGAGGCCTGACACTGGGGGAACTGGATACGCTGACGACGTCGATGCGGTATTCGGGCGAGGTGCTCGATCATACCGGCTTGGGTCGAAAGACGGTCGATAAGCACTCGACGGGAGGCGTAGGAGACAAGACTTCGTTTCTGGTCGCGCCGATTGCAGCCGCAGCGGGGTTGGCCGATCCGATGATCAGCGGACGCGCGCTGGGGCATACGGGCGGGACGCTGGACAAGCTGGAATCAATTCCTGGCTATCGGACACAGCTGTCGCTGGTGGAGATGCGGAAGGTTCTGGAGAAATGCGGCGCTTCGATTGTGGGCCAGACGAAGAATCTGGTTCCGGCGGATCGGAAGCTGTACAGTCTGCGGGATCGGACCGCCACGGTGGAGAATCCTTATTTGATTTGCGCTTCGATCATGAGCAAGAAGCTGGCGGCGGGGTTGGATGCGCTGGTGATCGATGTGAAGACCGGTTCGGGGGCGTTTTTGCGCAATGAGGAGGACGCGCAGTATCTGGCGGCTCTCATGGTGGAGACGGGCGAGCGTGCGGGCACGCGGACCGTGGCGGTGCTGACGGATATGAGCCAGCCGCTGGGGCGAATGGCTGGGAACTGGGTGGAGATTGCGGAGTCGATGGAGTTATTGACGGGCGGTCGCGATCCTCTGAGCGAGGATTTGCGGGAGGTTTCGCTGATTTTGGCGGGATGGATGATTTATCTGGGCGGTGAGGCAAGAAGCGCGGAAGCGGGACAAGAGATCGCGGAGGAGAAGCTGGTTGATGGGTCGGCGCTGCGGGTTTTTCGCGAGATGGTGGAGGCGCAGGGCGGCGATTTGAAGGCGCTGGATGCGGGGATGGAGTTTCATCGGCCGAAGTTTCGGCGGGAATTTCGCGCGATGCGGAGCGGGTATTTTGTGTCGGCGGACTGCACGAAGATCGGATGGGCGGTGCAGCGGCTGGGCGCGGGTCGGGAACGTGCGGGCGAGTCAGTGGAGGCGCGTGCGGGGCTGGAGATGCATGTGAAGCTGGGGGCGAAGGTGGAAGCGGGGCAGCTGCTGGCCACACTGTTTGCGCAGGAGGAGTCGCGATTTGCTGAGCCGGTGCATTTGCTGGAGCAGGCGCTGTGGATTGGCGATGACGCGATCGCCACGCCGGCATTAGTGCGGGAGATTATCTCGGTGGAGAACAAAGATTCTTATCTGAAGAAGCGGGAACGCCCATAGAATGCGGAGAAAACCTTAGGAGATCAATTTGGCTCGATTCACGGGTGTGCTGGGGCTGCTGACGATGCTGTTGCTGGCCTGGATTTTCTCGACCGACCGCAGGGCGATCCGATGGCGCACCGTGGTTTGGGGGCTCGGGCTACAGATTACGTTTGCGTTTCTGGTGCTTAAGTCGTCGGTGGGGCAGAGAGTGATGCACGCCGCGGGCGATGCGGTGAACAAACTGCTGGCGTTCGCGTTTGTGGGATCGACATTTGTGTTTGGGGATTTGGGCGCGCAGCACTCGAAAATCGGCGGGGCGTTTGGGACGAACTTCTTTGCGTTTCAGGTTCTCCCGACGATCATTTTTATTTCGGCATTCTTTGCGGTGCTGTACTACCTGGGCGTGATGCAGCTGGTCATCCGCGGCTTCGCTAAGGCGATGCTGTGGACGATGAAGGTATCGGGGGCGGAAAGCCTGAACGTGGCGGCTAGCATTTTTATGGGGCAGACGGAGGCTCCGCTGACCATCAGGCCCTTTCTGCCCGGGGCGACGCGCTCGGAGCTGATGACGATCATGACGAGCGGGATGGCGCATGTTTCGGGCGGAATCATGGCGGCTTACATTTTGTATGGAATTTCGGCGAGCAGCCTTTTGGCGGCGGTGATCATGACGGCGCCGGGAACGATCTTGATTTCGAAGATGCTGGTGCCGGAGACGGAGAAGCCTGCGACGGAAGGCGTGGTGAAGATTCCGGAGGGTGAGGAAAGCAAGAACGAAAATCTGATCGGGTCGATTGCTCGGGGGACCATTGATGGGGGGCGGCTGGCGTTCAACGTGGGGATCATGCTGATTTCATTTTTGGCGCTGATCGCTTTGCTGGACGGGATTCTGGGCGGGTTGCACAACTGGTTGGGGTGGCACCACATTCCATTTCCGCACTCGCTCGATACGATTTTGGGATTCTTCTTTGCGCCGATTGCGTGGCTGATTGGCATTCCCTGGCATGATGCGCGGACGGTCGGGAATCTGTTGGGGACGCGGATGGTCTTGAATGAGCTGGTGGCCTACACCTACCTGGGAGGACTGGCAAAGAGCGGGGCACTGGCGGCGCGGTCGGTTACGATCGCGACGTTTGCTCTGTGCGGGTTTGCGAATCTGAGCTCGATTGGGATTCAGATTGGCGGGATCGGGGCGCTGGCTCCGAATCGCCGGAATGAGCTGGCGAAGCTGGGTTTCAGGGCGATGCTGGCGGGGACGATGGCGAACCTGATGTCGGCTTCGATTGTGGGGATGCTGATTAAGTAGTCTGCATTAGTAACTATGACTGATACTTTATTTGAAAAGGCAAATGCGGCGGCAGAGTTTGTCGCGGCGCGGAGTTCATTGCGGCCGCTGATTGCGATTGTGCTGGGGTCGGGGCTGGGAGCTTTTGCGGAGCAGCTCGAAGAGGCGACTGCGATTGCGTTTGCGGAGATTCCATATTTTCCGCAATCGACGGTGCCGGGACACAGCGGGAAGCTAGTGGTTGGGAAGGTCGCTGGGGTTCCGGTGGCGGTGATGCAGGGGCGCGTCCATGCGTATGAGGGATACAGCTCGGAGGAAGTGACGTTTCCGATTCGAGTCCTCGGGCGGGTGGGTGTCAAAACGCTCGTGCTGACGAACGCAGCGGGTGGAATTAACGAAGGGCTGAAGCAGGGGCAGCTGGTGCTGATTGCGGACCACATTAATCTGTCGGGGCGGAATCCGGTGTCGGGCCCGAATGAGGATCGGTTTGGGCCGCGGTTCTTTGACATGAGCGAGGCATACTCGAGCCGGCTGCGGTTGCTGGCGACGGAGGCGGCTCGATCGATGGAGTTTCGACTGTACGAGGCGGTGTATCTGAGCGTGCTGGGGCCGAGCTTTGAGACTCCCGCGGAGATTCGCGCGTTTCGGACTTTGGGCGCGGATCTGGTCGGGATGTCGACGGTGCAGGAGACGATTGTGGCGCGGCAGATGGGCATGGAGGTTCTCGGTATTAGCTGTGTGACGAACATGGCGGCGGGCATCCAGAAGGAGCCGCTGAGCCACGAAGAAGTGATGGCTACGGGGCGGGCAGTCGAGGCCCAACTCGCGGGGTTGTTGACGAAATTGGTGCCGGGGCTGGCGTAGGCATACGCCGCAGCGCGATTAATAGATCCGGAAATCCTCCTTGATGTTCACCCTAAACGCGACCGGCTTGCCATTGTAGATGGCGGGCCGGAAACGGAATTGCTGCACCGCCGTTACGGCGTTTTCATCGAGTCCCATTCCCAGACTCGTAGTAGCGCGAACGTCGTGGGTGTTGCCGTCCGTGCCGACGATGGCGGAGACCATCACACTGCCGCCCAGCTTTTTCTTGCGGGCCTTGTCCGTGTACTTCGGATCGGGGGCCCAGAGAATCACGGGCACAGTTATACCGCGGCCAGACTTGTAAACGGGCCCCAGGGCGGGGTCGATTTCCTCGATCTCGGGAGCTGCCTCCTGAGGGGCGGTGGCGGCGGATGCGGGACCGCTGCCGGAAGCGGCCGTAGGTTGAGCGTGTTCCTCGTGCCAATCGGGGACTGGTTCGGCGCTCTCGATCCAGGCGGCTACGTAGAGGTCGCGGAGCATGGAGGCTCCGGCGGCCAATCTTTCTGCGGTGAAGTGTTTCGATTCAGGCGTGCCGGTTCCGTCGAAGCCGTGCTGCTTGTCGAGTTGGTAGACCTGCTCGACGAATGAGCCGGTGTGGCGGAGGTAGGCGAGGTAGTCGTCCCACTCGTCGTGGATGGGATGGAGGGGCGCGAGGAGCGGCCGGACGTCGGAGGTGTTGATGGCGTTGTCGACGAAGGGGCCTTCGAAGCGCCAGTGGATGGTGTGGTCGGTGGTGTAGCCGTTGGGATTCTCTTTTTCGGCCCAGCCGTTGTAGTTGATGGTGACGTGGAGGGGCTGCGAGCCGTCGCCGACGTAGTGGCCGAGCCATCCGGCATAGAAGAGGATGGCGGCTTCGACGGGTTTGGTGTCCTCGTGTTTAGCGGAGAGCTCGCGGTAGTCGCGCATGGAGGACTTGAGGCGCTCCCAGACCTCACTGGTGATGTACGGCTGAAAACCGACCTTCTCGGGGCGGAGGTCGGAGGCACGGTCGGGATGCGCGGCAATGTACGCGTAGAGGGCGGCGATGTACTGGTAGCGCTGGCGGGGCAGGGTTCCGATGAGGTCGGCGTACTCGATGTCGATGAAGTGGTCGGGGGCCTGGGCGGCTACGAGTTCGGGCTCGGCACGGGAACGCCAGCGGTCGGGCTCGGGGCCGAGCCAGGCGATTTCGTTGATGGCTTCAGGGGTACGCATGAAGGCGGGCAGGTCGGTGGGAAGATTTTCCGCGGCGAGGCGGTTGATCATAGTGTGGCCTTTGCTGCCCCAGCCGAAGGAGGAGGGAACGGCGACGAGAGAGAGCAGAACGAGAGCGAGATGCGAGCGGAAATCGGATTTCATGTTTGCCTGAGTATAAAAGGCGGCGGCGAAGTTCAACTCGGACGACAGGATCTTCTTTGGTTGAGGAGTTCCGAAATTTCTTCTGAAAGTGCGGTGACTTGTTTTCTTCAGGTTAGGGAATCGGTCGAGTGCGAGGGTGGCGCAAGTATTTGAAGACCGGTCAGTTGCGCTGATGCTTATCAATGATGGACTGATGCTCACGAATGCATCATTCGTGCGCAGGAAGGGGCTTGATGATAGAGAGCAGGTCAGTTGGCTCGTGCGTACGAGTGATGCATTCGTGCGTACGAATGATGCACTCGTGCGTGGGAGGGGGCGGATGTGCGAGCGCCTGTTGGCTGGCGCGCGAAGACGGCGGTCTCCCGAGGAGGTTAGTTTAGTTCGTTGCACGGTTTCTCCTTTCTGGAGGGATGGGCGGTCCCTCCTTGGCTCGTGATTCGATCGGCTATTTGGACGAAATTTGTATGTTTTTCCCGGGTACAGTTTTTAAGTGTCTTGTTTTTCAAATGGGCGGCGATGTTTACAATGTCGACAACATTTGAGGATCCCGGCGTAAGGGTTGGAGTTCGATATCGTCGAACGTCTCGATTATCGTGGTCTCCGGGCAATAAAAAGGGCCGCCTCGATGGCGGCCATTTTGTTTTTACTCTCTATTCTTAGAATACCAGAGTCGAAGATAAAACATGCCAAATTTGTTTGCATAAGTTGGCGTGTAAGTGGTTATAAGTCACGGGTTATTACTTTGGAGTTTGAGGTTGGGGCTTGACAGATTTTCCACATTCCCGGAGTGATCGGAGCGGAAGGCGCGCTGCCGTCGGCAAGGCGGGTCCGGCGGCAAGAAATATGCCCGGGAGCGCGCAGCCAAAGAACATGGAAGGATGTGTCATAATCTTGTTAAATGGCAGGAGAGGAAAAAATGGCAACGCAGCAGATTCGGTTAAAGCTGAGTGAGAATGGCAGGGTGGTGATCCCGGCTCATGTGCGCAAAGATCTGGGTGTCGAATCCGGCGGAGAAATCCTCCTCGAGCGACAGAAGGACGGATACCGCCTGACCACTCGGCGGCAGCGCATCAGGGAAGCGCAAGAGACCATCCGCCGCTATATTAAGCCCGGCGTTTCGCTGGTCGATGAGCTGATCGCGGAACGACGCGAAGCGGCGAAGCATGAGTAGGTCTGTGCTCGACGCATCGGCGATCCTGGCGGTGTTGCAGAATGAACCTGGGAACGAGGTTCTGACGGACGAATTGCTTGCGGAATCGGTGGCAAGCGCTGTCAATCTTGCTGAGGTACAGACGTCGATGGTGAGGCGAGGAGTTCCAGAGGACGAGGCCTGGATGAAGGCGAGCGTCCCGGTCGGACAGGTGATCGACTTTACGGAGGGTCAGGCGCGAGTCGCCGGTAGTCTGGTCGCGAAAACCCGTGGTCTGGGCCTGTCGCTGGGGGACTGCGCTTGTCTGGCGCTGGCTCTCGAGTTAAAGGCGCCTGTGTACACGGCGGACAGGAGCTGGAAGAAGCTGAGTTTGGGTGTTGCGATTCATGTGATTCGGTAGGTTCTTGTCCGTGGCGGCTTTCAAGCCCCATTGCTTCCGCAGATGGCGCGGCCGGACCCAACAGCTTGCGGAAATTGCCATGGGCGGAATTGCGAGCGCGCTTTCCCCAAAATGGTACATGGACGGTACTTTCGGGATGGAGCGGAATCGATTCGCGTTGAAGTTCAGGTGGCGGTGGGTCAAGCTTCTTGCTGTGGGGTGAACCTGGCCGTCGCTGGGTTTGGGGTTGGGGCGTTGTGTGGGTTTGTGGTTTTCCGCAAACTGTGAAGGCGGGTCTGTCGCGGTTCCTGGCCGACTTTGAGGAAGGCGTGCTCCGCGCGGCTCTCTCATCTGCCGAACTGGGCAGATTTGAAATATCGAGAAAACTTATCTGACGGAAGTAAGTCCCGCCTGCGGTTGGATATAGCGGGCGACTAACTCTCGGGCTTCACGCCTGTAAAAGGTCAGGGGGATCTTCGCGTCGCGACCCAGAAGCAGCGTGGTAGTTGGGAAAATCCAGAAGGAATCGTATTGTCTCGATTCGATCTGGTCCCACGGAATAAGGAGCGGAGGATGGCGGAAGCGGAAGATAGCGAGCACCGACAGTGAAAGCCCGAGCGTTTGACAATCAAGACCGATGACGTTTCCGTAGCCCGTCGACATCGCGACAGTCGCGGTGGTTTGGAGGGGCGTCATTCGGGTTCCTACACGCCGACGGGGAAGGGTTTGGGGCTGGTGTCGTCGAGATTGGCTCCGGAGCGCCAGCGTTCGAAGCGGCCTTGCAGCAGAGACAGCAAGCCCGTGTACCAGTAGCCGACTACGAAGAGGATCAGGAACGGGACGGTGAAGTAGTTCTCGTTGGCGATGGCGTACCAGATGCACAGGGCGAAGTAGCCACCGATGATCAGTTCCAGGAAAGGGATGAGGCCGAGTCTCTTGCGGTATTTGGCCGCTCCTTTGGATCTTTCGCCGCGCTTCATGACGCTGTACTTGGGGGTTCGTTTGAAGGCGCTCTGGATGCCGAACAGAGCTTCCATCACAGCGATGGTATTGGTGATGGTGAGTCCGATGCCGAGCGACATTAAAAACGGTAGATAGAGAAAGGTGCGGTACCAGCGTCGCGGATAGAGTTCTTTCTGGGAGACGAGATAGAAGGACGAGATGGAGAAGGTGGAGGCGAGGAAGAGGGGGAAGTCGATGAAGAGCATCTCCCACCAGCCCTGATAGAAACGGATGATCATGGCGGGCATAAGGAGGACGGAGAGCACGATCATGAGCGGGTAGCTGAGGTTGGCGGTGAGGTGATACCAGGCTTCGATTTTGACGCGCAGGGGCACGTCGGAGCGGAAGAGGCGGGGCAGGATTTTTTTGGAGGTCTGGATGAGGCCTTTGGCCCAGCGCTGCTGCTGGGTTTTGAAGGCGGTCATCTCGATGGGGACCTCGGCGGGGCATTCGATGTCCTGACAATATTTAAATTTCCAGCCGACCATCTGGGCGCGGTAGCTGAGGTCCGTGTCCTCGGTTAGGGTATCGTGCTGCCAGCCGCCGGCTTCGTTGATGGTGATCCGGCGCCACATGCCGGCGGTGCCGTTGAAGTTGAAGAAGACGCCGGTGCGGGCGCGGGCTCCATGCTCGAGGACGAAGTGGCCATCGAGGAGGATGGCTTCGACCTGGGTGAGGAAGCTGTAGTCGCGGTTGAGGTGGGTCCAGCGGGTTTGGACCATGCCGATGGTGGGCTCGGCGAAGTGGTGGATGACGCGCATGAGCCAGTCGGGGGGTGGGGTGAAGTCGGCGTCGAAGATGGCGACGAATTCGCCGGTGGCGGTTTTGAGGCCTTCGTCGAGGGCGCCGGCTTTGAAGCCGTGACGATTGGTGCGGTGGAGATAGACGATGGGGTGGCCAAGGGAGCGGTAGCGCTCGACAATGCCCTGGGCTACGGCGGTGGTCTCGTCGGTGGAGTCGTCGAGGACCTGAATCTGGAGGAGTTCGCTCGGGTATTCGATTTTGCAGACGGCTTCGAGGAGGCGATCGATCACGAACTGCTCATTAAAGATGGGGAGCTGGATGGTGACGCGGGGAAGTTGTTCGAAGCGGGAGGCGGGCTCGTGGGTGGCGTTTTTGCGGTTGTGGTAGTAGAGCCAGACCAGAGTGTAGCGGTGGAGGCCGTAGGCGGCCAGGACGATCATGACGAGGAAATAGGGGGTGAGGAGGGCGGTATCGAAGGAAAAGAGCTGCCAGTGGTAGAGGTTCTGGAAGGTGTGGTCGCCGTAGTGGGTGCGGAGGTAGTGGCGCAGGTCGTTTTTTACGAAGAAGAGGGCGAGGGTCTGGGTGAGGGAGACCAGGCTGGCTGTGGGAGCTGAGGGCATGAAAGTACAGGGTACAGGGTGGAGGGTGTGGGGTACAGATTAGAGTTTGGAGTTTAGGGTTTGGAGTTTAGGGATAAGGAGCTGCCATGCTTGGGGTCGTCCTCGTGATTGGAATGCTGTCGAACGCTTGTCCGATGACAAGCGGAATCGGCGTAGATGGAGCCTTGTTTTCCAGCCAGTCTGGCGGGTGGTACAGGACGAGCCCGGCGACTTTGACGAGCGTGCTTCATACGGGCTGTTACAACGATGCCAACAACCCAGCTCCCGTGACTTCGGTCAGGCTGGTGATCGTCTCCGGCGCGCCGCAATCGAGAGTGGATTTAGTGTTCTCGATCCTGGAGAAGGAGGGCTGGCCGAAAACGAAGGTGAGCACCGGGACGTGGACTGACTATCCTGAGAAGCCGCGCTGAAGCGGGAGCCGGGCCTGAAGGCCACGGTTTTTGGGACGACTGATTCCCCGGCCTGAAGGCCGGGGCTTTTACCGTCTCCTTCGCTGCCGCGAAGGATTTTGCCTCGCTCGCGGTGCTCGTTTCGAAAAGGTTGAGCGCCGGAATTCGCGGTGGTCCGGATGCTAGTTGCGACGCGGGCTTCGCGCGAATCCCGGGTCTCAAAATCGAGGCCAGGGCCAGCCAGATTCGTGCCTGGATTGTGAGGATCCGGATTACTACTTGCGGCCGAAGCGGTAGACGAAGCCTATGTTGCCGCCTAAGTTTTCCTGGAAGCTGGAGCCGTAGTTGGTGACGAGCTCGTTGGCGGAAAAGCGGACGGCGAGGGCGGGGCTGAGGTTCCAGTCCGCGGAGACGCCGCCGTTGAAGTTGAGGACGGTGGAATCGGTGTAGAGGCCGACGAGCTGGGGAGGCAGGCCGTGGGTACCGGTGCCGAAGTTGCCGTGGCCGGCGCCAGCGAGGGCCTGGGCGGTCCAGCCCCAGTGCTGCCCTTTGAAGAAGCGATAGCGGGGGCCACCCATGAAGGTGTACTGGCTGATGCTGGGATTGAAGACGGAGTAAGGATTGGTGCCGGTGTAGGCGGTGCCGTAATAGCCGCGGAAATCAGCGGTGACGCCGAGGTCGCCGTGGAGGTAGTCGGTAAGGTCGACGTTCCAGCCGGCTTCGTTCATGCGCTGGAGGCTGTTGCCTGGGGTGAAGCGCAGGGAGCCTCCACCGAAGCCGAGCTCATATTTATGGCTGTAGGTATCCTGGATGATCTGGTGGATGCGGATTTTGCGGCGGGCATTGACGCGGGTCTGGGCTTCGCGGAGGACCTGTGCGCGGTCCTGAGGCGAGGATTGGGGCTGGGACTGGTCGGGCTGCTGCGGTTGCGGAGGGGCGGCCGGCTGCTGGGACGATGCATCCTGTGCGCGCGAGAGGGAGGGAACAAGAAGAAGGACTGCGACAAGCGGATACAGGGCGTATCCGGAGAACTTGCGAAAACGCATGAACCTAGGTGCCTCCACTACTTTGGACGAATAGTATTGAATCAGGGTACAGGGTACAGGGTACAGGGTATAGGGCGTGGAGGACAGGGAACAGGGAACAGGGAACAGAAGAACGGCGGCCGGATTGCGGAAAGTTCAGAGATGCGCAAGGATGCGGTGAGTGCGGACTGATATATTCACGGTCTGAGTTGGGATTGAAGACAGGGGGCGCATGAAATTTCTGCTGGGGTTGGTTATTGGCCTGCTGGCGATTCCGGTTGGCGTGGCGATTTATTTACGCGTGGGTCATCCGCCGGTGGCGGTGGCGGATCCGCCGTTCCCGTTTGAAAAGCAGATTGTGCGGGTGCCGCTCAGCGCGCGGATCGATAAGGAGATGACGGCGAGCGCGCCGATTGAAGCGAGTGAGACGAATCTAACGGCGGGCGCGCAGATTTATCGGCAGGATTGCGCGGCGTGTCATGGATTGTATGGGCGGCCGACCGCGTATGGGGCGCACATGTATCCAAAGGCGCCGCAGTTGTGGGCTCCGCATCGCAACGGGGTGGTGGGGGTGAGCGACGATCCTGTGGGCGAGACGGAGTGGAAGGTGGCGAATGGGATTCGGCTGACGGGGATGCCGTCGTTCGACAAGGTGCTTAACCAGACGCAGATTTGGCAGGTGTCGGTGCTGCTGAAGAATGCGGGGCAGCCAATGCCGGCGGACGTGACGAAGCTGCTGCAGTCGCCGCTGGATTTAGGGGTCGCGGAGAGTACGCCGACAGCTCCCGGGAGCGCGCCGGCGGCTCACTAGAGAGAGCCTTGGGTTAGGGAATAGAAAGGCTAGATGGAGTTCTGTCTGGAATGGGGCATCCGTTTTGCGGATGCCCCATTTTGGTCTGCTTAGTACTTCGACTTGATGGCGTAGGTGACGCCCGTCGTGATTCGACGAAATTAAGGGACGCATGCGAAGGATCGAATCCAGACAGAAGTAATACAAAACAATGGCACAACAGGTGATTCTGGCCTGATGGTACAGGAATAGATTGATGAAAACGGGCCCGTTCCGGGAGAAGGTTCCTGGAAGGGTACCGGTGCTGGTTTTGGGTGCTGGAAGTGTGACAGGTATCACGGTGGGCGGGGCGGTTGCGACCGTATGCTGCCAACACATCGGCAATATAGGAGCGAAATGGTCGCAATTGCGTTATTATCGGATTTTGGGGCCGAGGTCGCGGACGATTTCGACCTGTCCGGAGCATGGAAGTTGAGTTTGCTGAGCGAATTACCCATTGGGACGGTCGGGGTGGTGGAGTCACTGGACCTGCCTGGCGAGATCCAGCATCACCTGATGCATATGGGGTTCGTTCCGGAGGCGCGGGTAATGGTGGTGCGGCGTGCGCCGGCGGGGGATCCGACGGTGTATTCGATTGACGGGTTCGAAGTGGCGCTGCGGCGCGACACGGCCCAGGCGATTCGGGTTCGGGAATACGAGACGCCGAATACGAGATAAGCATGAGCGATTGCTGCGGCCCCATAGCGACGATTGACGTACCGATTGAGCCGCGGGTCGCGGGGCGCATTCGCACGGTGGCGCTAGTGGGACCGCCGAACTCGGGGAAGTCGACGCTGTTCAATCGGCTGACGGGGCTGCGACAGAAGGTCGCGAATTATCCAGGCGTGACGGTGGAACAGCGGATGGGGCGGCTGAACGGAATTGGCCGCAGCGATCTGATTCTGATCGATCTGCCGGGAATCTACGGACTCGATTCTTATTCAGAAGACGCGCGGGTGGCGGTCGAGGTGTTGCACGGCGAGATGCCGGGGACGCCGACGCCGGACGCGATCCTGCTGGTGCTGGATTCTCTGCAACTGCGGCGGCAACTGATGCTGGCGGCGCCGGTACTGGCTTTGGGATTGCCGACGCTGGTGCTGCTGAACATGAGCGATCTGATGGAGGCGCGCGGCGGGCAGGTGGACACGCTGGCGCTGGCGCAGGAGCTGGGCGTGCCGGTGGCGAAGATTTCGGCAACGCGGGGCGTGGGTCTGGATGCGGTGACGCATTTTCTGAACCGCAAGGCCGAACCGGAGAGGTCGATTGCGCCCGCGGCGGGCCGGATTGAGTTGCCGGTGATGGGGAATCCGCGGTCGTACCGGCAGTGGGCGCACGGGGTGAGCAGCCGGACGAAATACAAGGCGCCGATTTCGAATGAGTGGACGAAACGGATCGATGGAGTGCTGCTGCATCGGATTTGGGGACCGCTGATTTTTCTGGTGGTGGTGTTTGCGGTGTTCCAGGTGGTGTTCTCCATTGGGCAACCGTTGAACGATGGGCTGGGCGATTTGTTGAACGCGGCCGGCGCCAAGATTGGCGCGCTGATAGGCCACAACTGGCTGGAGTCGCTGCTGATCGATGGAGTTTGGCGTGGCGTGGCTTCGGTGCTCGTCTTTTTGCCACAGATCCTTCTACTTTTTCTGTTTATTGGCGTGTTGGAAGACTCCGGCTACCTGGCGCGGGCGGCCCTGATTGCGGATCGCGTGATGCGGTCGATCGGGTTGAACG
>Ga0302325_10020337_pt1 | contig 13918 bp, 11 predicted proteins | sample Palsa_T0_2_FD_201948 | JGI IMG/M metagenome (GOLD analysis project Ga0302325, IMG submission 201948) | Peat permafrost microbial communities from Stordalen Mire near Abisko, Sweden - Palsa_T0_2 | ecosystem: Environmental > Terrestrial > Soil > Palsa > Peat permafrost | place: Sweden: Abisko... | reverse complement strand
GCTGCGGCTCCATGGCGCGGGCCCGCACCTCCGGCGGCAGCGCCGCGAACGAGTTCGAGCTGTGCCGGTCGTGCCGCAGGATGCCCAGGCCGGTGCCGGCCACCGCGAGCAGCGCCATCCCGTCGGGCCCGCCGGTCAGGTCGTACTCCCGGTAGCCGAGGAACGTGAAGTGGTCGTCGGCCAGCCAGCGCAGCAGCGCCTGGGTCTCGGCCGGCACCCGGGGGCCTTCCTCCGCGGCCAGCCGGTCGGCCAGCCGGACCGCCATGACCTGCATCCTCGGGTAGTCCTCCACGGCCACCCGGACGTCATGCAGGACGCTGCGGAGTTCCTGCTCCAGTTCCGCCGCGCGGATGGCGCCCGGCCGCGCGGCGATCTCGATATGCGTCCACGACTCGGTGATCGGGCCGTCGCCGTCACCGCCGTTCCCGTCCGCATCGCCGCCGCCGGCGCCGTGATCCGCGTCACTGAGCGGGCCGGCCACCGCGTGCAGCTCCCCGGCCACATTCCGGCGGACCAGCAGCTGGGGATGGATCACGAGGTCACCGTCGAGCTCGTGGCGGGCCAGCGCCATGGTCACGGAGTCGACGAGAAACGGCATGTCGTCGGTGACGATGTCCACCACGGCCCGGCCCACGGCGAACGCGGCGCCCTCCGCGGCCTGGCGCACCCGCACCAGGGCCCGGCCCTGCGGGCGACCCGCCGCGAGCCTCGCGTGCTCGATGGCCACCGCCCGGATCCGGGCCGGGCTGGCCGGGGTCAGATCCTCCAGCGGGACGTGACGGTAGTAGGCATGCAGGTAGCTCAGCAGGTCACCGACGCCCGGCACCGGCTGCGCGGCCGCTTCAGACAGCCCGGCCGCCTCAGCCAGCAGGGCGTCCTTCGCGTCGTCTGCCCGGTCCGACATTCGTCCCAACTCCCTAGAGGTGATCCCGCAGCTCCCAGAGCAGCGGGTAGTAGTGCAGCGGCACCCGCTTGCGCAGGTACGGCGCGCCGGTTGACCCACCGGTGCCAGACTTGGTGCCGATCTGCCGTTCGACCATCTGGACATGCCGGGCCCGCCACAGTGCGGCCAGCTCGTCGTGGGTGAGCAGGTCCTCGGCGAGCTGCCAGAGGTCGTCGTGCGCGGTCCGGTCCCGGGCCACCACGCGCAGCGAGGCGAGGATGTCGTCGTCACTGCCGGCCGGCAGGCCCCGGCCGTCCAGCAAAGCCAGATAGGCATCCCACAGCGAAGGCTGGTCGAGACGAGTTTGGAGGCGGTGCCGTTCGGTAGCTGAAATTGACCGGAACCTGGCCAGGAACCCCGCGTCCTTCACGCCGGACAGGAATTCGATCTCACGGTACTGAACCGACTGGAACCCGCTGGCCGGCGCCAGCACCGACCGGAACTCCAGGAAGTCGAGCGGGGTCATCGTCTCCAGGATCTCGACCTGGGTGACCAGCAACCGCTCGATGGCGTGCACCCGGCGCAGCAGCTGCCCGGCCCGCCGGGGATGGCCGCCGGTCATGGCGTCGCGGGCCGACTCCAGCTCGTACAGCACCTGCTGGAACCAGAGTTCGTAGACCTGGTGCACGGTGATGAACAGCAGCTCATCGTGGGCCGGCGGGTCGGCCTGGGGCACCTGCTGGGCGAGCAGCTCCGGCAGGCGCAGGTAGCCGCCATACGTCAGCAGGCCACCCTCTTCGCCGAAACTGCGCGGGGATGGCGCCGGGAGTACCCGGGCCGACATGGCCGCACCACGCCGTTGTGGTGGTGTCACGAAGTGCCCTCAATCAACGTTGATCGCTTTGCCTCGCTTGGTCCGATTCTACCTGGGCTCGGCCCGCCGGGGTGATACAGCCGGGGCGAACAGGTGCAGCACCTCGGGATTGGCCAGGGCATCCGGGTCGGCCGCCTCCGCCACTGGCGTGCCGAGGAGGATCTTCCTGACTGGCACCTCGAGCTTCTTGCCGGACAGCGTCCGTGGGATGCCCGGCACCTGGTGGATCTCGTCGGGCACGTGCCGTGGTGACAGCTCGGAGCGCAGCGCGGCCCGGATACTGCCGGTCAGCGTGTCGCCGAGCTCGCTTCCCTCGGCCAGCACCACGTACAGCAGCAGCCGGCCGTCCTGGCCGATCTGCCCGGTGTCCACCACCAGACTATCGGTCACTTCCGGCAACCGTTCGACTACCCGGTAGAACTCGCTGGTCCCCATGCGCACACCGCCCCGGTTCAGGGTGGCGTCCGAGCGCCCGTAGATGATCGACGCCCCGTCCGGCAGCATCCGGATCCAGTCGCCGTGCCGCCACACGCCCGGGTACGCGTCGAAGTAACTGGCCCGGTACCGGGCGCCGTCGGGATCGTTCCAGAAGCCGACCGGCATCGACGGCATCGGCGCGGTGATCACCAGCTCACCGACCTCCCCGGTGACCGGCTGGCCGCCGGGATCGTAGGCCTCCACCTTCGCGCCCAGGCAGCGGCCCGCGATCAGGCCGGCCCGCACCGGCAGCAGCGGGTTCGGCCCCACGAAGCCGGTGCACAGGTCGGTGCCGCCGGAGAACGAGCCGAGCAGCAGGTCCGCCTTGACCTGGTCGTAGACCCAGTGGAAACCCTCGGGAGGCAGCGGCGAGCCGGTCGACCCGACGCCGCGCAGCCGGCTGAGGTCGCAGGCCGCGGCCGGCGACAGGCCCGCCTTGGCGCAGGCCAGCAGGTACGGCGCCCCCGTCCCGGCGTAGGTCACACCGGCCTCGGCGGCCAGCCGCCACAGCGCGTCGGTCGCTGGATAGGTGGCGCTGCCGTCGTAGAGCAGCACGGTCGCGCCGACCAGCAGGCCGCCGGCCAGGTAGTTCCACATCATCCAGCCGGTGGTGGTGTACCAGAAGAACGTGTCGCCGGGGCCGACGCCGGTGTGGAAGGACAGGGCCTTCAGGTGCTCGAGCACGATCCCGCCGTGGCTGTGCATGATCGCCTTGGGCAGGCCGGTAGTGCCCGAGGAATACAAAATCCACAGCGGATGACCAAACGGAACCTCCTCGAACTCCAGGTCGGCTCCACGCCCGCGGCCGGTATCCGCCGGGCCTGAGGGGAGGTCGTCCCAGCGCAGCGTGCGCGGCCCGGCCGCCGCGTCGGTAGCGGCGTCGCTGCTGCTGGCGGTGCTGCCGACCATGATCACGGCGGCCAGGCTGGGCAGCGCGGCGACGATGTCCGCAGCCGCTTGCTGCCGGCTGAACTCCTTACCGCCGTAGCGGTACCGCTCGGTGGCGATCAAGACCTTTGGGGTGATCTGCGCGAACCGGTCGATCACGCTCGGCGGACCGAAGTCCGGGGAGCACGACGACCAGATGGCGCCGAGGCTGGCCGCGGCGAGCAGGCCGATGAGCGCCTCAGGGACGTTGGGCAGGAACGCGGCGACGCGGTCGCCCTTGGCCACCCCGAGCGCTTGGAGCGCGCCGCGGACCCGGGCCACCTCGGCGGCGAGTTCCCCGTAACTCAGGGTCCGCCGGGCCCCGTCCTCCGACTGGGCGATGATCGCGGTGCGGCCGGGATCTTCGGCTGCGGCGCGCAGCGCGTTCCGCGCGTAGTTGAGGGTGGCTCCGGGAAACCACTCGGTGTCCGGCATGGGCCCGCCGGTCAGCACCGGCCCGTCGCCGCGCTCGCCGAGCACGCCGAAGTAGTCCCAGATCGCTTCCCAGAAGGCGGGAATCTCGGTGACCGACCACTGCCAGAGTTCGTCGTAAGCCCGTTCCGCCTGGGCCGCCGGATCAGCTTCACCCGGGGCCGCTCCGGCCGGGGCCGCTTCACCCGGGGCCGCTGCCGGATCGGACAGCGGCAACCCGCGTTCCCGGGCCAGCCACCGGCAGAACTGCGTGATCCGGGCCCGCTCAATAACGGTGGCATCCGGTTCCCACAGGATCGCGCCGTAGTCCCCGCTCAGGCCCCCGGTGCCCGCGCCGTCCGCCGCCGCTACCTCGTCCTCAGTTGACATAGGCCCCAGCATCGGTCGTCAGGCCCGCCGCCGCAACGCCAGGCCCCACCCCGGCCGGCGCACCGACGCTGCGGAGAATCGTCAACAGCGAACTTTTTCGTCCCGTGGCCAGGGGCCCATCGACGCATAGAAAGCCGCGCCCCGGTGAGAAGCAGGAGATCCACCAGCGTCAGGCAAGGAGAAAATCATGGCAGGAACAGGCACCCGGCGATCCGGGCCCGAACTGATCGGCATCTACCTCAATGATCATCTCGCGGGTGCGACTGGCGGCGCCGAACTGGCGCACCGCCTGGCCGCCTCACAAGGGAATGCCGAGGCGGGCCGCACCCTGCGGCGCTTGGCGGTTGAAATCGCCGAAGATCGCGCCGCGCTGCTGGATATCATGGCCGTGCTCAGCGTTCCGGTCCGCTCCTACAAGGTCTATGCCGCGTGGCTCGGCGAGAAGGCCGCCCGGCTCAAGCTCAACGGTTACCTGCTGACCCGGTCGCCGCTCAGCACGCTTGAAGAGCTGGAAATGATGCGGCTGGGCGTGGAAGGCAAAGCGGCCGGGTGGCGCACGCTCCGGGTGCTGGCCGACAGCGACACCCGGCTCGATTCCGTCCGGCTGGACGAGCTCATTTCCAGGGCCCGGCGTCAGGCGGATGTTCTCGAAGAACTCCGCGTGCGCGCCGCTGACCAGCTCATCGGCACAGACCACGGATCCAGCAGCTCATAACCAGCGCCGCCGTGGTGGCGTCGCTTCGACGTGTACAGAGGGATCGATATGCCGGGAACGCCGCGAACGCTAGCTGGCCGGAGACGGGGCCTGGGCTGTGGCCGTCGGCTGGGGTGTCTCGCTGGCGGTAGCCGGGGCACTGGACGGTGCCGCACTCGGGGCGGAGGAGCCGGCGGCAGGCGCGGCCGCTGAGCCGGACGAGGTGGGGCCCGCAGACCCACGCGAGGCTGCGCTCGGGGAACTGCCGGAGGACGCGCCGGTGTGACCGGCGGAGGGCGTGGAACCAGGCGATGTCGCCGGGGGTTGGTGACCGCTGCCCGTGTGCCCAGGCCAGAGCAGCACGGTCGCGATCAGCGCGACGGCCACGAGCCCGGCGAGGGCCACCAGCAGCAGCGCCATGCGCCGGCGGCGCGGTACCTGCTGCCCAGGATCGCCCGGCCCTTCCGTGGCCGGAATCGGCGGGCGGCTGGTCACGGTCGGGACGGCGGCCAGCACGGTGCTGGGTTGGTCAGCCGCAGTGAGTTGGTCAGCCGCGGCGCCAGGCACTCTGAGTACCCGCGTCCGCTCACCGCTGGCCAGATTGGGCCGGGTCGCGGGCGGGGGGCCAGCCGGCCGGGTGGCTTCGCCGGGTCCAGCGGCGACCCCGCGAAGCAGCCGCCCGGTATCGTCCGCGCTGAGCCGGCTGGCCGGGTCCCGGTGCAGCAGGCCCTCCAGGACCGGGACCAGCGGTCCGGCTCGTTGCGGCGGATCCGGTGCCTCGGTGGTCACGGCCAGCAGGGTCGGCATCGCGCCACCGCGTTCATAGGGCGTACGGCCCTCGACGGCCGCGTACAGAGTGACCCCGAGCGACCACAGATCCGACGCGGGCCCGGCCGCCCCACCACGAGCCCGTTCCGGCGCAATGTAGGCGGGTGAGCCCATCAGGACGCCCGATGCGGTCAAGGTCGCGTCTCCGTGCAGCGCAGCGATGCCGAAATCGGTCAGCACGACCCGGTTGTCCTCGGCCAGCAGCACATTGCTTGGCTTCACGTCCCGGTGCAGGATGCCGACGGCATGCGCGGCGGCCAGCGCCCCCAGCACCTGCAGCCCGATCCGGGCCACCTGCGACGGCGGCAGCGGGCCGTCTTCCTCGACCGCCTGGGCCAGCGACCGTGACCGGACGAATTCCATCACTATCCACGGCCGCCCGCGCTCCTCGACCACGTCGAAGACAGTCACCGCGGCCGGATGGTTGAGCCGGGCCGCCGCGCGCGCCTCGCGTACCGTCCGCTGGAACAGCAGCTCCTGCTCGCTGGAATTCAGCTCCGGAGGCCACTGCACCTCCTTGACCGCCACGTCCCGGTCCAGCAGGTCGTCGTGGGCGTGCCAGACGATCCCCATGCCGCCTTGCCCCAGCAACGCCTGCAGGCGGTATCTCCCGCCGAGAAGCTGCTCATGACCCGCGGCCATCGGAACGGCTACCTCACCTTCATGGCTGCACCAGGCAGCCGTATTGTCCGCAGAGCGCACCTCAGGCGGCACGATCGTACCGACGGACGCTACCCGTCCGATACCCACTCACACGTCCGGTGGCGGTCGCCTATGGCTTGTCCCAGCGCAGGGTGTAGCGGAAGAACAAGCGCCGCCGGAGGGTGGCGCCCGGGAGGTGGGCTCTGGCCGCTGCGGTGATCTCGGCCAGGGTGGTGGCGGGATCCCTGACCGGCATGGCCGGCTGGCCGTCCGCGGGCCGGTCAGCCGGGCGGGCGGGCCGGGGATGCTTGATCAGGCCTATGACCGGGTTCATAGCGGCTGAGATGAGGTCGGCGGCCAGATCGGCCAGCGAGTTCATACGGGCCAGGCCGACCACGAGCAGGCGGCCGCCGGGTGCCAGTAGCCCGGGGATCCGGGCCAGGGTGTGGTCAAGGTCGAGATGGTGCAGCACGGCCACCATCGTGATCAGGTCGGCCTCGCCGTGACCGGCCGCTGAGGCGAACTCCTCGAAGCCGCACCAGCGGATGGTCACCGCCGGGTCGCGAGCCAGGCGCGCGCTCGCGGCGGCCGCCATGGCCTCATCGGCGTCGATCCCGGTGACGCGGGCGAAGTGCGGGGCCAGCTTCCCGGCGAGTACACCCATCCCGCAGCCAACGTCTACGGCGGCCCCGCGGCGGGCGGGCAGGTTACGCAGGATCCAGCCGTGGAAGTGCTCGTTGTGATTCCACGGGTGCCGCGCGTTGATCTGAGCCAGCCATCGCCGGGCGCGCTCCAGCACCGGATTCACGCTGTCCCTGACATCCATGCCAGGCAGTCTCCCAGGGCGCACGGCCGGCGCGGCTCATGCCGCCAGCGGGGCGCCGGCCAGGAACGCGACGACGCCGAGCACCGCGCCGCCGACGATCGCGCCGACGACACCGCGGCGCAGGGCGAGCAGCCACGCCGCGGCCAGGGCGAGCACGCCCAGCTGCCACAGGTGAGCCAGGGCCAGTCCGAGCGGGAGCGCGGCCCCGGCGATGGCGCCGATGGACGCGGGGCCGGCCCCAGCCAGGAATGCCTGCACCCGCGGGTTGGCCCGGAGCCGGTCAAAGTAGCGGCCGCCGCCGAGCACGAAGACGAACGAGGGGGCGAAGGCGACCGCGACGGCCAGCAGCCCACCGCCGATCCCGGCGGCGGCATAGCCGACCACCGCCACCGTCAGCACCACCGGTCCCGGGGTGACCTGGCCGAGGGCGACCGCGCCCAGGAACTGGGTGGCGGTCATCCAGTGGTACGTGGTCACCGCGTCATGCTGCATGAGCGGGATGATCACAAAGCCGCCGCCGTAGGAGAGCGCGCCGACCTTGAACGCCTCCCAGGCCAGGGCCACCAGGCCGGCGGCCGCTGGCCCGGCCGTGGCGATGATGCCCATCCGCAGGCCGCCCCGGCGCAGCCCGTCCAGGCCCAGGGCCGGCCAGGGCCACACCGCCAGCGCCCGGTCGGCCGGCGGACGGGCGGTCAGGGCGACCTCGATCAGCCCGCAGGAGGCCAGGACGAGTACCAGCCAGGGCCCGATGGTGGCCGAGGCCAGACCGCCCACCAGGAGGTACCCGCCCCACCGGATCCTGGCCGCGCGGCGCGGACCGGCCCGCCGCCAGCTGCCGGGGAGCAGCCCGGCCGCGGCCGCGACGGCCACCGCGGGCACCGCCGCGCCGGCTCCCTCGGCCAGGCCCTCGATCCAGCCTGGCGGCCGGGCCGCGAGGAACACCGAAGCGAGACCCAGGATGACGATGAGGCCAGGAACGATGAAGCACAACCCGCCCAGGACCGCGCCGGCCGGCCCGCGCAGCCGCCAGGCGCAGAAAATCGCCAGCTGGGTGGAGGCCGGGCCGGGCAGCAGGTTGCAGGCGGCGATCCCGTCCTCGAAATCGGGCTCTGACATCCACGCCCGGTCGTCCACGCACAGCCTGCGCAGCAGCGCGATGTGCGCGGGCGGGCCGCCGAATCCGATGCAGCCGATCCGCCCCCACTCGCGGGCGATGGTAGCCAGCGCCACCCGCTGGGGGGCTGGCTCCGGCCGGTCCGGCGCCGTCGCGGACACGCCGAGGTCAGCCTGCCGCGCGGAGCATGGTCAGCCTGCCGCGCGGAGCATGGTCAGCCTGCCGCGCGGAGCATGGTCAGGCGGTCGATGGCCTGGACGACCGCGGCGGTGTCGGCCAGGTCGGTGAAGACGACATCGGCTCCGGCCTCACGCCGCTCGCTGACCGTGGACCGGCCGCTGGCCACGGCGATACTGCGCGCGCCGCCCACCCGGGCCGCCTCGACGTCGCGGGAGGAGTCGCCGATGTAGACCGTCGAGCTCTCATTGAAGGTGACGCCGTACTTCTCCGCGGCCCGGCCCCGGGTCATCAGCAGCTGGGCGCCCTTGGGGTAGACCTCGGAGCCGTAGCCACCGACCTCGAAGTCGAAGAACTCCTCGAGGCCGAAGGCCCGCAGCTTCTCCACCGCGTTCGGCTTGATCGTCCCGGTGAGCAGGGACTGGACCACGCCACGGCGGCCCGCCACCTCAGACACCGCGTCCCACGCGCCGGGCAGGATGCGGCCCTGCTCAGGCAGCAGGGCCCGGCGGGCGCTGAACGAGGTCGCCAGTTCTCCGGTGAACCGGGCCAGCAGATCGTCGCTGCCGCTCACGGTCCAGCCGGACGAGCGCGATGAGCCAGGTGAACCGTGCTGGCGGGCGGGCGGCACGCCGACCGCGGCTTCGTTGAGGGCGAGCGCGTCGAAGAAGATTTCCGACTCGATCCGCCCGGCCATCTGCGGCAGCTGAACGAGCGGACGCCCCGTCACCCGCCGGAACGCCTCCGCGTAGGCAACTCTGGTCACCCGCCCGACGTCGACGAGCGTTAGGTCAATGTTCCACAGGACCAGGCGGTCGATGGGGGGCCTCCGGTACGTAGTCACCCCGAGGGTACATCGTGCGCTCAGGCCATTCAGCCCATGTGCGGGTAGCGGTAGTCCACCGGCGGCACGAACAGTTCCTTGATGGTGCGGGCATTGACCCAGCGGATCAGGTTGAAGATCGAGCCCGCCTTGTCGTTGGTGCCACTGGCCCGCGCACCGCCGAACGGCTGGTGGCCGACGACCGCGCCGGTCGGCTTGTCGTTGATGTAGAAGTTGCCCGCCGCGAACCGCAGCGCCTCAGCGGCGGCGGCGATAGCGGCCCGGTCCTGGGCGATGATCGAGCCGGTCAGCGCGTAGGGCGCGATGCCGGCGGCTTGGCCGACGACCTCGTCGTAGCGGGCGTCGTCGAAGACGTGCACCGCCAGGATCGGCCCGAAGTACTCGGTGCTGAAGGCCTCGTCCCCCGGATCAGAGCATTCCAGCACGGTCGGCTGGACGAAGAAGCCCACCCGGTCGTCGGCTCCGCCGCCGGTGAGCACCCGTACCGAAGGCCGTGTCCGGGCCCGTTCCAGCGCGCTGGAGTGCTTGGCGAAGGCCCGGTCGTCGATGACCGCCCCCATGAACAGTGACAGGTCGGCCGACACGTCGCCCATGCTCAGCGACTCCACCTGGGCCACGAAATCGTCCCGCAGCCCGTCCCACACCGAACGCGGAACATACGCGCGCGACGCCGCGGAGCACTTCTGCCCCTGGTACTCGAACGCCCCCCTGATCAATGCCACCGAGAGCACATCCGGGTCGGCCGACGGATGCGCGATCACGAAATCCTTCCCGCCGGTCTCGCCGACCAGCCGCGGGTAACCGCGATAGCCGGAAATGTTCTCCCCCACGGCCCGCCACAAATGCTGGAAAGTCGCCGTGGACCCGGTGAAATGAATGCCGGCCAGGCTGGGATGGGTGAGCGCGACCCGGGACACGGCCTGGCCGTCCCCGGTCAGCAGGTTGATCACCCCCGGCGGCAGCCCGGCCGCCTCGAGCAGCCGCATGATGTAATGCGCCGACAGCTGCTGGGTCGGTGACGGCTTCCACAGCACCACATTGCCGAGCAGCGCGGGTGCCGTCGGCAGGTTCGCGGCTATCGACGTGAAATTAAACGGCGAAATAGCCAGAACGAATCCTTCCAGTGGCCTGTATTCCAGCCGGTTCCAGGCCCCCGGCTCGGACTCGGGCTGCTGGGTCAGCAGCTGGCGTGCGTAATGGACGTTGTAGCGCCAGAAGTCGATCAGCTCGCAGGCCGCGTCGATCTCAGCCTGCTGCACCGACTTGGACTGGCCCAGGATCGTCGAGGCGTTCAGCACCGGCCGCCACGGTCCGGCCAGCAGTTCGGCGGCTTTGAGGAAGATGGCGGCCCGGTCATCGAAGGACAGCGCCCGCCAGCCGGGCGCGGCGGCCGCGGCCGCGTCGATCGCGGCGGCCACATCGCCGTCGGTCGCGTTGCCGAGATGGCCGAGCACATGGCGGTGGTTGTGCGGCTCGACCACGTCGATCCGCTCGCCGCCGCCCATCCGCGGCCGGCCGCCCACAGTCATCGTCAGCTCGGTGTGCTGCCCGGCCAGTTCCTTTATCTTGGCCTCAAGTATGGCGCGATCGTGACTTCCCGGGGCATACTGCCTGACCGGCTCGTTTACCGGAGTGGGGACGTTCGTGACAGCATCCATGGCCGACCTCTCTGTGGCTACCCCGACGTCAGCGGCGCCCACCCGGCGCCACCAGCGACAGTTCTCATCGTCGCACGACGTTTCGCGCTCTCTTTTCCCTGCCTGGGCGGCCCGATGCGCCTGCTGCTGATCGGCGCTCCGGGCGCGGGCAAGGGAACACAGGCGCAGCGACTGGCGCAGCGGTTCGGTATTGCCCACATCTCCAGCGGAGACCTGCTGCGCCAGCACGTCAAGGACGGCACGTCGCTCGGGCAGACGATCAAGTCCTACATCGAGCGCGGGGATCTGGTCCCCGATGGCGCGGTCATGGACATGCTGCGCAAACCGGTCGTCGCCGCCGCCGAGGCCGGTGGTTACGTCCTCGACGGTTTTCCGCGGACCGTCGAACAGGCCGAGGCCGCCTTCAGCGTGGTCCGGAAGCTCGGGGCTGAGGTGCAGGCCGCGGTCCATCTCGACGTTCCCCGGGAGGAACTGGTGCGCCGGCTGCTGGCCCGTGGCCGGGGCTCAGACGACACCGAAGCCGTTATCGAGCACCGGTTGCAGGTGTACCAGGACAACACGGTGCCTTTGCTCGAGTACTACGCGGGCCGGGAATGGATGTTCGCCGTCGATGGTGCCCAGCCAGCGGAGATCGTCCACAGCGACATCGTCGCGCGGCTCCAGAAACTGGCCGCCTTCGCCCCGCCGACCTCGTGAGGCACGGGTCGCCGCCGGCGGTGGATCCGAGCCGCCCTGAGCTCATCGCCGGACGCGCGTCTCGGCGGCCGCTAGCGACAGGGCGCCAAGGGCCCCGGCGGCGCAGGCCGCGGTGAGCGCGATCGCACAGTCGTGCAGCGCTGTGACCGGAGACCCGGACGCCTGGGCCCGGCTCGCGTAGAACGTGGCGAGGAAGGCGATGCCGAACGACCCGGACAGCCGCTCCCCGATATTGAACAGCGTGTTGGCGTCCGGGGACTGGGCGGCGTCGAGGCCGCCGAGCAGGCCCCGGACGAGCAACTGGACGGTGATCCCCAGCGCGACCCCGCGCCCGCAGAGCAGGACCGCGGTCAGCCAGACCGGGCTCGCCGCGGTCAGCAGCAGCAGGCCCAGGGTACTGGCCCCAAGCAGCGCCAGGCCAGCGGCGACGATCGAGTAGACCATGGCCGCCCTGACCTGGGCGCCGACGATCACGTTGCCCAGCGCGCTGGCGAAGCCCATGATCACACCCTGGGGCAGCAGGGCCAGGCCGGTGACCGTGGCCGAGTGCCGCTGGACCTGCTGCAGGAACACCGGGGCCAGAAACAGCATGGCGAACAGCACCACGCTGGCGACGCAGGTCAACAACAGGGTCGCCGACCAGCGCGCCGAGCGCAGCAACTCGAAGCTGACCGCGGGCGCCGGGCCGGTGCCCGCTGACCGCCGATGGGACCAGGCCGCGTAGCCGGCCATCAGGACCAGGCCGCCGAACCAGGCCGGCGCTGATCTCGCGGAGAGCCAGCCGCTGGCCGGTCCCTGGCTGGCACCGTAGGTGGCCAGGCTCAGCCCGGCGCCGAGCAGGGCAAAGCCGACCAGGTCGGGGCGGGCTGCCGGGTCACTGGCGCTGGCCGGCCGGGAAGCCCTCGTGAAGAAGGCGGCGGCCAGCGCGGCGAAACCGATCGGAAGGTTGATGAGGAAGACCGACCGCCACCCGAAGCCGCTGATCAGCAGGCCGCCGATGGCCGGGCCCAGAGCGGGGGCGGCGAAGAACACGATGCCGGCGCTGACCGGGATGTTCCCGGCCTCGCCGTCCTCACCGAAGAGCAGGCCCAGCGCGAGCGGGACCATCGGCGCGCCGACCAGGCCCTGCACCACCCGCATCGTGATCAGCAGGCCGACGTCGGGGGCGAGCGCACACGCCGCGGAGGCCAGCGTGAAGCCGAGCAGCACCGCCGTGTAGGAGCGCATGGTGCCGAACCGGCGGGCCAGCCACGGGGTGGCGGCCAGGCCGCCCGCCAGCCCGAGCAGGTAGCCGCTGACCGTCCACGAGGCGGCACCGAGCGTGGTGTGCAGATCGCGGACGATCACCGGGACCGCGACGTTGACCACAGACGAGTCGACCATGGACAGCACCGGGCCGGCCAGCAGGGTGACCCGCATCAGGGTGGTGCGGCCCGGCGGCCCGGGCCCGCTGGCGGCCTGCTGCTGACCGTTCGCCGTCACTGGCTGGCAGCGGTCGCGGCCGGTTCAGCAGCGGCCAGCGCGAGGTGATCCAGCCAGCCGAGTTCCTGGCGCTTCTGGCCGAGATTGAAGTCCGTCACCTGCACGCCCCAGGGCTGCGCCGCCGCGGCCTCCGGCCGCATCGCGCCCAGATGGGCGATCGACGATTCGACGATGGCCCGTCGTGCCCCGATGATCCGCAACCGCTCCTCGACGTCCAGATCGGCGAAGAACGCCACCCGCGTGTGGAACTCGTTGTCATCGGCCAGCAGGGCCGGGTCGGCGTCGCGGATCATCGCCTGCAGGAGGTCATGACCGGTGTCAGTGAGCCGGTACACGTTGCGCGGCGGACGCCCGGGGCCGGCCTCGGCGGCCACCGGCTCGATCGCGCCCTGCTCCTCGAAACGGCGCAGCGCCGGGTAGAGAACGTTGTTGTTGATCGACCGCCCGCCCAGGATGCGCTCGACACTCTTCTTGATCTCGTACCCGTGCTGCGGCCCGTCCGCCAGCACGCGCAGCATCAGTATGTCGAAGTACATTGAGTTAGCCTAACCTAGGTTAAGCTAACCCTGAACGTGTGGTAGCTCCTGCGTGGCGAACCAGAGGAGTTCGTGGCCCTCCGCGCCGTCGACGATGAACCTGGCGTCGTCGTCACCCTTGTCGGCGGCGGGCAGCGCGGCGACCGCGTCGCTGATGTCGGGGACCGCGAGCAGGTCGTCGATGTGCCCGGCGGCCACCCAGCGCAGCGGGACCGCCTCGGAGATCGCGACCACGGTGGGCTCGTCGAACCCTCCGTCCCTCCCGATCTGCTCGTCCGGCACGTCGGCGGCGAGCACCACCCGCCGGCGCGGCGCGTCAGGGTCGGACAGCAGCAGCCGGAGCGACGCCCGGGCCGCGTGGGTCATGGCTACGTACTCGAGTTCTTCGAGATCCCCGCTGGCGTACCACTCACGCAGCGCGGGCGTGACCGCGAACCCGGTCAGCGGGGCCGGGCCGAT
>Ga0302325_10020335_pt1 | contig 13919 bp, 11 predicted proteins | sample Palsa_T0_2_FD_201948 | JGI IMG/M metagenome (GOLD analysis project Ga0302325, IMG submission 201948) | Peat permafrost microbial communities from Stordalen Mire near Abisko, Sweden - Palsa_T0_2 | ecosystem: Environmental > Terrestrial > Soil > Palsa > Peat permafrost | place: Sweden: Abisko... | reverse complement strand
AGCGGGAACTGTGTTGCGACGACCTTGCAGTTGTCGCGAGCGGTGACATACTCACTTATGCTCGCGAACACATGCCCGATGACGACCGGGCCGGGCTTCTTAACACTGGCCTTGCAGCTTCCGTTTGAGTTCGCCTAGCTAGCCGCAGAATTCCTGCATCAATGCCGTATCCTTTGGCTCTTCGGCAACGGAGAAGTAGGGGAGCAGTTTGAAGACCGCAGCACCTATTCCGTGGCGACGACGTGCAGAATCTGACGGATGATTCCCTCGTTGGTCTCTTGTCCCCTCGGCTGACTAACTGGACCAGAGAACTTTGTTGCTCCAGCTATCGTAGATCCAGATTTTTGCGAACGGTCCGTTGGGTATGAGCGCGGCTGCGATTTTTGCCTCGCTGCCGGTAAGGCGTTCGACCGGTAGAAATGGAAACTGCTTGTCGTAATGGAGAATCAGTTCCACCGGTACGCCGTTTGTCGTGTATGAGCTTGTAGCTTTCTTGTTGAGCATCCGAAAGAGTGGGCCTTCTTCTTCAAAGAATCCTCCCGTGGTTGCTGACCCGCTGCGGCTGAGATTCCTTGCCAACTCCTGATCGGTGATCTCGCCAAGCTCATAGAATCGCGGTGCACCTTGGACGGTGCAATTCATGTCGGGCAAGGGCGGCTCTTCGTTCTTTTCGCTACCGGGATCGACTCCAAGACCAGCAGCACCCGCGAAGCCCTTAAAGATTTTCATCTCCAACTGGCGCTTCTTTTCGGGACTAGGAAGTGCATCGAAGGCTGCCCGTTTCTCGTCTGTGGTCATCGATTGCCGGCTACTATTATGGCGCACCGGATGAAATCAGATGCTTACGGACTGACCTATGCCAACCTATGGCCGTAAAATGCTTCGGTCCCAAGTACCCTGCTGGCGGTGAGCTGCGATTTCGGCAATTTGGGTAATGCCCGTTGGCAGCGACAGCAAATATGGCGCTCCTAGCAACGGAGCCTCTATAACTTAGACATTTCAAAAACCTGTCAAGTGTCCGAATCCCTCTCTCTCCGCCAGTTTTGTTCAATAACCTTCTCATCGTGCCCTTTGCGCTGATTACGGCTGGCCTAAGTGTGTGGTTGAATTCACTTCTGCCCTCGATTGACCCCAATCTGATCTCCCTGGCGAAGCCCTTCCGTCCATAAGATCATGAGCGACATTTGAAAAGGCTCGCAAACGAATACCTAACCTACTATCACGAGGACCGTACTCACAAATCGTTGGAAAAGCAAACGCCGGGTCGGCGGCCAATACCTTTCTTCATCACGCTGCAAACCATTTTCGCCGCCACGCTTCTCTATGGCGTGGTCGCCGGCGGGCCTCTTGCGCGCGCAGTCTTTTCGCTAGGCTGGCTCCGCTGGCTCGGAGGAATATCCTATGTAGCGGGCCGTGAGCGCGTCTATAACGGAACGGCTGGAACGGCGTCTTCTGCTCGCCGCAAAGACGAGTGCCGCCAAACCGATGCCGCAAAACGCAAAACCAGAGGGCTCCGGAGTGGCCGTGGCGTTCGTGAACGCCTGCACATCGTCGATTCCGAGCACGTCGTTAGAAAACCCATTCGCCCAGACTGGAAGCCGAGTGTAGCCGGGTCCGGCGAGATATTGATTCTCCAGCGGCGTTCCGCCATGCGAGTCGTTCTCGAGGGTTTGCGAGGCGAGCGCGGTTCCCCCGACAGTGGCTATGGTCAGGGTCGTGTTGGAAATATCGGTTGGGTTGGCATCCGACTGGCTATAGGTAAACTGAAAGTCATACCAGCCAGAGGTGGTAACCGTGTAAAGCGGCGATGTGCCGCCATCCAAGCTGATCCCTACGCTCCCCCCGTTATAGGCCAGCTGGAAATTGTGCTCCGCGCCATAACCAATTCCCCCATTGAGGGCGACATCGGTTGGGTCGGTCGAAGAGGGTGCATCGTCGATCCAGAATCCATCCTGGACGCCCGCCCCCATGGTCAGCAATGTATTGACGTAAACATCGATCGACTGAGTGAAGGGACTTCCCGGATACGGGGGGGCGCTAGAATTACCGAAAAAGCTGAGTCCTCCGGTGCCGTACCCCGGCAAATAAGAGTTCGGCGAATTGGTGACTTCCGCGTAATAACTTCCGTCGGCAGCCGTTAGCCCGAGCGAACCTCCGCCACTTGCAACCCGTGTGATGGTTCCGACAGGACTCCCGCCTGTGTCGGGGGTCCAGCCGCTCGTATCCGTTTCAAATCCCTGGAAGTAAAGCGAGCTTCCGAAACTCGTTTGCGCGGCGGCAAGCGCGAGCGCAGCGAAAAGCAACGCGGGCATTCTCATAATTGGTGGCTCCTGAGTCGTGTTGAGTGTATGTCTGACCTGACCGATATTTTGTACCAGTCCGACAGAGAGTATAGCGCGGCGATGAGAGGGCAGAAAAATGAACTGGTTTTCGAACGCGCTTAGACTTGGTCGAGCCGACGAGGACGCTCTGGGCAAAATCGAGCCACCATGCCGTTCGAGCAAGGCACCGTGGTGGTCGCAATCGTCGCCTGTTGAGTGCCCTCATCGTGAGCCGCAAGGCTTAGGGGAAATAGTCTGGCTCCCCAGCATCAATTCGGACCACGTTTCACGGCTCGGTCTTACCCCATCGAATCAGTCTGGGTCCGCATACTTTGTCTGAACTAAGATAAGGGAACCATGAAAAAGTGTTCGCGCTCGGCTGGCTATCCGCTGCTGTCGATTCTGATCATCTCGTCCGCCTCTGCGGGGTCCTCGGTTTCGATCCCCTTCGTATTCGAGAAGAACGCCGGCCAAGTGGACCGGCAGGTCCGGTTATTCGGCCGATTGAATAGCGCCGGTCTCTGGTTGCTGGATTCGGGCGCGGTCCTGAGCGTCGATCAGGCAAACCGTCGCTGCGTGCTGCGCATGAAGCTGGAGGGCGCGCGCCCGCATCCCATTATCGAAGGAATCCAACCGCTCGCCGGGAAGACCAACTACTTCACGGGTAACGATCCATCCCAGTGGAGAAGAAACATCGGCCAGTATGGTGCCGTCCGCTACCAGGACGCTTACCCGGGTGTCGACTTGGTATTCCACGCCAGCGCGCAGATTATCGAGTATGACTGGATTGTTTCGCCCGGCGCCGATCCACGGCAAATCCGCATGTCCTTCCAGGGCGCGAACCAGATTCGCATCGACAACTCCGGCGATTTGGTGTTGCGGATCGGCGACGTTGAGGTGCGCCAGAAGCGCCCGCGCATTTTCCAGGATGGCGGCGACGTTCAAGGACGGTTTGTCCGCCGTGGCCGGGCGATCGGATTCGAGCTGGCCAGCTACGACCGGTCCCGCACGCTGATCATCGATCCCATCCTTACCTACGCCACGCTCCTAGGCGGCGCGGGCAATACCCTGAACGTAATCGGCGACTTTGCCCAGGGGGTCGCGATGGATACGCAGGGAAATGCGATTGCCGTAGGTAGGACTGCTTCCACAAACTTTCCGACGAAGAATGGCGTTTACGATGCCAATCCGGGAACAATCGTCAATGCCTTTATTACTAAAGTGAACCTATCGGCAACCGGAGCCGCCTCGATCGTGTGGTCTACATACTTAGGCGGAAGCGCGAGCACCACCGAAGCGACGGCCGTCGCGGTTGACTCCGCAGGGAACGTTTACGTCACCGGTGAGACTGCCGCGTCTAACTTCCCGCTTAAGAACCCGTTCCAAACCGCCTTCAATTCGGCGATGAACTGCACGGCCGTTTCAGGGGGGCAAGGTCTCTGTTTCATGAACTTCGTCACGAAGTTCTCCGCGGACGGGAGTCAAGTCGTTTACTCCAGTTACCTGGGCGGCACACAAGCAAGCAATTACGCCACCTCAATCGCGGTCGACAACTCCGGCAGCGCGTGGGTAACCGGTACTACGCAATCGGGGGGCTTCCCCGTGGTTGGCAATGCCATCCAAAGGATTCTTACCTCCGATCAGAACGGGTTTGTCACCAAGGTAAGCCCGGACGGATCAAAACTCCTGTATTCCACTTATCTGGGAGGAGGGAGCACGGACAACTTGCTTGGAATTACGGTGGATGGCGCGGGCAACGCTTATGTAACGGGCTGGACAAATTCATTCAACTTTCCGGTAGTGAATGCCTCAGGCTCGGGAACGAACAACCGGGTGACCAACTGGACCTATGACAATGTTGGCAACATCATGTCGATTCCGACCATGCAGCGCACGTTCAGCTTCGACGCAGAGAACAGGCAGACGTCGGCCGTGATTAATGGGACGGGATCGGCATACACCACTACGTACACTTATGACGGTGACGGTCGCCGCATTACCAAATCCACCGGCGGGGCTTTACCCACGGTGTACGTGTATGACCCCACTGGTCAGCTGGCAGCCGAATATGGCCCGGCGACCGACCAGGAGTCGGGAACCTATTACTTAACAGCAGACGCTTTGGGGTCAACGCGATTGCAAACCAATTCATCGGGTGTGGCAGCTAACTGCTACGATTACCTACCGTTCGGCCAGGAGCTGTTCGCTGGAACCGGCGCGCGTGTAGCCATTTCATCCGGCGGTTGCTTCGTCCCTTCTCCTGATTCGTTCAACCTCAAGTTCACCGGCAAAGAACGCGATGCCGAATCGGGACTGGATTACTTCGGGGCAAGATACTTCTCGGGACCACAGGGAAGGTTTACAAGCGCCGACGAACCATTTGCAGACCAGCATCCGGGGAATCCTCAGAGTTGGAACCTATATGCCTATACGCTGAACAATCCCCTGAGCTACACAGACCCAACGGGGCAAGCATGTGTGCAAGGCGACGACGGGAAGTATCACGATGATAACAGTGGTGGGCAGTCTTGCGCGGATGTCACACAGGCCGACAAGCAAGTAACTCCGAGTTTGACCGTGACCGCGAATTCGTACGGATCGACATACGCATTCGACTATCAGGGCAAATACATCCAGGGTTCATTTAGGCCTCCCACTGCTAAGGAAACGGCGATTCGCGGCGACACCGTCAATATGTTTATGAACCTCTCCGTTGCGGGCGACGGCCTCAAACTGGGGGTCGTTCTCGGCGCTGCGGGAAAGGACGCGATTGCAGCGCTTAACGCAATGCGGGGAGGGATTCTTTACGGATCGACTTTCGACAAGGCAATCGAGGGCGGTGTTCAAATGGTCCGCTCCGGTGGAGCCGCTCAAGCTGCGGCGGATTTTGATGCCGTGGTGAGCGCAAGTGGCGCGCAGGTAAGAACCTATGGAACGGTCAAATCGGCGACGCTTGCGGATGGCAGTGAGGTTACTTTACGGACGAGCACTACAAAGGGTTTTCAAGGGATTCCTACGCTGCAGTTCCGAGATCAAGTCGGCGAGTTCGATGTGAAGATTCGCTACTGAAATACCATGATGAACGATAATCGATTAACTGCGGTTGAATCTGATGTTGGTCTTCAACGGGCACGAATGTTGATTGCCGACATGATCGAAGACGCAGGGAATTTCAGACCCGAATGGATTGCCGAAGGAGACTGGATAGTGGTGCCAGTCCAAAGCGCAGACCACTTCGGCAAAAAGGACATCGAGCATTTAACGGCGGCGTTTCGTATAGCGGGGTGTGGCGAGTTCCTGGCCGTGGCGACCGAGCCACTTGAGAACACGCCTGTTTGTTATAAGGTGCCAACGACCGAAGATGGTCTACGCGAGTTAAATGAAGCAATCCGGGATTTTTGTTTCATCCTGCTTCCTGAGGATCGGTCTTGGGCAGTCGTTTGTACCAAGGACGATTACTACCTAGTCGGTGGACCTCTTCCATTCGTTCTCTTGGCCCTAAAAAAACCTATCGCACAGGCGCGTGCTGACTTTCTAGGATTCGCTGAGAATACCCGACACCCCAGGATGAGAAGCGGTCTGATGGGTGTAGCAACGCGCTACGAGGGCACAGGACCGTCAGGATTGTCAGGGGCGTCTTTTCGGCAATCACTCCTGCCCCCGTCTTGACTTCTGGTTTATGCCGAGCACGCATGGGGAATCAACAGGTTACCGAGCGGCATCCGAAAAGCTCCGAAGAGCCGCCTTTGGCGGCTGAAGTAGGGGTGATACGCCGCCCCTTCTCAGGGTGCGCATTCAGCGGTAAGCATCTTTGCGATGACGGACCCGGAGAATCTCGATGGAATCGGCGAGATCGTGAAAGCGGACGCGGTAATCGCCGAGCCGGAGGCGAAACTCGGGCGGCTCGATTCCCTGCAGCCGTTTCACATCGCCTTCCTCGGTGGCGACGAAGCGAGCGAGGCCATGCAGGAGATCGATGGCGGTGTCGCGGTCGATGGCGCGAACGTCGGCACGGGCCTGGTCGGTCCAGGCGATTTTCTTAGCCATTTTTTCTTTAGCCGCCGTCTTTAGTGGGAACCCTTCGGATCGGCCGGAAGCGGGGTTTGCCCCATGCGCTCGAAGTCGGCCATGGTAAGGCCGAACTCGGCGAGGACTTCCTCGTGCGGAATGGGCTGGTTGTGCTTGAGCCACTCGCGGGCTTCGGCCACAGCCTGCTCTTCTTCTTCGCTGATCTCCTCATCTTCGAGCGGCGCGTTGCGCAGGGCGGCGGCTACCGGATCGACGATGGTTTCCAGCAAACCGACCAAGGCTGTGAGTTGCGTCTCCGGCAGACGGTCAATCAACTGGTGGGCGTGCTCTCGTTCGCTCATCGTGTGTTCTCCTTAGCCGCCGAAACGACCATGCCCGCCGACCAACGGCGCGCCTCGTGGGTCAACAGCAAACCTTCGAGCACGCTCCTGACGACCTTTTTTTCATCGTCGCTAAAGCGCGAGATGGCTTCAAACTGCAAACGAAGGTCCTCATCTGGTCCCCTCTCGGCCTTTCCAAAGAGCAGCTCATCGGCGCTTACGCGCAACACCTGCGAGAGTTTCCGAATCACGTCCAGAGTGGGTTGCGATGCTCCGGCCTCGTAGCGCTTCATCTGCGTGATACCCAGCCCAACCAGCTCCGCAAGGGCCTGTTGTGTGAGGCTGCGCTCTTTACGCAGCGTGGAAAGCCGCTGCGGGAAACCGTTGTTCCCAGGTTCGTCCTTTCGGGGCCGTGGCATATAGCCAGCATAGGAATACGAATCGAGCACGTTGACCATGTTAGCCTCTATGTGATACCACAAAGATACCACATATGGATCTTGACGGGGATCAATTAAGATCCCTGAAAAGGCCACAAAAGGAGACCCGATGGCGCGCATACCGGACGAAGAGATCGAGCGGCTGAAGCGAGAAATCCCCATCGAGCGGCTGGTGAAGGCGGCCGGCATCGAGCTGCGCAAGCACGGTGCGGATCTGATCGGACGTTGCCCGTTTCACGACGACCGCGAGCCGTCGCTGGTGGTCACGCCGGAGAACAATCTGTGGCATTGCCTGGGCGCCTGCAACACCGGCGGCTCGGTGATCGACTGGATTATCAAGACCCGCGGCGTCAGCTTCCGCCATGCCGTGGAGTTGCTCAAAGCCGATCATCCCTCGCTGTCCGCCCAGGTAGAGAAGATCGTTCGCAAGAACACGACCGCGAAGCTCGCATCGCCGGTCACGCTCGATGCCGGCGATCAGGAGAGTCTGCGCGGCGTGGTCGGCTTCTATCACGAGACGCTCAAAAACTCGCCCGAGGCGCTGCGGTATCTGGAAGGCCGCGGCCTGGTACATGCGGAGATGATCGATCACTTTAAGCTGGGCTTCGCCAACCGCAAGCTCGGGCTGACGCTCCCGGACAAGAACCGCAAGGCCGGAGCGGATCTGCGCGGACGCTTGCAGCGGCTCGGCATCCTGCGCGCCGAAAGCGGCCACGAGCACATGAACGGTTCTATCGTGTTTCCGATCTTCTCGCTCTCTGGCGAAGTGCTCGGCATGTATGGCCGCAAGATCACGCCCGGATTGCGCGAAGGCACTCCTTTGCATCTCTACCTGCCGGGGCCGCATCGTGGAGTGTGGAACGAAGAGGCACTGGTCGCATCGAAAGAGATCATCTTGTGCGAATCGATTATCGACGCGCTGACGTTCTGGTGCGCGGGGTTCCGCAACGTGACGGCCAGCTACGGTGTGAACGGCTTCACCGAAGATCACCGGGCCGCGTTTCAGAAGCATGGCGTTCAGCAAGTCTGGATCGCTTACGACCGCGACGAGGCCGGCGACGCGGCGGCCGAGCGGCTAAAAGAAGAACTGCTGAAGCTCGGCATCGCTTCGCATCGCGTGCTGTTTCCGAAAGGGATGGATGCGAACGATTACGCGCTGAAGGTGAAGCCTGCATCGCAAAGCCTGGCGGTACTGTTGAACAGTGCCGAGTGGCATGAAAAACCCGATCCGGCGGCTAAAGAAAAAACTATCGAGCCACAACCCGTCATCCCTTTCGCCGCCGAGCCGGAGATCCACGTGAACGGCGACGAGATCACCATTCCGCGCGGCGACCGCCGTTATCGCATCCGAGGCCTTCAGAAGAATCTCAGCCCCGAAGTGATGAAGGTGAACGTGCTCGTCAGCAGGCAGCACGAGTTTCACGTCGATACATTGGACTTGCAGACCGACCGCCAGCGCGCCGCCTTCATCAAGCGCGCGGCCGAGGAGCTGGGCATGCAGGAAGACGTCATCCGCAAGGATGTCGGGCAAGTCTTCCTGGCGCTGGAACGCCTGCAATCCGAGCAGATCCGCAAGGCGCTGGAGCCGACCAAACCGGAAGTCGAGCTCAGCGACGAAGACCGCACTGAAGCACTCGCGTTGCTGAAAGCCCCGAAACTCCTGGACCACATTCTGGAAGACTTCGACAAATGCGGCCTGGTCGGAGAGCAAACCAACAAGCTGATCGGATATTTAGCCGCCATCTCGCGGCATCTGGAATCGCCGCTGGCTGTGCTGGTGCAATCTTCATCGGCAGCAGGAAAGAGCTCGCTCATGGACGCGGTGCTGGCTTTCGTGCCAGAAGAGCAGCGCATCCAGTTCTCGGCGATGACGGAACAATCGCTGTACTACATGGGCGAGATGGATCTGAAACACAAGGTGCTGGCCATCGTGGAAGAAGAAGGAGCCAGCCGCGCCGCCTATGCGCTGAAGCTGCTGCAAAGCGAAGGCATTCTTTCGATAGCCTCCACGGGAAAAGATCCCGCGACGGGTCGCCTGGTCACGCATCAATACCGCGTGGAAGGCCCGGTGATGATGTTTCTCACCACGACGGCTATCGACATCGACGAGGAGCTGTTGAATCGTTGTCTGGTGCTTTCGGTCAATGAAGATCGCGAGCAGACGCAGGCCATCCACAAACTACAGCGGGAACAGCAGACGCTTGCAGGCCTCATCCGCCGCCAACAGCGGCGCGACATTATCCGGCGGCATCAGAATGCACAGCGATTGTTGAAGCCGCTGTTCGTAGTGAATCCGTTCGTCGATACATTGACGTTTCCTGATCGGCTCACACGCATGCGGCGCGATCACATGAAGTATCTGACGCTCATCCGCGCGATAGCGCTCTTGCATCAGCATCAGCGTCCGGTGAAAACCGCGCCGTCTCAAAATGGCGGGCTTTCCTACATCGAGGCCACGCGCGAAGACATCGCCACGGCGGACCGTCTGATGGAAGAACTGATGCGCCGTTCGCTGGATGAGCTGCCGTCGCAAACGCGCCGTTTGCTTGAACTGATGGACGAGATGCTGAGCGGAGAATGCCAGCGGCTCAAAGTGGAACGAAGTGATTTTCGTTTTAGCCGCCGGGATGTGCGCTCTCACACCGGCTGGGGCCACACGCAGTTGAAAACCCATCTGCATCGCCTGGAAGAACTCGAATATCTGATCGTCCATCGCGGCGGCCGGGGGCAAACCTTCGTGTACGAACTGAACTGGTCGGGGCTGGAAGCAGAGAAGTCGGGGGCAAGTCGGCCTCAAGCCGGGGGGATGTCGGCCACCGGTCGGCCCTCTGAAACCCGCATGAATACTGGCGTAAACGGCGTTTTTCACGAAAACAACGGAAAAAGCATATCTGTGGGTGCCGGATGAGCCGCGTCGTACGTAAACGTAAAGCGGCCCCCGCTCCGGCTACGCCGCTCCAGTCGCTACTGGAGAAACATCTCGAAGATCTGCGTGTTCGCAACTACTCCGAATACACGGTGAAGAACCGGCGCGTGCATATCGGCTTCTTCCTCGACTGGTGCGGCGAGCGCGGCCTCACCGAGCCCGTGGAAGTGACGCGCACGGTGCTGGAAAGCTATCAGCGGCATGTCTTCCATTACCGCAAGAAGAACGGCGAGCCTTTGAGCTTCACCGGCCAGCACGACCGCATCGTGCCGTTGCGCGTGTGGTTCAAGTGGATGGCGCGGCAGCATCACATCCTGCACAATCCGGCGAGCGAGCTGGAACTGCCACGGCTGGGCGTCCGGTTGCCGAAAGCCGTGCTGACGGCCGCTGAAGCCGAGCAGGTCATCGAACAGACCAACGTTCACGATCCCCTAGGACTGCGCGATCGCGCCATTCTCGAAACGCTGTACTCGACCGGAATGCGGCGGCTCGAACTGGTGAATCTGACGCTGTGGGATCTGGATCTGGAGCGATGCACCGTGTGCATCCGCCAGGGCAAGGGGAGGAAAGACCGCATCATTCCGCTGGGCGACCGCGCGGCGGCATGGGTGCGCAAGTACCTGGAGGAGTCGCGCCCGCAACTGGCCACCGAACCGGATGACAAAATCGTGTTCCTGTCCAATGCCGGCGAGCCGTTCTCGCTCGACTACCTCACCGAAGCGGTGCGCGGCTACGTGGAAGCGGCCAACGTCGGCAAGCGCGGAGCATGCCACCTGTTCCGCCACACCATGGCGACGTTGATGCTCGAAGGCGGCGCCGATATCCGTTTCATCCAAGCCATGCTCGGACACGCGGATCTGAAGACCACGCAGATTTACACGCACGTCGCGATTCGGCAGTTGCAGGAGATCCATCGGGCGACGCACCCGGCAAAGCTGGAACGCGACCAGCGCGAGATCGACTGTGTACTCGATACCGAAGTGAAGACCGATCCCGAGGAATAAAGACGTGGTGCGCACGCGTCCGCTCTGTCGCGATGCTCCTCCGCGGCCGTGCGTGGTCGAATCGTTTGATGGCCTCCCGGCAGGTGGAAGGCCGTCGCCGCGCAGATTGCCTCTGACATAAGGCGACGTTATCCGAAGCCGAAACCCCGCTGCAGTCGCCCGGCGCTCCTTTGCGGCGGCTGTCCGATAACGCGATCTTATGTCATCGGCGGGGCGCAACGCCGGCATCACATTGGGTCGGGGAAAGCGCCGCCGCACGCAATCCGCGTGCAGCCTCACGTTGATCACCGCGCCGCTCTGGTCCACGCCGTCCGCTTACGCGGTCGCCGTCTCCCTGCGCGAACCGCGCGGCAAGGTAGAAACCCGAAGCGCCCCTTTCCCTCGCCGTAAACCCTCTCGCGCCGGTCCTCGCCCTCAAGGGTCCGCTGCGCCGCGCAACCCCAGCGCGCCCTTGACCGCTCCGGGCCGCCGCGAAACTCCCTCCTCATATGAAGGAAAGGGCCTCTCTGAAAGGAAACTCCATGAACCCTCTACAACTCTGGACCGTGCAACAGTTCACCACCATCGCCGGCCATCCCTGGTACGCTCTCCAGCAACACTCCGACGGCGGCGTCCTTTGGCAGTTCACCGGCTACCGCCACGAAATCGACGCCCTCGCCGCCAGGCTCGCCATCACCCCCGAGAAACTTCCTCCCATCTCGGAGCAAGACTTCTTCGCCCGCTGCCGCTCCGAACTTTAGTCACGCCTCATGCCTGCCTTTTTTCTTTAGCCGCTGCCGTCTCTTGCCGTTTTCGTCAACCGTGCCACGGGGTATGGTCTGCCATTCTGTGGCCGAGGAGATTACGCGCTCACCATCGGAGAGCCGATCCCACCGCGCCGGCGTACTAGTCACCGCCGTGCAACGTGTGCGAGCGATGGTGTTTGCCGGTGCATCACCGGCCCCACGCCGTTGCGGGTTAACAAACGGATCGGGGGGCCTCCTCAGCGTTACAATGATCGCCAGTGAATCCGGCGGCTAAAACAGAAACGGTTCCTCCTTTAGCCGCCTTCTTCCAGCTAACCGAAAAACCGCATCTGGGCCATCCACTTCCCACAGCCGCACTTTACCCCGGCGTCACGCTCGCTATCTCCAACACCGCATCGGGCTTGCACGCTTTCTTGTACGATTCCGACAGAAGATCCCGTAGTACCGGCAAAGAACGCGATGCGGAATCCGGGTTGGATTACTTTGGTGCCAGATACTTCAGCGGGGCGCAGGGGAGGTTCACCAGCCCTGATCAGCCGTTCAATGACCAGGACGCCTCCGATCCCCAAAGCTGGAATCTCTTCGCGTACGGCCGGAACAATCCGCTTCTTTACACTGACCCTACCGGCGACGAAGTAACTTGCTCAGGTGATGCGGACAACTTTAAGTGCATTGACAACGCTCCGCCGGCCCAACCGCCTCAAGTAGACACCACTCCTTCGGCGCTACCGTCACTCATGCTGAATGTGTTGATTACGTCCGTGCAGGTGGTTCAGCGGACGCAGCAGGCACTCCAGCCGGCAATCGACTGGTTCCAGCAGCCACGAAACCCCTTGTGCATGGCGGGCTATACGGGCGTGGGTGCCTCAATCGGTTTCTGGGCTGGGGGCGGGCTGGGCTCGTTAGGCCTAGCGGGCGGGCCAGCAGCAGCCGCCACGATTCCGGGCGGCGCCGCTGGTGGTTCCGCCTTCGGAGGCGGAATCGGCGGGCTCGGCGGCATGATCATGTGCAGCAGCGGGACCGGTGAAGGCGGCGGCGCGAGCTCTGGAAGTGCTCAAGACAAGAAACTCAGTCCGAGCGAGATCAAGAAGCTTGAAAATACTACTGGTGAATCGGCGCACCAGATAAAGACCGAAGCCCTGGGTACCAACAAGAATATCTCTCAATACGACCTTTACAAGGATTCACAGGGCAACGTGTTTGTTAAGGGCAAGGGTGGTGTTGGAGAGGCAATTCCAACAGGATTGAAAATCAACTAACCATGAGCCAAAGCTTCGATGATCGCGTAACGATGTACCTGGCAATCGAAAGTGTCGAGTTGGCGCCGTCGATCTTGACGGCACGACTGGGGGTGCGACCCGACAGAGAATGGGTTATCGGCGACGTTCGTGGCAAAACCGGAAAACGCTGGGAGTCTCATGGCTGGGTGGTGGAAACGACGGTCCGTTCTGAAGAGAGCGGGGGGCGATCGGCATCTGAACTTATTCCGATCGCTATGGAGAGATTCGAGCGCAAAGTGCGACCGTTTGCAAAACTCGCTTCCTCTCTGGCCAATTCTGCGCAGAGATACGCGGTGCTTGCCGTCCTTGCAGAGGAAGTTCCGGGCATCGAGTTGAGCCATTCGTTCTTGCAACTCCTTACCGAACTCGGAGGGACGTTTCAAGTTGATCTCAGTACGCAGCTTCCAGTCCGTCCAACGATTGATTCTGTTGTTACTCAGTGACGTGTGGTTGTGCAGAGCGCCGTTTGGCCCGCACGCCGGATCAACCAGTTACCGAGCAGCATCCGGTGCACATTGTCGGGAACGACCGTCAGGAAGTTTCCACGGAGAGTTCCGAAATCCCACGGAGGCGTTAAAGCGTGCGGACAGCAATCGTCAGGAACATCTCGGACGGGCCTCGGACAGGGTGTGTAGGTCTTGAGTAATGGCCGGCCTGACTTTGCTGCCAGTTCTTTGAAGCGCGTTTCCCATGTGAGCCATTGAGGGTCTTCTGGCATCACGAACCCGCGGGACCTTAAGACCTCGGCTAGCGCCGGCCTGGGCTTCGAAAATATAGCGTCGGCAGCTACTGCGAGCGCAGCGTAAGCATCCGGTGAACACCACTGGCCTGGGCGAAGGTTGCGGCACATAGT
>Ga0302325_10020331_pt1 | contig 13921 bp, 19 predicted proteins | sample Palsa_T0_2_FD_201948 | JGI IMG/M metagenome (GOLD analysis project Ga0302325, IMG submission 201948) | Peat permafrost microbial communities from Stordalen Mire near Abisko, Sweden - Palsa_T0_2 | ecosystem: Environmental > Terrestrial > Soil > Palsa > Peat permafrost | place: Sweden: Abisko... | reverse complement strand
TGCTGGAGCAAAGTATTGTAACTAGTGTAAATTAGCCTGTAACATACGGTACAAGATTTCATATCTATCACATTACTACCCTGCGCCTGTATTCCCAGCAATCTATCACATTGTCTTAACATACAACAATGTAAATCTCAAACAAATGCTAATTCCTAATTCGTACTCTTCTTTTTTGAGCCGGCGTGTCCAAGTAATGGTTCCGTCTCTTCATTATTTGTTTCTTTGCCTTTCCCTCTCATAGGACTCTCTGAACTACTCCGTGAAGGCCGTTCCTCAATGTGAGATTCTGCGGTCGAGGGTCTCGTCGAGGATATCGTGCTAGGTACATCGCTGACCTCCGTAGCCGCGACCAACGGTGTAACCGGAACACTACCTTCCTCACTTGACACCCGTGCACCGCTCCCCTCCCCGAACGACTTCCCATGATTACCATTACCAACACTAGCGCCAACTTCCACATCCGTTTCCTCCTCAGCACTTTCCTTCTCATCCTCCCCCTTACTCTTCCTCCGAATCTTCTCCGCCTTGATCTGTTTCTGCCACATCGCCCAATAGACACCGCCCTTCCCCCGCTCCGCCATGGCAATCAACTCGTCATGCGTCCCCGCCTCGACAATCTTCCCCTGATGCACACACAGAATCAAATCCGCGGACGTAATCGTACTCAACCGATGCGCAATGACTATCGTCGTGCGATTCTTGGATAATTCGTTGAGAGCAGTCTGGATTTGGCGCTCGGTGGTGGTATCGAGGGCGGAGGTGGCCTCGTCGAGCATGATTATTTTGGGGTTTTTGAGGATTGTGCGGGCTATGGCGACGCGTTGGCGTTCGCCGCCTGAGAGACGAAGGCCGCGTTCGCCGACACGGGAGGAGTAGCCGTCGGGGAATTCGAGGATCCGGTCGTGGATTTGGGCTGCTCTTGCGGCGTCGTAGACTTCTATTATTAGTTCTCAGTGGGAGATTGGGGCGACCTTCATCCGTAGCATCTGGTTTTGCGTACCGAATATTAAACATAATAGTCTCATTAAACAAGACCGTATCCTGTCATCAGGTTTACCGAAACCAAAGAAGACAGATGGGAAGATCTGGGAGGATACCTGCGGAACAATCCCTATATTCTTCCTGAGAGAAGCGAGTTTGACATCTCTCAAATCCTGCCCATCGATCTTAATACCCCCACTCCCCACATCATAAAACCGAAACAAAAGCCTCAATACCGTACTCTTCCCACCGCCGCTCTCCCCCACAAGCGCAACCGTCCTGCCCGCCTCTCCCGTAAACGTAAAATCCTTGAGCGCCTCCCTCCTAACATCATACGAAAAGTTGACATGATCAAATGTAATCTCCCCCTCATTCACAACCAGGTCTTTTGCGTCCGGTTTGTCCTTGATAGTGGGCTCCTGGGTGAACAGCTCGAGCATGCGTTCTGCGTCCACGAGAGTCGATTGGATGCTCCGGTAGTACATTCCTAGGTAGTTGAGCGGGGCTTGGAGTTGGGCCATGTAGGTTAGGAGGGTGACGAATTTGCCTACTGTGGCTTGGGATTGAGAGACGCGGTAGGCGGAGAGGAGACACGCTGCCAGGAGACCCAAGATGAAAATGAACCCCTGGGTGATATTCATGAGATTCAGTGTTGCTATTGTCAGCCCGTGTCAAATTGAATGAGGATACCTAAGGTCTTCTTTTCGGCGGATTGGTAGGTTTGGACGGCTTCTCTGTATCGTTTGAATTCATACTCCTCCGCATTAAAGTACTACATATTAACATACTCAAAAAAGAGGTATTGATGAGTGGAAGTACCTTGACAGTTTCATAATTCGAAATACTATCGTTCTTGATAGCAAACTCTTCACGGCTTTTGGCAACCATATCCCTCCTCAACCCAGTCCTCCAATCGGTAATCTTGATCGTTGCAAAAATATACAACGTCATAACCGCGACAACAATCAACGCAAAATACGCATCAAAGTATACACAGAAGTACACGCACGCCTAACATCAGCGCAAAGAGCGGAGAGAGGTGGATGGGGAGGTTGGGGGAGTACAAGTACTAGATCGACGATGACCGGGAAGATCTGGAAGAGGATTTGTTCTAGGAAGGTATTGATTGCTGCTCCCTTGGATAATGCACTGAGGACTTCGCCGGTCTTTTTGGTTATGTGGAAGTCCAGGGATAAGGAATGGACATGTTCGAATGCTCTGGTGGATAATTCGCGGTATGAGTACTATGTGGTTAAAAGAGAGATGAGGAGAAAGGGTACCTGGCCGACAGGGATCCATACGTAGGAGCGGAGGGCGCCGACGAGACCCATGTTCCCCTGTAAGAAACGAAGGAAGACGTAGATCAGGAGACTAGCCCAGGGCATTTTAGCTATTCTTAGTTTAGTTAGGTAAGAAGGGTACGTGGATTGCCGTTGTCTCCAGTTAATTCATCTGTTACGATGCCGAGTTGACGTGGAATTAGGACGTTAACCACTCGGCCGATAATCAATAGAACTGCCATCAGATTCTTCCACAGTGATCATACGGAAACAGAATACGATAATGCCTTGCAGATATCTGTCTTGACCTGGCCACAGATGCGGGAAGAACACCTGTTACGTCAGACCTCGTACTTCCAATTCATGAATACCTTGAACGACTTGATATATGTCACCCACCCACCTTGAGGCGGAGGATTACTTCCGTATCCACCACGTCCGGCATGAGGATGCGTAGGCCCCGAATCAAATGTCCCATACTGAGTCGGGCCATTAGCTTTTAAGGGCTGTTGCGGCGTCGCTTCCGTATCAGGAATGCTGATGGGTCTATTCCTCTGGATCTCTGAAATAACCGCCAAAAGCAGGAACAGGAATGTTCGTACGGAGGATATACTGACGTGGATGTAGTCGTATTTGTTCCGCGGAGGTGGTGGTGTGGTGACGCTGAGGACGAGTAAGGTCACGTTGACAACTGACGAGAGCATATATGTTCCGAGAAAGGGCCAGTCGATTTTTCCTTGTGCCAGAGGGGACAGAGATGTAAATCGTACAAGGATAATTCCGTATACGAATAGTGAAGAGAGTAAATAGATCTGAAGTCAGGATTGAGAGAGACAGGGAGAGATACCACAAAATCATCATTACTCCACCATCCCCTTTCAACCAGCGCTCGCACAATAACCACAATCCCATCCGCAACCTAAAACGGTAAGTCCCATCTCAAGCAGAAGATACGAAACTCAACACAGCAAGCACAAAAACCCACTTCATCACCTGCGAAGGCTCCGTCACAGCACTCTGACGCCTGCCACCATTTGCACCTTCTCGCGCTCCCCCATCGGCAGCAGGAACACTCGACGCAAAGACAAAGTACAGCAGTATCAGTGTTGGGGCCGTGTAATGGACCACTGCAACAGACACATTCGGCGCATCCAACAGTCCGAACAAGTCCATCCCGCGCTGAAGACTTGAACACGCTTGTTCTCAGATTCGACAGGTCGAGTTGGCCGTGGCTGTGGGCTTACGTGCCCCCCTTTTCGCCGAGAGAAGATCTCCACCGGAATCTCAGAAACTTGCAACGCCGGGAATTCCGATCCGACTCCCCGCTGCCCCACCTCAGAGGACAGCCGTAAACGGTGATCACACGTGAAGTCTGCCGCACTTTGAGCTGTTAGTCATAGGGCTGGCCGGACCAATTCGCTCGAGCCGTCTAATTGGGCCTGAACCCAACCAAACAGACAGTCCGAGATTAATTTCGATTGGGACCAACCATCGGCCAATCAGGGGCCAGTGCTCCCCACTACACCAAGGCCCTACCAAGGGGACTTGGAGACAAAACCTCCATGAAAGTGAGATTATTAGAGAGGAGAGGAATACAGGGAGCGGTATGCAGCATGTAGAGGGACCATGGGGCTATTAGGACGTGTAATTGAATCGTGAGAAACCACACCATTTTGAGGTCGTCTGAGCTGTTTCGTAAAGATCGAGAACGCAAGTCAGACAGTCCAGTCCCCCCCCTGGACTGTCTGTCACACTGGACTGTCTGATTCCAGTTTTGTGGCGTATTCCTTAACTATGGGATTTGTGTGGGCGAATATGATGCTCCAGAAAACCAGACAGTCCACACTAATCCCTATATAAAAATGGAATCTTTGACGTCGAATTTTTCGAGATCGGAATCTCTGGAGAGGGGACTGAGCATCAATTCTTGATGCCCTGACATCACTTGGTCTCTATGCCAAAGGAATCGTGAAAATAATTTCGACGATAGTGTCTCAAAAAGTTCAATGAGATACAAGTGTCACCAAGTGATGGACTAGATACAGAGTTCCAGAGGACTTGGGGCATGTTTTATAATCACTCGATATTATCGACCGATGATTTCTGGAGTCCTTTGGAGGCATTCTTTAAGTAGGGAAGAGTGTTCTGATAGATTTGATAGTGATTAAGATAACCTGTGCCGGTCATAAAGCGTTTAAACTACTCTGCTTCAGCTGTTTCCTCTATATAGTCCCAAAACTGGGGGTTCCCTTCTATCTTTTATAATCTCCGAGCTATGTGTGCAGGGTTCTTGAAAGGAAGCATTCTGTTGCCCTTTCTATAAGAGAAATGTTCCATGAAAGCTTCGCTATCGCCATATTTATCCTTCGCTTTCTCTACGTCTACTGCATCCACATTCTTCTTCTGCTGTCTTAACATCTTCAGGATCTTGGTCCACTTAAATCTGACCCTGTCACCAGGGTAGATGGAACCTTTATCACTTGGAGGACTAGAGTACTTAAACCAGAAGTCATCCACTGAGGGATACGATCTAACCGCAGCAACATAGAACTACAAGTCAGAAGCAGTAAAGATAGTAGATAATTAGAACTAGAAAGATGTGGATGGAAATAGGAAGGAGATTCGATCATTCCGAGACCTCTGCCATGGGATAAGGGATCTCACTTTCCAATTCATCCAAGTGTCTTTAAAAATACTCCATTGTTTTGGTTTTGCCCAACGGTAGACTTCAGCCCAGTACTTGAGTAGAATAGGGACTCCCTTAATTCTGAGATAGGAGGAGCTCTCCCAATCGTCAGGGAGCTGATCTAAATCATCAGAGTACTTGAGATGGGACGGATTGGATATATCGAGAGCGGTGAAAGTGATGGTCTTCTTAAAATCAGTTAGGAATAGAGTGTCACAAACCAACCCCGCTGTGCGACGTAGCACAGCAATGTATCATGTAAATAGTTAGGTTAGAGTGCATGGGACTGCTAAAACCCCGTCGCCACACTGTAGAGCTCTTCATCTCGCAAGGTCACTTCAAATCCTCTTATTCCTATTCGCAGCCTGTAGTCTCATTCCTGACATAGAGTCTTCGACTTTGGCTTGACAGGCGATAAAGACCTACTAGAGGTGGCCTGGCTAGACTGAAGGTCTCTGCTGGGCGATTGAACAGCAGTATGGTGGGCCAAACTCTGAAGCAAGGCTGGAATATCGATTTCTCCACTATCTTTCTTCTCAACTATATAGCAATGGCGATAATTGATGTTAATATTGTGAGATACGGTTGGCGTAATAGGATGCTGAAGGCCGGTGGCTCTGGAAATGGTTGTACAGGTGCCAGCAACTGAACTTGACTCGGTTTCGTTATTATCGAGCTCGTCCTCTTGATCAGGGAGAGCCAACATCTCTTCATAGCTTTGTTCCTCATACTCATGATATTCATCTGTCTATCAACATACTGCGTTAGCGTTGCCTCTGTGACACTAGTTGAGACACTTACCCACAACAATAAGGCTTCCTTCTCTACTTCAGTGCGAAGATCGGATTTATCAAATTCCAGTTTTGGCACCCTCAGAGAGGAAGAGTTGTGAAGGCTTTGGCCTTTCTCAATCATACTCCTCAGATGTTTCTGAGATAATGTGTTCTTTCCTCTGCTCCTTTGAGGAGTGTGCGCTTCGCTGGTGGCAGCTTTCGCATGGCGGTTAGGAGTTATGCTGTTGTGGTGTCTCAGTGGAGAAAGGACTTAGTGTGCAATCGGATATTCTGAATCCAACCAAAACCCAAAACATTGACACCTGATCACTTTATCCCTCTTAGTGTTAACTATCATTCTGACTTTGAACGGCGAAACCACAGCAAACTATGTCATCTGCAGCGGAGCTGGAGCGACTTACAGATGCAATTGATAAAGAACAAGATCTGGAAGAGCAACAGATGCAAACATGATTGGATCTTTCCGAATTGAGTGAAACCATCAAAGTTGCTTCAGAAGGGGCACTGGCAGCAAAGACTGTAGCGAGCTATTGCAGGTACGTTCTTTCTTCTTTCTATTAGCAACATGTTGATTGTATCAAGTTTATGGAAAGCCTTTGAGAAGTTTGCTGAAAAACATTTCGAAAAAACCGACATCGGAGATGCTGTGCACAATCCAAGTAAAAAGACACCCGAGTTAATTGCTGCATGGATCTTTCAAAAGTGTGAACGTCCAGACCCTCAAGACCCAGCGAGACAAGACTGTGAAGGCGCCACCTTCTCTCAAGCTCTTAAAATGAGAGCTGCTATCAGTTATCATTATAGGCAACAAGAAGGAAGAGGAACAGAGAAATGGCATAGAGATCTTCAAGGAACCTGGCTTGGGAACCCCGCTCTATCTTAGGTGGTTTCGAAGTTCATGATCTCGCTACAAAAAGGCAAGGTATATACCTTCCTCCACGTCCCAGTACCTTTGAACTGTTTAAAAAACGCAACTCAGAAAGCTCGAATATCATAAAGATCTTTCCTCATCAAGTTATTCAGATGCTAACCTGTTTCTAGATTAGACGTGGGGAAGTAGCACAAAGTGTGCACTCGATCACTCCAATGCTTCTTAAGCGCCTCTATGAAAAGAACAAATCAGTCCCTATAAGTCATGACTTCATGAGAATGCGCAAATTCGAAAATACCGAGGACATTCACTGGGGTGGAGGAAGGCTCAGGATGATGCTTCAATGCATCTATACAATCGCGTTCTTATGCTTATTACGATTCGATTAAGTACTACGGATCCAACTCAAGGACATCGAGGTTGTAGATAAAGAGAAAGGGCACATCAAACTCACTTTACCAGTCAGAAAGACACATCAATATGGAAGTATAGTCTGTTCTCGATATTTATGAGCGTAGAGATTCTACCCTTTCACTTATATTATAATCGCAAAGAATTACACCTTGATCCAGTACATCATCTCTTAAGATGGATCCATATCTCACGCCTGACAACAGGACCGCTATTCAGGAGATTTGATACAGTAGACAGACCCATACTGTCTGGCTCCAATGCCTTAGTCGCTGCTCATTAATTCCAAGTGCTGACATTAGGCCTCTGAACAATTTATTGAACACTTTAGAAACAACTTGTTGGACATAGGGGAAGATCCAACACTCTATGGTACTCATTCGTTTTGACATGGAGGCTGTCAGTATCTATCTAGTGACAGGAGATGGCAACTTCGAAAATTATGTGAATGGGGTGGTTGGAGCATGGACTTTGACAATCTTACTATAGTGAGATACCTAATGAGTTGGAATAACAATCCCACACGACGACGTAAAGACTTCATGGATCCAGAAAAGCAGTTTAGGAAGGAGTGTGGGTATTGTGGGAGGACTTGTGATAATGCTTAAGATATTTGGATATGAGATCTCGGATAAAACGAATTCGGAAAAAACAAATCTCACTAATAAACTTCTCATTTCATTATTCTATATCTTAAGGAAGCATCTCTAAAATATAATCAAGGTCCTTCCCACCCATCTCCAAGAACCTCAAAAGCATCTCTTTAACAGGCCTGCTCAAAGTTTTCCAGCCAGACCCTTCCCGTCCCTGGGCAACCTCTTTCCCACAAAGCACCAACTCAACAAAAGCTGCTTCAACAAAGGCTTCCTCCTCTTTGCAGCCACGATCCAGGAGCATAGTATCCTCAGACATCACTGGGTGATCTGGCATCTTCAATCCATTCACCCTACATCCATAACACTTGGTCTTTTTGGCTCTACGGAAATATACAGCCCTACTATTAATTCAATCAAAGAAGATTATACCTGAGATATTCTCTCTTTTGGAGAAGGGCTGCAGCTTCCTCTTGTTGGACGAGTGGATCTGGAGTGGAAACAGGAGTAGGAGAAGCCTGGGGTTCTTCTCTGTTCCTTTCTGACCTCCTGGAAGGAGATTTCGGGATTTCTGTGTCTGAGTAGGAGACTGGAGTGGAATGGGACTCCATGGTCTCTTCTGCCGGCTTGGAGGACCTTGTAGTGCGCTTAGTGCGCTTAGTGCGCTTCGGAGGCATGTGCGAGTGTGGTTGCGCACTGTGGTTGACGGTGTTGAAGGTGACAGCGTTGGCGGTGACAGCGTTGGTGGTGTTGATGGTGCGCGCTGTGTTTATGGTGCGAGCTGTGGAGATCGGGGTTGGTTGGGTTTCGAATCGCCGACAGTCCTAGTGCGTGGACTGTCGGATTCCGTGAAGAATTAGGTTTTCGACGGTATTTAGTCAGTCTGTTTGAATTCGACCATCAGTTAATTATTTTCACATCAGTAAATTAAGCTATTTAGGTCTCCGTTGAGGTTAAGTGAAATAACCAGCAAATTTTAGGGTAGATTCTTTTGACTCTATTTATCTTAACCCTATCATGTGACTAAATAATTAACCCTATTTTCTCAATTAGACGAACGAATTACCACCTTATCAGACAGCGGTCAAGCGAGAACGTTTTCGACGGGCGAGAACCCACCCCTAGTTAGTCAGCAGTAGCGTGGCCAGCCGCCAGCGTCGCCCAGCGATTGATTGATCGGCTGTTCCTAGGCTTGAAGGCTTCGCCCAACAATCTTTAATTAGCGACCATCGAACAACGCCCCTTTCCCAACCAACTCGTCCCCTTGGCTCGCTCTCTATAAAACCCGCCGGCAATCCTCGAGCGTGGACGCTGCAATGGACTTGACGTTTTTGGTTGCGTGGCAATGGTTCCAGTGGGTTGCGATCCGCATGGCATTGTTCATGGGCCTGTTGACGCTGGGGCCTTCAATTGTGTTGCTTGTGTTTGATCTGGTCTTGTATGCTTATCGCACGATATTCGGCAAGGTGCTATTCCTTGGTGTACGCAAGGCCACGGTAAAGGAGAGGAGAGTCTCCGTCACGGATAAGGGCAAAGTCACGGAAATCGAAACAGTCGAGACCGAGACAGTGCAAGTGGAACTCGAGGCGACGCGATAGAAGAGTGACCGGCGGCGGTACGGAAGACATTGGGCGAACATCATCATCATCATCATCATCATCATTATTGCGGATGTATACACGGAAGAAAACATCATATCGGAGCATTATATTAAACGGGAATTAAAACACGGAAACCGGACGGACGGCGGATTGTGGTTTATGTTTAATTGGGGGGATATCGTTGGTTAAGTACAGGGAGGCTTTGGCAGGAACCCAAGAGGCTCGGGAGACTTTTTGGAACAAGGGATCGAAGGGAACGAAGGGAACGAATGTTTGTGAAAATGTATTGGAGATGATAATTAGATGTCTACCACCCTGATTATCCCGTGCAGTACGCCTTCCCCCATGCTTGCCAAAGATTCCGATAATGATGATGTCTCCCTTATTATCCCATGCTTCACCACACTGGAAACCCCTGCCCCCAAAGACAAAGCAGCTAACTCCCATTCTTCGTATCGAATTGAACCTCCCCGTAAGATAGCCAGATCCTCAATTCCCAGCACTCCCCTTATACATCGGTACTCTCATGATCAATACTCCCATCCGTATCGCCCGACAACTCTAGATCCCCCTCCCGGCTCTCCGCAGTGCACACATTCCTCTTCCACGCCTTCTGCGTCTCATCCAAGCCCTTCGAAGAACTCTCGTGAAACCCCTTCTCGAAGAACAATCTCCCATCGATAGTCTGTTGGATACACTTTCCCGAAACCCACAACCACATGATTAAAACGACCACAGTATCAATACAGGCGATTACTTTGAAGAACGTGTTGTCGAGATGTTCGCCCAAATACCCCGAAGACAAGCCAAAGGTTCCTATACTCAGTCCCCGTCAAGAACATGCACGTGGGGAGATGCTCCTAAGGAAGAGGTGCAGTGTGAGATGGGATCTTACCGATGGGGAAAGTAAACGCCCACCACCCCAGGTTGAATGGAATCCTCCTTCCTCTTCTCAATTTAATTATCACCCCCGTAACGGCTAGGAAAAACCATACTAATGCCCATCCCCAGACTATAAGGCCCATAAGGAGACTTGCCGAAGCCCATACCTCGCCATTCACAGGAGACACAAAGTTCGCCTACACATAAATTACTTCGTCCATTGTCCGAGGATACGGGGGGAGCGGGGGATCAGTACCTTCTGGGCAATCTGACCTAGGTTCATGATCGCGAAGGAGCCTTGTCCTAAAGGTCCTATAGGGAGGAACACACTGACTATATCGGCCCTCTGCGGCCACTACCGATTAACTTCCTTCCATCCGAATGGCGAGGAGATGATGGGCGGACCTTGTGGACGAGTAGTCGCAGGAAGTAGAGAACCAAAATTACATGTGTAAGAGGAAAGCCGATTGCTAATGCAGCGTAACTCCCCAACATGGTCCTATAAAGTGCATCTGAAGAAGTCGAGTCCATGACTGAGCAAAGTATCCCCCCTGTGGCGGAAAGGACGACTAATGTCACGATCGGGAGGATTAATACGCCCGTGAATGAGTGGACCGTATGGGGCTGTAGTGTCAGCCTAGAAAGGTCAGCACCACCTCATCTGGGGGAGGGCTAGGGGGAGGGAGAGACATTGAAGTTAAGACGCCGAAACAAATCAGGAAGGACAGCGCGGCATTTATCCAGAAGAGGATTTCTGTGAAGAGGAGCATGGGGACGCCCCATTTCGGGACGGCGACGTAACTTAACATGCCCACAATCGTACTCAAGCCCATGGGAAATGTTCCCCTACCATTAACACACAGTCCTTTATCAACAGCCAGCGAAGACGACCGTTGGAAAGGGGAGGATACAAGTAACACGACTGCACGGGGTGTTTGAGCACGTCGATGAATAAATGTGGCCACATCAGATATCGCCAGAGACTCCCCGCCGTTAACACCAAAAACAAGAAAACATTCAACATCCAGATGGCTATAGAGATATACTCGAGCCCGCGAAACTGAAACGGCAACTGATGCAATAGAATCGAGACCATCCCCGTCCCCATCGTCGCTCCAAACCATCTACCGTCAACCCTCTCCCAGGAACCACAGGCGAAAAGGGACCCTTACGCAGGCGACAAGTTCTTTATCCTCCCCTTGAGACCTCTGGGTACTTGGCCGTCGGTGTCCATCTGCATCTCGATGGCATGAGCGAAGCAGGATTCGTTGGGGAGTATCTCGGTTCCGAGATGGTGGTATGCATGCGCCCATAGGTTGTATTGGACCGGCGAGATGGAATGAATTGTGGGGAAAATCGGACGAATCGCGGTGGTTGGATGGACGGAAATTGGGGACGATCAGATCACATCATTGCACTCGGAAATCACATCTCAACTCTATTCCAACTTCAACACATGCACATGAGATTCCATTACAAATTTTTATTGCTACTTCTAGCTATTTCGCTACTATCCCACTCGTCTCGCCTCCCTTCCATTGTCTTCGATAATACCATCCCTCACCCCCACCATTCTATTGAGTCGCCAATGCCCCATCCTTATTCTGCAACGCGTCATCTGGCACTGTGCCCCCATCATTAGGCAAACCCCCTAAGAATTCCACTTTCAACTCATAAAGCTGTTTGGGCCCTCTAATTTCCTCCGGCCCCGCCGCAACCACGGTCCCAATATCCTGTTCACAGTCAAAGTATTTCCCCTTGAGGACTTCTTTGCCTTCTCCGCAAGCGAGATATACGCAGGTTTGACCGCATAAACGGGTCTTGCAGCGGAAGAGTTTACTGAATGCTTCGAAGGCTTCTTTAAAGCCGGGGTAAGCTTTAGCGACGTCATCGGGGGGCGATTCTACGGATGTCAGTTAAACGAAATTGGTAGCAGCACAGGGCGACGAGGGGAAGAGGCGGAAGAGGAGGGGGTGAGATGGAGGAGGAACCTTGAAGACCTGTTTTGTTGGCTCCAGGGTGGAGCGCGTAGACGTGAATGTTGTCAAGACCGTCGACGTCAAGTTCAGATTGGAGACATGCCGTTGCACGGATCAAGGCTGCTTTAGCGGCATTATAACTAATACAGAAAGGATGAGTTGTTGTTCCTGATCTGGAAGCCTAACATATTATACACAAAAAACAAGATAGGTAATACGATGTTGATGATCACACCCTCTTTGCGCTCTCGATAGAGGGGAAGGACATTATGCGTAAACAGCATCGCCTAAAATCAGTCTATCCCCATCTCAACCCACACTAAACAATCCTCGCAAACACACAGACATGGAACCGAAATCTCAGGGAAGGACACCATACCGCCTTAAAATTCAACTCAATCTGGTACCAAAACCTCTCCATGGTCTCCATATGAAACGGCCTAGTCGACACCCCTCCCGCATTATTAACAACCACATAAATCGGCCCCGCCTCCTTTTCAATCCTGCTCACCGTCTCGCGCACAGTATCATCCTTAGTCACATCACATGCATAAGTATACACTTTGACGCCCTCTGCCTCACAGAGCTTTTTCGTCTCGGCTAGGTTCTCGAGTTTGAGGTCCAGGATAGCGACGTCGGCGCCGGCTTTGGCGAACGCGTTGGCGATGGCTTGGCCGATTCCCCTTGCACTGCCTAGATCTCAGTACTTGCTCGATGGGTAATTTAGGAAGATTTTTGGTTGGATGTGTGTTTTGGGGATGGGGGGACAAGAGGGGCGGGGACCTGTGATTACTGCGATGCGGCCTTTGAGTTTGCCGACGAAGCGGGAGGGATCGATGGCAGGATAAATATCATCGTGGATCTCTGGTTTTTCTAGTCAACATTAGCTAGCTCGTTTATCCTCAAAATCCAAGAGGACGTACTGAATTGAGTCATTTTGATAGGGATATACAGAAAACGTTGACAAAAAGATGGCCGGGGTTTTTAACAGATCCAGGGAGGGGGAATTATGTGGGGTGTCACCTAACCACCCCCACCGGCAGTTATAACCTACGCTCGAATATATACTAGGGCAACTCGGCAACTCGGCCGTTGATGTGGGGAAGCAAAAAGGCATCTTAACCAGGACGGAACTTCACGAGATGTAAAACACCATACTTCAAAAAAGTCGAGCAAAAATTTCCCCTAATGTTGAGTATACATTATCTCAAAAGCTATGAACCAAATCGATAAACCTAAGATACTACTTCATTCCTACCACTTGAGATCTGACTTATTTGGACCTGCCCTTCATCTCACCAACAAACGGGATATAACAGGAGGGGCTGCAGGGTGTACCTGAACATTCGGATCAGCAGCGTAAGCACAGTCTCTCATGATCAACTTCGCATGGGCCTCACTTCTCGGCTTGATAGTAATCTTAAACGGCGCCTTATCGGAGGCCATGACAGGAATTTTAGCGATATCCAGAGGAGTATTCTAATATCAGTCTCGATGCCACCAAAAAAACCCCAAAGCAAGGCTTAGCCCAGGGAGACATGGGGACGAGGGGTGTTACCGGTTCCTCTACAAAGTCGAAACAGTAAAGCATTCTCGAGAAAGTAATAAACATGTTCTTCCAGCCGACGTTCCAGCCGACACAGAGACGACGTCCTGATCCCCAGCCGAGATGTCCTTGCAACACATCCTTGACATGTTCATTCATGAACCTTCCATAAGCATAACGACCATGAAACACGGTGGTACCGTTCGGGATTAAATTTAATGGCATCCTTGTACTCTGCCTCATTCTGTGAGATGTGCCAACTATTACTCGTAAACACCGTCCCAGCTTCAAACC
>Ga0302325_10020330_pt1 | contig 13921 bp, 15 predicted proteins | sample Palsa_T0_2_FD_201948 | JGI IMG/M metagenome (GOLD analysis project Ga0302325, IMG submission 201948) | Peat permafrost microbial communities from Stordalen Mire near Abisko, Sweden - Palsa_T0_2 | ecosystem: Environmental > Terrestrial > Soil > Palsa > Peat permafrost | place: Sweden: Abisko... | reverse complement strand
GAACGCCGCCAGCCGCACGTGCCCGGCGACCGTGCCCGCCTGCCGGTGCAGACCCGACTGGAGCTCCTCCAGGTCCGACAGCAGGCGGGTGCCCTCCTCGACCAGGTGGCGGCCGTGCCTGGTCAGCATCACGCCGCGGCCGACCCGTTCAAGCAGCGGCACCCCGGTCTGCCGTTCAAGCCGCTTGATCTGCTGCGACACCGCGCTCGGGGTGAAACCGAGCGCGTCCGCCGCCGCCACCACCGAGCCGTGCGATTGGACCGCGCGCAGCGAGTCGAGCGCCACCAGATCAATCATGAAGCAATGCTACCTAATCAGCGGTGGGAACATTCGCTGGTGCTTCATCATCGGCGGCGCTAGCGTAAGTCGCGTGAACCGTCGTGACACCAGCCTCGTCATCCTCGTCGCCGCCCTCTGGGGCTTCAACTTCGTCGTCATCGACTGGGGCATGGGCACCGTGCCGCCGCTGCTGTTCGCCGCGATCCGCTTCTCGGTCGTCTCGCTCGCCTGCTTCTTCGTGCCGCGCCCGCCGGTGCCCTTCCGCATCGTGGCGGCGGTCGGCGCGTTCATGAGCCTGGGCCAGTTCGGCTTCCTCTACCTGGCCCTGCACCTGGGCATGGGACCGGGGCTGGCCGCGCTTGTGCTCCAGTCGCAGGCGGTGTTCACGATCGTGATCGCCAGCGCCGCGCTGCGCGAGTGGCCGACGCGGGCGCAGGTGACGGGGACCGCGCTCGGCGTGGCGGGCCTGTTCGTGGTCGCCTTCGGGCTCGGCGGGCAGGTGCCGCTGGCGGCGCTTGGCCTGTGCCTGCTGGCCGGGCTGTCGTGGGGGGCCGGCAACGTCGTCTCGCGCGCCGCGCACGCGCCCGGCGGCCTCGCGATCACGGTCTGGTCGGCCACGGTGGCCCCGCTCCCGCTGCTCGGCCTCAGCCTGCTGATCGACGGCCCCGCCGCCGTCGGCCACGGCCTCGCCCACCTCGGCTGGCACGGCGCCGCGTCCACGCTGTACACGGCCGGGCTGTGCTCCCTGGTCGGCTACGCGCTGTTCAACCGGCTGCTGTCCCGCTACCCGGCCGCCTCGGTGGTGCCGTGGGTGCTGCTCGCCCCGGTCGTCGCGCTGGCCAGCTCCTGGGCGCTGCTGGGCGAGGCCCCCGGCCCGGCCGAGCTGGCCGGCGCGGCCCTGCTTGTCCTCGGTGTGCTGGTCGCCCAGGGGATCATCAGGCGGCCCTCGCAGCGCGAAGAAATTCAAATTCTTCCGCTCGAACGCACGCGTGACTCCGCCTCTACCGCCGACTCCAGCCCGGCTGCGGCCAGCCGAACCCCGCCCTCGCCCTCCCGACGCTCGGGCGCAAAGAGTCACGGGTGCAGGGACAGGCCCTTGAAGACCTTGTCGACGGCGTTCCGCGGACCGTAGACGGCCAGCCCGACCAGGGGCAGCTCGTCGGCGGCGACGGCGCGGACGACCGCCCGGTTGGCCTCGTCGTGACCGGTCTTGAACATGTCCTCAATGTAGACGGCGGTGGCGAGCGCGCGGCCGACGGCTGCGCCGCGCACCCGGGCCAGGGCCGACGCGTCGGCGGCGTAGATGAGCACCGGCTGGCGGAACATCGGCAGGTAGGCGTTTCCCGAGCCGTCCTCGTATGGCTGACCGATGACCCCCGGGTCCCCGGCGGCCACCGCGCTGGCCAGGAACGCGGTGACGTTCAGCTGCTGCCACAGGGCCAGGCTCTCCTGCACCGCGATGGCGATCTTGGTGTCGAATTTCATTCGTCCATGCTGCCGCCGGGGCCGTCACCGGTCTTGAACGCTGGTGCGGCAGGCCGCAGCAGGGGCGGGCGGGGGTCAAGCAAAGCGCAGAGGGTGGCCGGGAAGGCCGTCAGGGTGGCAGACAATGGAAGCGTGGGAGAAAAGCCGGGTGCGGCAGCGAGGGGGAGCGGCGCCGGGGACTGGGCGCGGTACTGGCGCGCGGCCGACGAGCCGTTGGAGGCGATGCACGCCCACTTCGAGCGGCACGTCTATCACCGGCACAGTCATGACACCTACTCGCTCGGCGTCACCGACGTCGGGGCGCAGTCGTTCACCTGCCGCGGCGCCGCCCACACCAGCGCGGCCGGGATGGTGATGGCCTTCAACCCCGACGACCCGCACGACGGCCAGGCCACCGACGGGAACGGCTTCACCTACCGGATGATCCACATCGGGCCGAAGCTGGTGTCGCGGGTGCTGGCCGACGCGGCGGGCCGGCCGGTCGGCCCGCCGCTGTTCGCCGAGCCGGTGCTGACCGACCCGGTGCTGGCCGCCCGGCTGCGCGACCTGCACCGGGCGCTGCTCGGCGGCGCGACCATGCTGCGGCGCGACGAGTTGCTGACCGCCGTGGTGCTGGCGGGCGCCCGCCAGGCGGGCCCCCGCCCCGGAACCCCGGCGCTCACGGCCGCGGCGGCCCCGGCCGGCGCGGGGCAGGTCGCCCGGCGCGCCCGTGACCTGATCGCCGACCGCCGCCTGGACGACGTCAACGCCGGCGACCTGGCCGCGGTCACCGGCCGCAGCCGGTTCGCCGTCCACCGCGCCTTCACCCACGTCTACGGGATGTCGCCCGGCGACTACCAGCGCCAGCTGCGGCTGCGCGAGGCCCGCACGCTGATCGCGGCGGGTCGGCCGATCAGCGAGGCGGCCGCCCAGGCCGGGTTCGCCGACCAGAGTCACCTGTCACGCTGGTTCATTCGCTGCTACGGCGTCACACCGGGTCGCTTCCAGCGCGCCACAGTGGGGGTTCTCGCTTACCCAGCCGATGTCACAGTGTCACACCGGGTCGCTTCCAGCGCGCCACAGTGCGGGTTCTCGCTTACCCAGCCGATGTCACAGTGCCACGGCCTGCCGTACTGGTGAGATCGCGTATTTAACTGTCGCGAGTTCTCCCGTCGGCCCGCGCCGGGTTTGTTCCGTGATGTCCCGGCAGGCTGCTGGGGGCTAGGGCGTGTCCTGTAAGTGACCTAGCTGTGAGTCCGGTGGGATTGTGCTTGTGGTTGGCCGTGGTGAGTTGACCGCTCGGGCGTGGGCGGTGATCGAGCCGTTGCTGCCGCCGGTGCAGGGTGGCGGCCGGCGGTGGCGTGATCACCGGCAGGTGATCAACATGCGGTGGGTCCGGCCGGGCGCGGTGATCGCGCTCCGCTAGCCGATGCCCAGGACGGGCCGGCACTCCTCGACGCCGGTCAGCTCGATGTCGTCCCGGCGGACCCGTTCCCACGCGTCCCGGGTGAGCCGCCACTGCTGGATCCGCGCCGGCTCGCCGCGGCGGGTATCCCAGTCCGTGCCGTTCGGTTCGTAGCCCAGGCCGCGTGAAACGCGGTTGGACGCTTCGTTGTCGACGAAGGCGTCGCTGCCGGCTTCGCGTGCGCCCAGCCCGGCGAAGGCCAGTTCCAGGATCGCCGCCCGCATTTCCTTGCCGAGCCCCTGTCCGCGGCTGCCGGGGGCCAGCCACGAGAAGCTGGACACCGTGCCGAACCGCGTGAAGTTCGTGCCGATGAGGTCCTGCATGCCGACCGGCTCGCCGTCGGCGAGCACGACGAAGTACAGCCGCCACGAGTCCGGGCTCACCCGGGCGCGGCCGGCCCAGATGCCTCGCAGCCATTGCCATTCGCGCTCGGGGCTGTCGGCGTAGAACGACATCGGGTCGTCGAACGGCCACGGCTCGGCGTCGGCGACCCCGGCCCGCACGAGCGGCACGAGACGTTCAAGCAGTTCGTCGGATGCCCCGGCCAGCGTCAGGCGCGGCGTGCGGACTTCGACGTTCAGCGGGGGGTAGGTGTGGGCCACGCCCGGACGGTAGCCAGCCCGCCCGGCCGCCGCAACCGGTTTTCCCTAGAACTGGCGTCGTCCGGAGGCGTGCCGGACCGACTTGATCAGGAGGCCGACGTTGCGCTCGTCAATGCCGGTGATGGCGTCGCCGAGGCTGACGAGCGCTCGGTCGGCGAGGCTGGCGGCTAGTCGCAGCATCCGCTTCTCCCCGGCTGAGCTAGGGAGCTCGCCAGCGTCCAGGGCGGTGATGGCTGCTTCCCAGTCGATCGCCGCCGTGACTGTGCCGTGGTGGATGAAGCAGGAGAAATCGTCACGTTCGAGCCAGGTGCCGTGGGCGATGATCAGTCCCGTGGCGGCCTCGGGCGCGTAGAGGCCTTCAGCGCCGGCGCGGAGCGCCGCGGGGAGCGACAGGACGGTCATGAGTCTCCTTTGCCTGCTGCCTGCCGCTTGTGGTCGCCGGGGGCGTAGTGGCTGAAGGTGGCGCCGGCCTGGGCGGCCAGCCTGGCGGTGGTGCCCTGGCTGTAGCTGAGGGCGTCGGCGACGACGGGCGCGGGCGTCTCCAGGACGTGCTGGCGGATCGCTGAGGTTCGCCCTGCCGTCGTGGGGATGCCGATCTCGTTGAGCAGCCTGGCGAGGTAGTCGGGGCGCATCGGCTGGCCGGCCCGGCGGCCCGGGAACAGCCAGGCCGAGTCGCGGTTCGTCGCGGTCCTCATGTTGGTCCGGCTGCGGGCCCAGCTGAGCAGGATGCCGGCGACCGGGCCGGGGACCGGGCTCGGCGGGTCGCCGAGCCGCAGGAAGACCTCGCCGTCCTCGCAGGTCACGTCGTCCACGGTGAGGCGGACGATGCGGCTCGCCGGCTGCGCGTAGAGCAAGACGATGGCGGCCGCGGCCCGGGTCCGCAGCGGCAGGGTGCCGCCGGCCAGGACGCGGCCAAGGTGCTCTATCCGCTCAGGCTCGGGCATCGGCGGCGAGTGGCCCGTGACCACCTGGGGCAGCCGGAACCGGCCGGTCAGCTTGCTGGCCATGCACCACTGGAGGAAGGGCCGGACGGCGCGGCGGTGGTTCTGGCTGCTCCCGGCGTGCCACGTGTCGATGTCTGACTGGCGGCACCCGGAAAGGGCAAGTTCCCGCTCGGAGAGCCACCGGAGAAACTCGATGGCCCGCAGGACCTGGCCGACGGCGTGGCCGCGCGAGCCCGTGCTGAGCGGCTTTCTCTCGGCCCTGGCGCGGACCCGGGGCAGGACCTCCCAGGTGGCGAACCGGCGCAGAACCTGGGCGTGACCGCTGTCGGTGACGGCGGCGAGGTGGATGCCCAGCCACCGCTCGAACGCGCAGAGCTGCTTGTCGGCGGCGGGGAGCACGCCGCAGGCCATCAGGAGGTCGCGCAGGTGGGAGGCGGCCCGCCAGGGCTGGAGATCGTCGAACGCCTCGTGGGTCAGCTGTATCTCTCCGCGGCCGAGGCGCCGTAGCAGGTCGCCGGCGGACCCGGAGCGGCCCTGGCGCGGGTAGAGCCAGGTCAGGCCGGACAGCGGGTTGTCCATGGCGAGCAGGGCGTCAGCCAGCGGGACGAGCTCGGGGCGGATGCTGCCGGTGCCGTCGTCCAGCAGGCCGGCCAGGCGGTCGGCGAACGAGCAGCGGGTGCAGAGCCGGCCGCCGTGCAGCTTGCCCTCGAACCCGCATCTCGTGCAGGCGAAAGACCGCGAGAACCCCGCGCAGCCGGGGCAGATCGCGGCTCCGTCGCCGGGCCGGACCCCAGGGAGGACCCGCTCCTGGCCGCAGCCGGGGCACGGTCCCCGCCTCCGCAGGGCGCGGTCGGCACAGGTCCGGCAGACGTGGCCGTCGGGCCAGGCTCCCGCCTTGTTCTTCCGGCGGCCGCAGCGGCAGCAGTCGGCGAAGTACCAGCGCTCGTACTGCTCGTCGGTGGCGTGGGGGCGGCTCACTGGTCGTCCAGGATGCGAGCCGGCCTGGGCCGCAACTTCGCGACCGCGGTCGTCGAGGCGGGCAGGTCGCCAGTGGCGGTCCTGCAGACGCCGGCGTTCTCGGCGGTGACGGTCACCAGGTCGGCCGGGGTGCACTCCAGGATGTCGCACAGCGCGGACAGCACCTGCAGCGACAGCCGCTCCGGCGTGCCAGAGACCAGCCGGTGGACCTGGGAGGCAGACAGATCGATGCCGCGGTCGCGCAGCATCGGCACCAACTCGGTGGCTGTGTAGACTTTGTTGCCGGCCATCACCTTGCGCAGGTGCCAGGCGTAGCCGACCTTGCGCTTCACGCTGGCCCCGCCTTCTGCGAGGCCAGCGCGGCGGTGACGGTGGCGTCCAGGTGCCGCCGCAGCGTGCGGGTGCGGAAGTCCGACGACACGCACGTATAGATAGATGTCGTACTAGAGTGCTCGTGTCCGACTTGCTCCTGGACGAACCTCGGGTCCCACCCTCCTTCTATGAGATGGGTGACGTAGGCGCGTCTTATCGAATGGAAATCCAGGCCGTCGTCCAGGCCGAGCGCCTGGCGGTAGGCGATGAACCGGGAGTCGAGCCGCTGGCAGCCGACTCGGAGGCCGCGCTCGGACGGCCAGGCGGCCGGGTTGCCGTCGTCGCCGAACAGCGGGCGGACCTCGGTGAACCACTCCTCGAGGATGTCGGGGGTCCAGGCGAACACGGTCAGGACGCTGCGCCGCTTGGGCGGCGACCCCTTCTTGGCCTTGCCGAACCGGACCCGGCACAGCCCGAACTGGCCGAACTCCGCCCCGTGCGGGTTGCGGCCGAAGTCCGCGGCGTCCAGCATCCGGGTCTCGTTGCGCCGCAGCCCGTAGGCGTAGGCGGCCTTGAACAGCGTGGCGTCGCGGAACGCCGGCAGCCAGCCCTTGCGGCCGAACGCCCTGATCCGCGCGACCTCGTTGTCGCAGTGCTCGAAGAACGCGTGCAGCTCGGCCCTGGTGAACGCGCGTTTCTTGGCGTCGGACTCGTTGTCCTGGACGTGCACCGCGGTGTTCCACTCGTGCACGACCTGGACCGGGTGCGTGCCGAACCGCTCCTCGCAGGTCTCCGCCCACCCGTAGAGCGGGTCGGTGGCGAAGTGGCAGAACGCCCGCACCGCCTCGGAGTAGGAGCGGATCGTCGACCGCTTCAGGTCCCGCAGCGACCGCAGGTCACCCAGCCACTCGTCCACCATCGCCGGTGACCACGCCCACGGGTAGGCGCTCACGTAATCGGCGAAGGCCCTCACCGTGTTCTCCCGGCCCTCCACCGTCGAGGCGGCCAGGTTCCGCGCCAGCTGCTGGTTCCGCCATCCCTCGAGCATGGCCCGGAACACCTGCTCGTCCGGCCGCAGCAGCGGCACGCCGTCGGCCAGGTGAAGCCGCACCGCCCCCGGCGCAGCAGTAAGCCCCCGAGAAACCACCACAATCCCCCCAGGAAAGCAGTCGCATTCGATGCGGCTTTCTCGCATCCGATGCGACCCTAGCCCATAACCCAAGGCCACGGTGGTTAACTTGAAGTAATCAGCATGTCGCTGATCTGCATTGCGAGGTTGCCCGGCAGGGTGCCACCGGCTCTGCATGCTCGGCTGCGCCGCAGTTTCCGCTCTACCGGAACCGCCAGTTCGCCAACCGTCGCGAGTTCGCATCTGATGCAATTGGCGGCGCTTGAACCATCCAGCGCAAAAACAACGATTAGCATCACGGCCCGGTAACGGCCGCTGGTCGGCAGCCGTCGGCGGCCATGTGACCTGCACCGTCGAGGAGGTCGGCGTGCTACGCAACCAGGTCATCGCCGAACCGGGTGCCGTGGGTTTGCTTCTCCAGTTACTGGAAGAGCCAGACTGGCGCCATGGAGAACGACGGACCTCTTCTGACGATCGGTGAGCTGTCCAGGCGGGTTGGCGTGCCGGTGCGCACCATCCGGTTCTGGTCGGATAGCGGGCTGGTGCCGCCGGCTTCGCGGACGGACGGCGACCGCAGGCTGTACGACGCGGCCTGCGTGGCTCGGCTGGAGCTGGTGACGACCTTGCGGGAGCTGGGGGTGAGCCTGGCCAGCGTCCGGAGGGTACTGGACGGCCAGGTCACCGCAGCCGCGGTGGCCGCCGTCCACCTGGAGGCGCTGGACACCGAGATCCGGGTTCTGCGGCTGCACCGGGCGGTCGTGGCCGCCGTGGTGAAGCGCTCTGCCGACGGAACGGAGATGGGCATGATCAACAAGCTCGCGCGCCTTTCCGCGGCCGAGCGGCGCCAGATCATCGATGACTTCACCGGGGAGGTCTTCGCCGGGCTGGATCCCAGCCCGGCGCGGTTTGCCCGCTGGGCCGCCGCGCCGGATCTGCCGGACGACCCCTCGGCCGAGCAGGTCGAAGCCTGGGTCGAGCTCGCCGAGCTGGTGGCGGACAGGGCCTTCCGCGAGCAGGTCCGGCAGGTCGTCGTCGGCGTCGGCATCCAGGTCCAGTCCGGCCGCTGGCTGGCCGACGTCGATGGGGCGCAGGACGCGGCCGAGGCGGCGCGCCAGCGGGGAGTGCCGCCCGGCTCCGCCGAAGCGGCCCGGATCGTGGAGCGCATCCTGGCGGGTGCCCCCGCCGGCCTAGGCCGGGCTGAGCTGCTGGCTCAGCTAGAGGCCGGCACTGATCCCCGGATCGAGCGCTACTGGGAGCTGACGGCCGTCATCAGCGGCCGCGGCCCGTTCCCGTCGGTGCAGCGCGCCCTTGAATGGCTGGCCGCCGCGCTGCGCGCGAGCCAGGGCCGAAAGGAGGCGGGCCGGTGATCGAGGTCCGCGGGCTGACTAAGCGCTACGGCTCAGCGGTCGCTGTCGACCGGCTCAGCTTCGACGTCCCGCCGGGTGCCGTGACCGGCTTCCTGGGCCTGAACGGATCGGGCAAGTCCACCACCATGCGCATGATCCTCGGCCTGGACGCCCCGGACGCCGGGCACGCCCGCATCGGCGGCCAGGCCTACCGTCAGCTCCGCTGGCCGCTGCGCGAGGCCGGGGGACTGCTCGAGCCCAGGGCCTTCCACCCGGGCCGGTCTGCCCGCGCTCACCTGGCCGCGCTGGCGGCCGGCAACGCGATCAGGCAGTCCAGGGTGGATGAGGTCCTGGAGCTAGTCGGGCTGGAGTCCGTGGCGCGCAAACGGGCCGGGAAGTTCTCGCTCGGCATGGCGCAGCGCCTCGGAATCGCCGCGGCGCTGCTGGGAGACCCGGCCGTGCTGCTGCTCGACGAGCCGGTGAACGGCCTGGACCCGGAGGGAATCCGCTGGATACGCGGCCTGCTCCGGTCACTGGCCGCCGAAGGCCGGGCAGTCCTGGTCTCCAGCCACCTGATCAGCGAAATGGCCCTGATGGCCGACCGGCTCGTGGTGATCGGCAAGGGACGGCTCCTGGCCGACACCACGGCGGCCGAGCTGTCCAGCCGGACCCCCAGCCTCGAAGAGGCCTTCCTGCAACTCGCCGGCGATAGCGCCCAGTACCAGGCAAGGAACATGTCATGACCGCCCCCGCCAGCCGCCAGCCACCCGGCAGGTACCGATTCCGGCACCTGGCCCGGATGGAATGGATCAAGCTGCGCAGCCTGCGCTCCACCTGGCTCACCCTGGCAATTGCCGTCTGCGCGTCAGCGGGCATCGCCCTCGCGACCGGCGGCGGCAACAGGACCAGCGGCGGCATGTCCGTCAGCAACACGCTGGTCGGCATGCTAATCGGCGTGCTGCTCATCGGGGTAGCCGGCGTACTGACCGTGACCAGCGAGTACGCCTCGGGGACCATCAGCGCTACATTCGCCGCCGCGCCGCGCCGGCTCAGGGTCCTGGCGGCCAAGGCCGCGGTCGTCGGCGCGGTGGCGCTGATCGCCGGCGAGGCAGCGGCATTCCTGTCCTTCTTCGCGGGCGGCATGACCCTGCGCCACGGCATCACCGCGCCCGCCCTCAGCCAGCCCGGCGTGCTGCGGGCGATCGTGCTCACCGGAGCCAGCCTCAGCCTGGCCGGCTTGTTCGGGCTCGGCATCGGGACTGTCATCCGGCACACCGCCGCGGCGATCACCGTGGTAGTCGGAGTCGTCTTCGTCGGCGATGAGTTCATCGGCCAGCTCGACCTCGCTATCAGGCCCTACCTGCCGCTTGACATTGTCAGCCACTCACTCGGCGCCACGGGGCCGGCGTGCCTGCCCGGCACGGCGCCATGCTGGCTGTCGCCCTGGAACGGACTCGCAATGCTCGCCGGCTACGCCGTGATCGCCCTGTTCCTCGGCGGGCTGGTCCTCACCCGGCGAGACGCGTAAACCGCAGCACCAGTTCACCTTTATCACCGTGAAGCTGGACGCAGCCGTCGACCACGAGCCCGGCGAAGAGCAGCAGGTGCCCGGCGGCCCTGCCGTAGGGAGAGCCGCCGGACTCTCCCCAGGCGCGCAGCAGGTGCTTGATCTCGGCGGGGGCGGGCTGGGTGGTCATCCGGCGATGCCCCACTGCGGGGCGGTGCTTCCGGTCAGCTCAGGGTGCTGGCTGTCGGGCTTGAGCTCGGGGACGTACTTGTAAAGGGTGGAGCGGCTGACGCCGAGCAGGCGGGCGATCGAGGCGATGCTCGCGTCGGGCTGGGCGAGCAGGGCCTTGGCGTGCTTGACCTGCTCGGCGGTCATGGCCGGAGGCCGACCGAGGCGCTGGCCGCGGGCGCGGGCGGCGTCCAGGCCCTCGAGGGTGCCCTCGACGATGAGCTCGCGGATGAACTCCGCCAGCGCGGCGAACACGTGGAACACCAGGCGCCCGCCGGGCGTAGTGGTGTCGATCGCTTCCTTCAGGAACCGGAGCCCCGCACCCTGCCGGCGCAGGCCGGACGCGCCGCAGCGCGGTGACGGCCAGTTCAGCTGCCGCCCGATCCGCCGCCTGTGTGCCCTCCCTTGACGGAGGCGGCGACCCGCAGCAGGTCGTCCCACATGCCCGTGATCAGGTTCTCGTTGAGGCGGCGGGTAAGGAGGTGCCCGGCCGCCGGGTACCGGGCGGTGAAGTCGGCTCTCGGGCCGGTACAGGGTGATCTTGCCCAGGTCGCGGATCCGGGGAGAGAACTGGAGGTCGACGAGGTCGAACAGCGCGAAGTTCGCCAGGGTCGCGCCGTGGGTGTCGGTGGCGTGCTCGGTGACGGGCAGGTCGGTCTGGTTGCCCAGGATGCCGTCGAGCACGTTGGGGCTTTCCGGCGAGGTCGCGGCGATTGCGGGCCCGCTCGGCCAGCGCCTCGGTCATCTTCGACTTCGCGGCGGCCTCCCGGCCGGTGAGCGCCTGGTCGAACAGCAGCAGCACCTCGTCCAGCACGTCAACCGCGGACTGGGTGACCAGGGTCAGCAGCACCGGGTACCGGCGGCCGTCGTCGCGCCGCGCGAGATGCTGGGGCGTGAGCCGGCGCCCGACCCCGGCCAGGAACCGCCGCCGCTCAGCGGGCAGCACCGACAGGTCGATCGTATGTGCGTCCATCCCGCGCAGGAACGCGAGCTTTTCCAGTTCGTCTTTCACCGCGGCGGGCGTCGCCGACACAGGGCCGGCTTCGAGCCAGGCCAGGCGCGTGCGCCCGAGCACAGGATCGACGGCCAGCAGCGAGTCCAGCTCGGCCCTCCGGTCCGGGGTCAGCAGCGGCGCGACCCGCTCCCAAGGTCTCCGCCCGGGCGCGCTCCCGCGCGGTCGCGACACGCTCCAGGACCTTCACCACGCCCGGGCATTCCACCGAGCCGTGTCCACCTGGCGCCAGCCGAGGTAAGCGCTCACCTCCCGGAGGTGACCTGTCCGGGTCTGCCCGCGGCCCCCGTAGCCGCGCAACTCGCCGACTGCGATGCCCAGCCGTTCCGACAGCCGGGCCACCGCGGAGGCCGGAGCCGCGGGCACGTCGTCCGGGACGAACCCGAGCCACGGCAGCGTGCACAACTGCACAGCAACGCCGAGCACGTTCTCCTGCCCCGCAGCTGCGCCAGCTCATCCGGCGAGAACACTTCCCTGGTCGCCAACGGCGTCCCTTCGTTGTTTTTGCGCTGGATGGTTCCGGCAGGCCGTCACACCGGGGCGCTTCCGGCACGCCACAGTGCGGGTTCTCGCTTAACCAGCCGATGTCACAGCGTCACACTGGGCGCTTCCGGCGCTGCATAGCGAAGTTTTCTAATTAATTACCGGATGGGCGATCATTTTCGGCGATCCGCGTCGTCCAAAGTCCGTGGCCGTGTATGCCCGCGCTGGCCGCCGCTTACAGGGGCAGCGGCTGCCAGGCGGGCCCGCAGTTACTGGCAACGGGCGGGCGAGGTGAGAGCCACCGTCCGTTCCGGCTGGTCAGGAATTTGATTTTTATCTTCGGGGCGCTGGGCTACCCTCGTTCGCGTGACTCGAAGCGAACACGGGGTGACGCCGCAGAGCGAGGACTTCTCGGCCTGGTACAACGAACTGGTCCTCAAGGCCGAGCTGGTGGACCGCGGCCCGGTCAGGGGCACGATGGTCATCCGCCCGTACGGGTACCGGATCTGGGAGCTGCTCCAGTCCGAGCTTGACCGGCTGATCAAGGAGACCGGGCACCAGAACGCGTACTTCCCGTTGCTGATCCCGCAAAGCTACCTGGAGCGCGAGGCCGAGCACGTGGAGGGGTTCGCGCCGGAGTTCGCGGTGGTGACGCACGCGGGCGGCAAGCAGCTTGAGGAGCCGTTGATCGTCCGGCCCACCTCGGAGACGGTCATCGGCGAGTTCATGGCCAAGTGGATCAGCTCCTACCGGGACCTGCCCCTGCTGCTCAACCAGTGGGCGAACGTGGTCCGCTGGGAGCTGCGGCCGCGGACGTTCCTGCGCACGACCGAGTTCCTCTGGCAGGAGGGCCACACCGCCTACGCCGACGAGGCCGGCGCGGTCGCCGAGACCATGCGCGCGCTCGGGGACATCTACGCGCGGACGGCCCGCGAGCTGGCGGCGATGCCGGTCATCGAGGGGGAGAAGACCCCGACGGAGCGGTTCGCCGGCGCGGTCAGCACGTTCAGCATCGAGGCGATGATGCGGGACGGGCGGGCGCTGCAGGCGGGGACGTCGCACTACCTGGGGACGAACTTCGCCCGGGCGTTCAACATCCAGTACACGGGGGAGGACGGTCAGCTCAGCTACGCGCACACCACCTCCTTCGGCATGAGCACCCGGATGATCGGCGGGGTGATCATGACCCACGGCGACGACAAGGGACTGGTGCTGCCGCCCCGGCTGGCGCCCTACCAGGTGGTCATCGTCCCGATCGGCCGCGGCGACCAGGCGGCCGAGGTGGCCGCGGCCGCGGCGGCGCTGGCGGCGCGGCTGGCCGGGGCGGGCATCCGCGCGCACGTGGACGACCGCCCGCAGCTGTCGCCCGGGTTCAAGTTCAACCACTGGGAGCTGCGCGGGGTGCCGATCCGGCTGGAGCTCGGCCCGCGCGACCTGGCGGCGGGCAGCGCGGTGATGGCGCTGCGGCTCGGCGGGGCCAAGGAGCCGATCTCGCTTGAGGGCGCGCCCGCGCGGCTGGCCGACGAGCTGGCGGCGTTCCAGGACTTCCTGCTCGAGCGGGCGACCGCGTTCCGCGACGCGCACACGGTCACCACCGACCAGTGGGACGACTTCACCAAGGCGGTCGCCACCGGCTGGGCGCGCGCGCTGCACTGCGGGACCGCGGAGTGCGAGGAACTGATCAAGGCCGAGACCGGCGCCACCGCCCGCTGCATCCCGCTGGACGGCGAGCCAGCGTCGGGGCGCTGCATCCGCTGCGCCCTGCCGTCGGCGTACGGGAAGCGCGTCATCTTCGGGCGCGCGTACTAGGCGCGCGGCGTCTCCAGCGTCTCCAGCGTCTCCAGCGTCTCCGGCGCGCCGGTCAGGCGTGGCGCTCGCGGAACGCCGCCGCCTTCACCCGGTTCTGGCAGGCGGTCGAGCAGAAGCGCCTGCTGCCGTTGCGGGTCGTGTCGACGTAGACGCGGTCGCAGTGCGGCGCGGTGCACACGCCGAGGCGGTCGCAGTACTCGCCCCCGAGCACGATCGCGAGCCCGGTCGCGCAGCCTGCCTCCCACCCCTTGACCATGGACGTCTCGTCGGCGGAGTGGAAGTGCAGGTGCCAGGGTTCGTCGTCGTGCCGCTCCAGGGCCGGGCGCGCGCCGGTGTCGTCGAGCATCGCGTTGACCTGGCCGG
>Ga0302325_10020329_pt1 | contig 13921 bp, 9 predicted proteins | sample Palsa_T0_2_FD_201948 | JGI IMG/M metagenome (GOLD analysis project Ga0302325, IMG submission 201948) | Peat permafrost microbial communities from Stordalen Mire near Abisko, Sweden - Palsa_T0_2 | ecosystem: Environmental > Terrestrial > Soil > Palsa > Peat permafrost | place: Sweden: Abisko... | reverse complement strand
TCGGTCGCCGGCCTGATCAAGTACGGCGCCGATGGTGCCGAGCGCGTCGCCTGCGTGCTCACCGGGCACGGTCTGAAGGACCCCGAGGCCGCGCTCGAGCAGGCCGGGGCGGTCCTGCCATGCGAGCCGCAGCTGCGCGCGATCGAGCGCGCCGTTCTTGGCTAGTGGCGTGACGGAGCGCCGCGTCAGCGTTCGCGTGCCGGCGTCCTCGGCGAATCTCGGACCGGGGTTCGACGCCTTCGCCGCGGCGCTCTCGCCGGCGCTCGAGCTGCGCGTCCGCGACGCGCCGGAGTTCTCGCTCGAGAGCGACCTGCCACTCCCGGCCGACCGGACCAACCTCGTCGTGCGGGCGTTCGAGCGCCTGCACCCGGCCGACGGCCTGAGCTTCGTGATCAGCTCGGAGATACCGCTGGGCGGCGGGCTCGGCTCGAGCGCCGCCGCGATCGTCGCCGGCCTCCTCGCCGCGCGGACGATCGCGTCAGTGGACGTTGACGTTCTCGCGCTCGCGACTGAGCTCGAGGGCCATCCGGACAATGTCGCCGCCGCGCTGCTCGGGGGGGTGGTCGTGTGCGCCGACGGCGAGGCGCAGCGGATCGATCCCCCCAGCGGGCTCGCCGCGCTGCTGGTCGTGCCCGGCGACGGCGTCCTGACCGCCAGCGCCAGGGCTGCCCTGCCGCAAGTGGTCCCCCTCGCAGACGCGGTCTACAACACCGCACACGGCGCGCTGCTGATGCTCGGCATCGCGCGCGGCGACTTTGAGCTCATCGCGCGCGGGCTGAGCGACCGCCTGCACCAGCCCTACCGCGCCGCCCTCTACCCGCGCTCGGCCGAGCTCGCGCGACGCGCCACCGAGCTCGGTGCCCTCGGCGCGACGATCTCCGGCGCTGGGCCCAGCGTCCTCTTCTGGGTCCGCGACGACCGGGCCGAGGCGCTCAGCGCCGTGCTTCGAGCCGAATCTGCCGGCTGGGCCGAGGTGCTCGTGGCCGCGTTCGAACCCGCGGGCGCCGTGATCTTCTAAACCTAGGTGCTCGCCGAGGGAGCCGCGGCGGCAGCGGCGGCCTCCTGGGGCTCGAGCCGTGCAAAGTGAAGGCGGTAGCGCCCGACGAGGATCTCGTCTCCGTGCGCGAGCGTGCTCCACTCGACCCGCTGGCCGTTGACGAACACCCCGTTCAGGCTCCGGTCGTCGAGCACGCGGACCCCATCCGGTGCCCTGACGAGCAGCGCGTGGCGCCGCGAAACTGTCGGATCGTCGAAGCGGACGTCGGCCGCGAGGCTGCGACCGATACGCGTCCACTCGCGCGTCAGCGGGACGACGACGACCTCGTCGCCGTCCTGGTAGCAGAGGTACTCGCCGGGCTCGCCGAGCAGCGTCGCCGGATCGGCCAGCCACGTCGGCACGGCGCGAAGTGAGGCGACCATGTTCTGCTCGGTCGACTCCGGTGGGAGCTCGAGCGGCGAGAGTGTCTCCGCGCCGCAGCTGTCGCAGCGCCTCGGGGCATCTGGATCGGCGAGCGTGACCAGTGCCTGGCACTGCTCACAGCGGAACGGACCGGTGTCACTGATGGCCCCCGCGCGCTCGTCGTCCATCTGTCTGCCTCCTGGTGGCGAGCAAACATCATAGAGGGCGGCCTGAAGTGATGCGAATGCGCCAGCAGGACTTTTTTCACGCCGGTGCGCGGGCAGGACTCCGCTTTCAGGCGGCGAAACGACCGCCATGCATTTCGACCCAATCTCCAAGGTGACGTTGGACAGTCTCGGAGCAACTGACGAAGCGCGGCCCAGGCCGACCCATGCCCCCGTCGAGGATCTGCTCGCCGAGGAGCTCGCTCGCTGCAGTGACTGCGGGCGCACGCCGCTGATCGGTGAGCACGTTCACCTCTACGAGTCGGCCGACCTCGTCTGCGAGCTGTGCCGGATCATCCGTCGCGACGCCCCGGTGCTGAGCGCTCAGGTGACGCACCGTCTCGGGTCGGCTGACCGCAGCGATCCGGCCGTCGTAGTGCGCGTCAGCCGCTGCTGAGTCCGGGCTGCGCGCGTTCGCGGCCGGCTGCGCGCGGGGCCGCCCCTTCAGGCGTCTCCGCGGTCGGGATGGTGGCCTCGTCGGGCGGGCTGACCCGGGCGTGGACGGCCGGCGCAGCCGGTCGCCCGCCGCTTGCGTAGACTGCGCGCTCGCAGTGGATCCAGTGAGCGTCTCGATCATCGTCGGCCGCCCTCGCGAGGAGGTCTTCGATTACCTGCGTGACATCGCAAATCACGCCGAGTTCACAGACCACTATCTCGAGGATTGGCACCTGACGCGCGAGAACACCGTCGGCCGCGGCGCCGGCGCTCGTTTTCGCGTCAAGGCGCCGCTCCAGCGCTTCAGCTGGATGGGCGTCAGCTTCATCGAGGTCGATCCGCCGCGACGGATCGTCGAGGCTGGACGCGGCGGCAAGTTCAACCGCATCCGCACGCTGACGATCTACACGCTCGAGCCCCACGCCGGGGGGACGACCCACCTCGAGCTGAGCACCGAGACCGAGCCTGTAACGATCAGCGACAAGCTCGCCGAGGCGCTTGGCGCGCGCCGCTGGATTCGCCGGCAGAACAAACGTGCGCTCAAGCGCCTGCGCAGGATCCTCGAGGAAGGCGCGGGCCGTGGCGTCCGTGCAACGATCGCCGGTGGCTGACATTAGACTGCCCGCCTGGATGAAGCGCTATCGGCGAATCGTGATGGCGGCCGGAGCTGGGGCCTGTGCGCTCGCGCTCACCGCCTGCGGTTCGAGCGGCAACCTGACCTACGCCGACAACCTCGGTCCCGGGTACGTGAAGGTCGGGCAGCTCTACTACCAGGTGCAGGTTTCACGCGAGCTCAACCCGTTCAGCGACGAGGACGTCTCCTACCTGCAGGGCCTGAGCAAAAAGGAGCTCGCGTTGCCGGCGAGCGACATGTGGTTCGGGGTTTTCCTCCAGGCCTATAACACGACCTCGCGTCCGCAGCAGCCCGCGAGCGACTACTACATCACCGACACGCTCGGCACGCGTTTTGAGCCGGTCAAGAATCCGGATCCAAACGCCTTCACCTACACGCCGGACAGCATCCCGCCGAAGGGCCAGCTGCCGTCGATCACGAGCCTCGCCTACACGGGCTGGACCCAGGGCGAGGTCGTGTTGTTCGAGTTTCCCTACGCCGTTTACGGCACTCGGCCGCTGATCCTCCACATCGTCAATCCGGCCGATCCCGCCAAGCAGTCCCAGATCGAACTCGACACCTAGATCGCCTAGTAGCCGAGCGCGAGCGCGTCGGCGATCAGCTCGCGCGCGACCGGTGCCGCGCTCGTGCCGCCGGCGCCGTCGTGGTCGAGCAGCACGGCGACGGCAATCTTCGGGTGAAATGCGGGCGCGAAGGACACGAACCACGCATCCGTGTCGTAGGGGTTGTTCGGGATCGCGGCGCACGGACCGGTGGCGCCGCTCGGCGTGGCGTCCGTTTCGAGCGAGGTGGCGCCGCTCGCGCCCGTGCTCCCGCTCGGGCAGCTCGGAACCGTGATCTGCGCGGTCCCGGTCTTGCCCGCCACGAGGATGCCGGGGAGCCGCGCCGCGACGCCGGTGCCGTCGCTGTAGCGGACGACGGCGATCATCATCTTGCGCAGCGTTCGCGCCACCCAGGCGGGGATGACCCGGGGAAACCGCGGCCGCTTGACGAGCCGGAAGGTTGGCACCGGCTCGAGCCCGCCGAGCGCGACCGTGGCCGCGACCCGCAGCATCTGGAGCGGCGACGCGAGGTCCTGGTACTGGCCGATCGCTGATGAGCCGAGCTCGACCGGGTAGGTGATCGCGCCGGCCTGCGGGATCGTGCTCTCCGCGGCGATCGCGATCGGCGAGGGGGAGTCGAAGCCATAACGTTTGGCCGTGGCGACCAGGCGCTGTGCGCCGAGCTTGACGCCGAGGGGTGCATAGACCGAGTTGCACGACACGGCGAAGGCGTTGATCAGAGTGCCGCCGCAGTCCTCGTGATTGCTGTTGTGGAGCTTGTAACCGTCGATCAACGCGTAGGTCCCGTAGGGGAAGGTGGTCGAGAGCGTCGCGATGCCGGCCTCGAGCACGCCGGTCGCGGTGACGAGCTTGAACGTCGATCCGGGCGGCTGCGTCTGCGACAGCGGCGAGCCGGCGACGGCGAGCAGCTCGCCGCTCCCCGGCACCATCAGCACGATCCCGCCGCTCGTGCCCGTCGCGTCGAAGTCGGCGGTGGCGTCGTCCTCGAGCTCTGGATCTATCGACGTCCTAACGTCCTCGCCCTCGTGCGGCTTGGTGGCGGCGATCAGGCGCGGGCCCGCAAAAAGCTCGCCGCCCGGTCGGCCCGCGAGCCGGCGCTGAAACAGCAATTCGAGACCGTCGAGGCCGGTTTCACTGTCAGCCGGAAAGCCTTCCGCCTCGAGGCGTTCGAGCTGGCCTCCGCTAGCCTGCCCGACTGAGCCGACGATGTCGTGTGTCGAGCTGAACTGTGAGAGCGGCAGTCCGTCGCGCGCGAGCAGCTGACCGCGCTGCGGCGCGAGCGTCGAGCGGTGGAGCGTCTCACCTGGGTAAAGGCCTGGGAAGGCCAGATTCTGATGCCAGATGATGCGCGTGTCGCTTCCACTCCCGGTCAGCGGCAGCGTGTACCGCTGGCGCAAAGTGCCGAACAGGCGGGTGCGGATTCGCAGCGCAACAACCTCTGATCCGCCCAACGCGTGGACACCGCCGAGCAGGCTTGCTCCGCTCACGGTGGCGGTGGCGTCGGCGCGCGCGTAGTCGCCGGCAAACTGCGGATACGGCACGCTCGCCCGGGTATGAGGGTCAACGTCCTGGTAGAGAGCCGTCCAGTCGTGGTGTGCCCAGGCGCTCGCGAAGCGCTCGGCCAGCGCCTTGCCGGGCGCGACGCCGCGCCCTACGGTTCCGCTGACGATGACCGCTGCGGCGCCCACGGCGACGAGCGCGGCGAGCCGCGCCAAGCCGCGCCGGCGCCGCCGGCGTGCGTGCGCCCGCCCGCGCGCAGCCGGCGGGCTCATGATGCTCTTGGTCGCCTCATCGGGTAGCGCTGCATCGTCTTCCCAGTCGCGTGGCGTAGGGCACGCTAATCCGTCTTTGCGGAGGATGACGCGGTCGTCCGGCCTCGCCGCAAGGATGCCGGCGCGGAGTAGTCTCGCCGCGCGATGACGACGCTCGACTGGCTGATCGGCGTGGTCACCGTGTTGTTCGCCGTCTCTGGCTACCGCCGTGGCCTGATCGTCGCCGCGCTGTCGCTGGTGGGATTTGCGGCAGGGGCGGTGGCCGGTACGCGGATCGCCGCCGCTCTGCTCTCGGGCGGCTCGGGCTCGCCGTACGCGGCAGCGTTCGGCGTGCTCGGCGCGCTCGTCGCCGGCGGCATCGTCGCGCGGGCGTTCGAGCGAATCGGCTTACGCCTGCACCGTGCCTTGCCGGGACGCGGCCTGCGCCTGCTCGACGGCGTCGGCGGCGCCGCCCTCAGCGCGGCGATCGCCCTTGGTATCGCCTGGGCCTTCGGGGTGGCGCTGCTCACCCTTCCCGACTCGGGCGGCCTGCGCGCAACGATCACAGGCTCGGCGATTCTCCACCGCCTGAACGAGCTGCTGCCGGCGGAAGCCCTGCTGGACGTGATCCGGCGGATCGATCCGCTACCGATCATCGCCGGGCCGACGGCCGGCGTCGCGGCGCCGTCGCGCGAGATTCTCGCCGCGATCGGCGTGCAGCGGGCCGATCACAGCGTCGTGCGCGTCCTCGGCACAGCCTGCGGGCTCGAGATCGAGGGATCCGGCTGGGTCGTCGCCCCCGATGAGGTGCTGACGAACGCGCATGTCGTCGCCGGTGAGAGCGACCCGACCGTCGAGATCGGCGGGCGCTTACCGGCCCTCCTCGCCAGCCCGGTCCTCTTCGACCCCCGCAACGACATCGCGATCCTGCGAGTCCGGGGCCTCGGACTGCCCGCTCTCGAGCTCGCGAACACGCCGCCGCCCGGGGCCGCCGTCGCGATCCTCGGCTATCCCCTGGATGGCCCTTTCGCGGTCGAGCCGGGGCGCATCGGCGCCACGCAGGCGGTGCAAACCCGTGACGCGTACGGGCGCGGGCCGCTCCAGCGAGAGTTGACCCCCGTGCGGGGGCTGATCAGGCCCGGCAACTCGGGCGGTCCGGCGATCGACTCGGCCGGGGAGGTGCTGACGACGGTCTTCGCGGCGAGCACGACACCGGGACCGCCCGGGGGCTACGGCATCGCCAACGCCACCGTGCGCAGCGATCTCCGACGTGTCTCCACCGGCGTCTCGACCGAGCGCTGCACCGGCTAGCGCTTCTCGGCCCGCTACCCTCCCCCTCGATGGCCGCAGAGCGCAAGACGTTGGTGATCGCCGAGAAGCCCTCGGTCGGGCGTGACCTCGCGCGCGTGCTGCCCGGTCCGTTCGCCAAGCACGAGGGCTATCTGGAGGGCCGCGAGCACATCATCACCTGGGCCGTCGGCCACCTCGTGCAGCTCGCCGAACCCGACGAGTACGACCCCAAGTTCAAGCGCTGGCGGATGGCCGACCTGCCGATCGTGCCGGACCGCTTCCGTCTGGTGGTGCGCGACGAGCGCTCGAAGAAGCAGATGTCGGTCGTCACGACGCTGCTCCACCGTGACGATGTCAGCGAGGTGATCAACGCCTGCGACGCCGGACGCGAGGGTGAGCTGATCTTCGCCTACCTCTACGAGAAGGCCGGCTCGAAGCTGCCGGTGCGCCGCCTCTGGCTTTCATCGATGACCGCGCAGGCGATGCGCAGCGCGTTCGACTCGCTGCGCCCGAGCGCGGAGCTGCATTTGCTCGAGGAGGCGGCGCGCTCGCGCTCGGAGGCCGACTGGATCGTCGGTATGAATGCAACACGCGCTGCGACGATCCGCCTGCGCTCCTCGTTCGACGGCGCCGTGTCACTCGGCCGCGTGCAGACCCCGACACTCGCGATCCTGGCGCGCCGCGAGGAGGAGATTCGCGCGTTCAACCCCGAGCCCTACTGGCTCGTCGATGCCCGTTTCGAGCCATCGGACGACGCGCAGCGCAGGTACGAGGGACGGTTCCATGCCGGCGCGAAGCCGCGTATCGCCACTGAAGGCGAGGCGCTGGCTGTGGTCGAGGCCTGCCGCGACGGCGCCGGCGAGATAACGAAGGTCGAGAAGCGCGAACTCGTCGAGAAGCCGCCGATGCTCTACGACCTGACGACGCTGCAGCGCGAGGCGAACACGCGCTACGGCTTCTCGGCACGCCGCACGCTCGGGGCCGCGCAGCGTCTCTACGAGGAGCACAAGGCGCTGACCTATCCGCGCACCAACTCGCGCTATCTGACGAGCGACATGGCCGGAGAGATCGTGCCGACGGCCGAGCTGCTCGGCGCTCGGACCGAATACCGCGCCGCGGCGGAGTACGTGACCGGCCTCGACGTGCTGCCGCTCGGTCGCGTGATCGACGACAGCAAGGTCAGCGACCACCACGCGATCATCCCAACGCGGGCCGAGCACCCGGTCGAGAAGATGGACGAGGACGACCGTCGCGTCTACGACATGGTCGTGCGCCGCTTCCTCGCCGCGTTCCATCCCGACGCGCTGCTCGAGAACACGCGCGTCGAGACGACCGTCGCGGGCCACGTCTTCCGCACGCGCGGCAAGGTCTTGCTGGTGCCCGGCTGGCGCGGCGTCTACCTCGCGGAGGACGACGAGGTGCAGACCAACGAGACGTCCGCCGACGAGGACGACACGCGCGAGCAGCAGCTGCCGCGCCTCGACCGTGGCGAGCCCTCGAAGGTCCTCGAGATCGAGTCGCTCGCGAAGGAGACCAAGCCGCCACGGCGCTACAGCGACGCTTCGTTGCTCGGCGCGATGGAGACCGCCGGCAAACTCGTCGACGACGAGGAGCTGCGCGAGGCGATGAAGGACTCGGGGATCGGTACCCCGGCCACACGCGCGGCGATCATCGAGCGCCTGATCGATGTCGGCTACGTCGAGCGCGATGGCCGCGCGCTGATTCCAACCGAGAAGGGGCTCAACGTGATCCGTCTGCTCGGCGAGCACGCGCTCACCTCGCCCGACCTGACCGGCTCCTGGGAACGGCGACTCGGTCGCATCGAACGCGGCGAGGATTCGCGTGAGGATTTCATGCGCGACATCGCCGGCTTCGCCAAGGAAACAGTCGACGTCCTCGACGAGACGCTGAAGGATGTGCGAATCCCGCGGGCGAACCTCGGTCCCTGCCCGGTCTGCGGCCACGACATCATCGAGAATCGCAAGGGCTACTCCTGCTGGGCGCGCGACGATCCCGGCTGTGGCTTCGTGATCTGGAAGGCAAAGGCGGGCAAGACGCTGCCGCTCGCCATCGCCCGCGAGCTGATCGCCAATGGTCGCACCGAGCGCCCTGTGACGGGCTTCCGCGGCCGCAGCGGCCGCACGTTTCGCGCGCGGCTCGCGCTGATGCAGAACGAGGAGGGCCGCTGGCGTACTGAGTTCGACGAGCCGTGGGCCCGCGAGGGAGCCAAGCCGCCCGACCATGAGACCGTCCCGGCGCCCGCGCCAGCCGTGGCGGACGCGGCGCAGCGCAGCGCCGCCTGATTGACCTAGCCGTCCCCGCGCTCCGGGGCAGCCGTCCCCGCGCTGCGCCACCATGGAGCGCCGATGCCGCTGACGCTCGTAACCGGCCCGGCGAACTCGGCCAAGGCCCAGATCGTCCTCGAGCGCTACCGCGCGGCTCTGCCGTGCTCCCCGATCCTCGTCGTACCGCGAGCCGCCGACGCCGAGCACTACCGGCGCGAGCTCGCCGACTCGGGGCTCGTGCTCGGCCTTCGCGTCGAGCCTTTCAGCGGGCTGATGCGCGAGCTCGCGCGACGGGCCGGTACCGGCGCGCGGCCGCTCGGCGACCGGGCGCGCGAGGCGGTCATCGCCGCGGTCGTCGGTGCCACACGGCTCGAGGCGCTGGCACCCGCGACCCGCGCGCCCGCGTTCGTCGCCGCGCTCGCGCGCTTCGTCGCCGAGCTCGAAGCACGGCGGATCGAGCCGCCGCGACTGACCTCGGCGCTCCGTAGCTGGGCCGGCGCAGGTAGCCGCCGGCGCGCCTACGCCGACGATCTCTCGGCGCTCTACGCCGCCTACCGGCAGCGACTCGAGCGACTCGGTCGCCCCGACGCCGAGCTCCACGCGCTGGGAACGCTCGACGCCCTCGTCCTGGCGCCGCAACTGTGGGATCGCACTCCCGTGTTCCTCTACGGCTTCGACGATCTCGAGCCGCTGCAGGTCGATGTTGTCGAGACGCTGGCGCACAGGCTCGAAGCCGTGGTCGTCGTCTCGCTGCCGGGCGAGCCGGGTCGCGTCGCGCTCGCCGGCCGCGCCACGACGCTCGAGACCCTGCGCCCGGGCGCCGAGGAGCTCGTCGAGCTCGAAGCACAGGCGACCTACTATGAGGAGCCCGCGCTGCACCACCTCGAGCGCACCCTGTTCGAAGCCGATCCGCCGCGGCCGCCGGCGGACCCAGCGATTCGCCTGCTCGAGGGCGGCGACCAGCGCGCCGAGGCGGAGCTCGTCGCTCAGGAAATCGCGCAGCTGCTCGCGGGCGGCTTTGCGGCGGGCGACATCGCGATCGTGACTCGCTCCGGTGGCGGCGCCGGCGACGTGCTCGCCGACGCCCTCGACGCCTTCGCGATCCCCCACAGCCGTACACGGCGCGAGCGCCTCGCCTCGAGCGCCGTCGGTCGCGGCCTGATCGCAGCACTGCGCTGCGCGGCGGGCCGCGCCGACGCCGTCGAGCTGGCGGCCTGGCTGCGGCTGTCGGGGATGGAGACCGATCAGGTCGACGAGCTGGAGGCATGGGTCCGCAGGTACGGCAGCGGATCCCTCGCGGAGGCGCGCGGGCGATGGGAGCGCGAGCATGGACGACTCGAGGCCCTCCACGTACTCGAGCGCTCGGGCATCGACGGTGGGCCGGCGCTCGTCGACGCGGTCGCGGAGCAACTCGAGAGCCTGCTCGCCGCACCCTGGCGCCGCGCCGCGGCGCTGATCGACCCATGGGAGGCGGCGAGCGCGGCGAGCGTCAGGCGCGCGCTCACCGACCTGCGTGAGCTGGCGCGGACCGAGCCGCGGCTGCTCGGCGGCCTAGCAGGCATCGCGCGCACGCTCGAGGACACCACGGTTGAGCTGGCGGGCGCGGCGGACAGCGCCGCCGTCAGCATCTGCGACGCGCTCTCGCTGCGCGCTCGGCGCGTCCGTGCGCTCTTCATCTTCTCCGTTCAGGACGGCGAGTTCCCGGCCGGCGCGCGCGAACCGCCATTTCTCGGCGCCGCCGAGCGGGCTGAGCTGGCGCGCGCGAGCGGCCTCGTGCTCGCCAGCCCGCCCGACCAGCTGGCAGCCGAGCGCTACCTCTTCTATGCGCTCTGCTCGCGGCCGACGGCGTGCCTGCGCGTCAGCTGGCACACCGCGAGCGACGACGGTGAGCCGGCGCCGGCGTCGTTGTTCATCGACGATCTGTGCGACTGCTTCGCGCCGGCGCTCTACGACGAGCGGCTGACGCGCGCCGCCGGGTCGCTGACCTGGCCTTCGCCGAGCGCGGTCCCGCTGGAGCTGCGCCGCCTCGAGCGTCAGCTTGCTGGACCGCGGCGAGCCGGCCGCGCGATCGCCGCGCTGCGCTCGCCCGCGGATCTCGCGGCGCTACGCGGACACCGCGAGTACTCGGCCTCGGCACTCGAGAAGTGGGCGAGCTGCCCCGTCGCCTGGCTCGTCGAGCGGGCGCTCGGCGCGAGGGCGCTCGCACCCGACTCGATGTACCTCCTGCGCGGCTCAGAGGCGCACGACGTGCTCGCAGAGGTGTTCGAAGGTCTCGGCGCGGAGGCCGGCAGCACGCAGCTCGCTCCTGACACGTTGCCGCTTGCGCTCGAGCTGCTCGATCGGGCACTCGTCAGCTCGCAGCGCCGGCTCTCGGCACAGCCGGCCGTCGATGCGACCGAGCGGCGGCGACTGCGCCTCGATCTCGAGCGCTACCTGTCGCTCGCCGCCGCGAGCCCGGGCCGCTACACGCCGGCGCGGCTCGAGCTCGCGTTCGGCTTCGATGACGCCGAGCTACCCGCCGTCGAGGTTGCCGAGGGGTTGCTGCTGCGCGGTCGCATCGACCGTGTGGACGTAGATCCGCTGACGCGCACGGCGATCGTGATCGACTACAAGACGGGGAGGGACGCGCCGCCCTGGCCGAAGTGGGAGACCGAGAGCAAGCTGCAGCAGGCGCTCTACATGCGCGTTGCCGAGCAGCTGCTGGACGTCGAAGCGGTTGGCGGTCTCTATCAGCCGCTTCGCAGCGCGGATCTGAGGCCGCGCGGAGCGATCCGCGAAGACGCCGAGCCCCAGGGGCCTGAGCCGATGGACGGCGACCGCATCGACGGCGAGTCGCTGCGCCTGCTCGTCGATGACGTCATCGCCAAGGCCAGAACGATCGCCGCCGAGCTCGAGCGAGGGGCCGTCGAGCCGCGACCGGTCAGCTGCCGCGACGGCGCCTGCCTGTTCCCGACGATCTGCCGCTGCGAGGTCGCGTGAGCGCCGCCGAATCAGGCTTCAGCGAGGAGCAGCAGGCAGCGATCCGCGAGCAGGGCGGCGCGCTGGCGCTCGCCGCGAACGCCGGCAGCGGCAAGACCAGCGTGCTCGTCGAGCGCTTCGCGCGGGCGGTGATCGAGGACGGGGTCGCCCCGAGCAGGATCCTTGCGATCACGTTCACTGACCGCGCCGCCGGCGAGCTGCGCACGCGGGTGCGTCAGCGGTTGATCGCGGCTGGGCGCCGCGACGCCGCCGGCGAGGCAGCCACCGCATTCATCTCCACCTTCCACGCCTTTGCCGGCCGTGTTCTTCGCGCGCATCCGCTGCTCACCGGGCTTGCACCGGACTTCACCGTGCTCGATGACGGGGCGACCGCAACGTTGCGTGAGCAGGCCTTCCAGCTGGCGCTGGCTGACTGGCTCCAGCGCGACGGCGCCCTTGACCTTGGCGCGACGTTCGGCGCATTCGAGCTTGCCTCTTCGATCCAGGAGATCTACAGCGAGCGGCGCAGTCGCGGCGAGCAGGCGCCGCGCCTCCCTGCGGTCACCTACGACCCGGACCTGGACGGTGCGCGCGAGCGCTTCGAGCGTGCGCGCGCAGCGATCGCGGCGGAGCTCGCGCTGGCTACGGCGACCCGCAGCGTCGAGCGAGCCCTCGAGCGCCTCGAGCGGGCCGCCGTCCTGCTGGCGCGCGGCGGTCCCCACGCGCCGGCCGCGCTCGCCGAGTTCTCGCTGCCGCGCCAGGGAAACGCGCTCTGCACGCCGGCGGCGGACGCCTACGAGGCGGCGCGGGTGGACTACGAGAAGGCGCTCGCCGATCAGCTCGCGCTCGCCGCCGTGCCGCTGCTCGATGAACTGCTCGGCCTGTTCGGCGAGCGCTTCACGGCACTCAAGGCGGCCCGCGGCGGCGTCGACTACGACGACCTCGAACTGCGCGCGCTCGGGCTGCTGCGCGAGCACCCGGACGTCGCTGCCGGTTGGCGCGCGCGCTTCGAGCGGTTGATGGTCGACGAGCTGCAGGACACCAACGACCGGCAGATGGCGATCCTCGACCTGCTCGATCGCGACGACCTGTTCACGGTCGGCGACGCCTTCCAGGCGATCTATGCCTTCCGCCATGCCAACGTCCGGATCTTCCGCGAGCGCCTGGCAGCGCTCGCCGATCGTGGCCGCGCCCTCGCTCTCTCGACCAACTACCGCTCGCGCGCGCCGATCATCGACGCGGTGAACGCGGTCTTCGCTCCGATTTTCGGAGCCGGCTTTGTGCCGCTGCGAGCCGGCCGCGCCGACGCCGAGCGCGGAGCACCGGTCGAGCTCCTGCTGAGCGACACCGACGGCCTCGCCGATCACGAGGCGCCAAGCGCCCGCGAGCTCGGCCCGGCTGCGCTGGGGCGGCGTGCCGAGGCGCGGCTGCTCGCGGCGCGTATCGATGAGCTGATCGCGGCCGGTGCGGCGGACCCTGCCGACGTCGTCGTGCTAACGCGGGCATCGACCGAGATCGATGTCTACGAGGCCGCGATCCGCGACCGCGGATACGCGACGCTCAGCTCCGCCGGCGAGGGCTTCTATGGGCGCCAGGAGATCGGCGACCTGGCCGCCTACATGCAGGCGCTCGCCAACCCGCGCGATGAGCTGGCCCTCTACGGTGTACTCGCCTCGCCGCTCTGCGGCGCGGACTCCGATGGGCTGGTGGCGCTCGCGCTCCACCCGCGCGATCGCCAGACACCACTTTGGGGTTCGCTGGAAGCGGTCGACGTGCCCGCGGTCAGCGCGTTTGCGAAGCGCTTCGCCGCCGCGCGCGAGGCCGCGCGCTCACAGGCGCTCGGAACGATCGTCGCCGACGCGATCGCCGACAATGGCTACGAGCACTACCTGGCGCAGCTGGCCTCCCCCGAGCGACGGATCGCCAACGTGCGCAAGCTCGTCCGTCTCGCGCGCGAGTTCGAGCGGCGTGAGGGTCGCGACCTGCGCCGCTTCGCCGACGCGCTGAGCGCCGGGCGCATCGGCGGGCTACGCGAGGCCGAAGCGCCGCCCCCGGTCGCCGACGCGATCAGGCTGATGACGATCCATGCGGCCAAGGGCCTCGAGTTTCCCGTTGTCGCGCTCGCCGACCTCGGACATCAGGCGCGGATCGACATGCCCCGCCTGCTTGCCGACGCCACGCGCGTCGGTCTGCGCCTGCCGAACGTCGAGCGTCGCCGCGCGCGAGAGGCGCTCGACTACCACCCACTGCTCGAGTTGCGCCGCGCAGCCGAGGCGGAAGAGGAGAAGCGGATCTACTACGTCGCGATGACGCGCGCGCGCGAGCGCCTGATCGTGAGCGGCGCGGCGCGCTTTTCCGGCTGGCCGCGTGCGGACAGCTGCG
>Ga0302325_10020328_pt1 | contig 13922 bp, 13 predicted proteins | sample Palsa_T0_2_FD_201948 | JGI IMG/M metagenome (GOLD analysis project Ga0302325, IMG submission 201948) | Peat permafrost microbial communities from Stordalen Mire near Abisko, Sweden - Palsa_T0_2 | ecosystem: Environmental > Terrestrial > Soil > Palsa > Peat permafrost | place: Sweden: Abisko... | reverse complement strand
ACTTCCGCTCCAACGCCAACGCCAAGCTGAATCTCAACACTCCTCTGACCTTCGGATACTGTGCCGATCCTGCGCCGGGAGCTCAGAGCCAGGGCTGCGCAGACATATTCTTTAATCTCCGACACGAGTCCTGCAATACCCGGTTCAGCGTAGCCTATAGAGGCAGAAGGTACTATGTACCGAATTATAACCTGCCGTTGGACGGTTCCTGTCACGGCGCTGAAGCGGCCGCCAACTTGTCTCCCCCTCCGAAAGATCATACGTTGGAGGTTCTCTCGGTGGTGCATCAACTGGTCGACTTGCAGAAGTCGGCGCAGGATATCTTGCAGACCCCCTATGTGCAGGTGCTGCCATAGTGCTGTCGTAGTGCCAAGCCATGCCGGGGTTGCAACGTGACGGCGATCCACGCAGGTGTAGGGGTGCCGATCGTCATTGGGGTGGAAACGAAGGGCGTTTCGGTCGTAGCGAATTCATACAACCTTCGGCCGTTTCTTGAAAGTGAATTCAGGTTATATCGGGAACGCTACGTGCACTCGCCATTCCTGGTGCTGGCGCGTGCGGCCAGCGAGCTGAGTCCGTCCATAAGTGCTGCGGCCACGGCTTGTGGCATGCCGGTGGTCGGCTGCGGAGCGGCCTCAAATGCTCAAGGGTTGCCAGAACTTCGCCACAGCTGCCACGTGCTGATCTCGATCGCGTCAACTGATGCATCCGTCGCCGAAGAAACCACTACTGCGCCGCCCGGCAATCCTGCGGTGCTCGCTGCCACAGCGTTGCTTGGCGATGAGAACAGTTATTTTGAGAATGGTGGCGCCCCAGAGATGATCCAACTTGTGTTGGGCGTGGCGCCCACCTACGCAGTGTCACGGGATCGCGCGCTTGGCGCAAATGGTAACGAACCGACCGGTCGGACACCAAGCGAACTCGCGATGCAGCGCACTGATGAATTCAACCACGATGCCGCAGTCTCGACGAACGACAGGCCGCTCGGACCTGCACCACACATGGATCCTAACTGGCCGCGTAGTTGGGCATCGAACGAGCGTAACGCGAACCTGTGCGCACTCTATGCCGTGGCCGACAGATTGGCCTTGTCCTTGCAGCGAAAGTTCAAGATTGCGGTTAAGCTAATTTTTTTGCTCGCCACAACGGCGGCCGCGCTATACGGAACCTTTTTGGTTTTTGCGAGCGGCGATATGCCGCTTCAGCAACTGCTCTTGGTACCGTATTTGCTCCTTCTCATATTGGCTTACGCTGTATTCTACCTAGCGCGGCGAAGCAACATACATAATAGATTCGTTGAATACCGGGCGCTGGCAGAAGGCTTGAGAGTGCAGTGCTACTGGGATGCATGTGGGATCAATCAATCCGCGGCTGACTACTATACCAACAGATATCCGGTAGATCTTAATTGGATCCGCCTCGCGATCAGATCGGCAACCCTGATTCGTCCGGTGGTACCTGATGCGACACGGCTGCGGGAACCGGTCGATCAGGTGCTACGCGATTGGATCGCAGATCAACAGCCTTACTACGCTCAGGCGCATTCGCACGCTCTTCGAGTCGAGAAGATAACCAACATTGCTGTCCGCGTTATCTTTGGGCTAGGCGGATGCGCCACGCTCGCCGTACTGTTGCAATCGCAATTGAGGCAGATTGCGCCGTTTCTAAGGCACATCAGCTTTTTGGGTTTTTTGTGTTCATCGATCGCCGCCGCACTGGTCGCGCTAGTCAATAAGCTCGGCGTGCTGTACGAGTCGCAGGATTATGCCCGTATGCTCGCTATCTATGCGCAGGCGCGCCGTCATCTTGAGAACAGTTCCGTGGACTCGGCAACTAGCCTAGCAGCGGCACTGGGACGGGCAGCATTGTCGGAAAGTGGAGAGTGGATACTATTCCGTCGCGAGCGGCGCATCGATGAGCCGGCCAGTCCGTTTCGTAAACCATGGTAGCGCGCACTGACTCGCCAAGCCGCCAACTGCTCGAGAGCATTGATTATCTCGATCTCACACCGCTGTATGTGCTGTGGCGGACCCATGATAAACAAGCCTGGCAGGATTCACCTAAAGCGTACGCCAAGCTCGCCACTAGGCTTCTACGTAGCGGCGAACCGTTGCTGGCCTTTGATGTCATTAGTGAGGCGCTGACAGTCTGGCCCAGCGACTCCAGCCTGATCGTTTTAGAAGCCTTGGCATTGGCGCGATGCGGAGCCAGCCAGCGAGCCAATATCATCCTGACGACCCTCTACGCCGCTGGACACAGGGATGAAGAAACCGTTTCGATTCTGGCTCGAACCCATAAGGACCTATGGCTGAGCGCTCTTGATGGCGAAGCCAAACGGCACCATCTGGTGGCTGCCGAAAAGGCCTACACAGAAGCATTCGATGGCGATCGGTGCGAGCGATACTGGAGTGGCATTAATGCCGCGGCGCTCGCGCTTTTTTTGGACAAGAAGACCGAAGCTGAAGCGCGCGCACGTGATGTTCAGCAAATCTGTCAACGGCTATTGAGCGGTGATACCGGCCAGCGTTCCGACCGGTACTGGCTTTATGCATCGTTGGGTGAGGCCGCGCTGATACAAGCGGACTTTACTCGGGCAACGAAGTGGTATCAGACCGCCGCAAGCGAGGCGAGAGGCGCCTACGGAGATGTCGCATCGACGCGCCGTAACGCGCGGTTGATCCTGGAATGGCAGCGCCAAGACAAAGCCTTCCTGGATCGATGTCTGCCCGCGCCACAGGTGGTGGTCTTCTCGGGACACATGATCGACGGCGACCCGAGCCGCGTGCGCTTTCCCGCCGATTCGGAGCCACAGGTTTATGAGGCCATCAAGAGTTACCTCATGCGAACGGAGGCTAAGGTGGGGTTCTCATCGGCAGCCTGCGGGTCTGACATTCTATTTCTTGAGGCCCTGCTTGAGCTGGAAGCCGAGATCAACATCGTACTGCCGTCCGACCCCGAGAGCTTTGCCAAGGCCAGCGTCGAAGCCTGCGGCGGCGGCGCCTGGTTGGATCGCTTTCAAAACGTGCTTCGTGCGGCAAAACAGGTCATTTTGGCCTCGGAGCATTCCGCCGGTGAAGTGTTCCTGGCGTATGCGAACATTCTGCTCTATGGCCTCGCAAAATCACGCGCCAGGCAGATCGATGGCACGCTCAGCGCTCTGACTGTCTGGAATGGTGCCGCCGGTAAAACAGGCGGAACGGCATCGGCCATCGACCTTTGGCGGGACTGCGGTCAGACCGTTCGCGTCATTCATCCGCTGACACTTGCGGAATCGGAGTTGGCCGCGCGTATCGGCGCAATGGCACCTTCGGACACCTGGTTATGTTCGGCGTCCCCAAAGGACTCCGAGAGTGCACGCGCCCTCGTATCGATGCTGTTTGCCGACGCGGTCGGATTCAGCAAGCTCACTGAGCAGCAGATTCCAAAATTCGTAACATATTTCCTCGGCCGCATCGCCGAGCTGGTTGCGCGTGCAGATTGTCCTCCCATCGTGCGCAATACGTGGGGCGACGCGCTCTATTTCGTGTTCAATGACATCACTGCCGCTGGCCGGCTCGCTCTGGACTTGTGTGACCTGGTTGCTGCGACCGATTGGCCTGAGTTCGGACTTCCGGCGGAGTTCAACATCCGCATCGGTCTACACAGCGGGCCAGCCTATCCCATAACGGACCCGATAATTCATCAATTCAGCTACACCGGGGTACATGTCAGCCGCGCAGCGCGCATCGAGCCCATCACTCCGCCGGGAGCAGTGTACGCCAGCCAGCCCTTTGCGGCGCTGGCCGAAGCAGTAGGGGTGCGTGCATTCGCTTGTGACTATGTCGGCCAGACTGCGCTCGCCAAGAACTTCGGCCAATATCCCACGTTCCGGGTACGACGCCTTCGTGCGTGAAAGCAGCCGTGTGGCTATGCGCCCACGATGAATCTGAGGATCAGATAACTCGCCGACCTATTACTGCATGCGGTTGCGATCTATTGGACGATCGCGGTGCAGGAACAACCATTCAGCGTGTTCGGAGAGTGCCGCATGGCCGAGCAAGGCGAGGATGGTGCGTCGTTCGTTATCGGAATTTGCCTGCAGCAGCCGGTCGCGGGCGCTGCGGAAGACATCATACATATAGTCGTACTGACGCCTGAGCTCCCGTTTGGCCGTATTCTGGATATAGGTTTCAATGACGCTGGCACCCAGCGGGAACAGACCCACCAAAAACAATAATACTATTCGATGCGTGTCATTCGAGGTCACGAGCTCAGCGATCAGGATGGCGGTCACTGATAATCCTACGATGATCGTCCCTACTCTCGCTCGCTCTGCCCAAAAAACAAACACTGCATTCCGGCGGCCGGTGCGCCGGAAATAACGCAGCTGCTCGGATTGGGAACCCGATTCAGTGTGGCTTCCGATCCATTTTCTGAGAGCAAATTCGAGTCCACCCGGAATGCCTGCGTGCCGTAAGGCAAATAGCGGTAGCGTCGCGGCGCGAATCGCATTGGGAATCCACTCCAGTCCCGGGTCAGCCTGCTTCAAGATCCGGCGGTGCGCCGCCGGCGTACCGCCAGCCATGGGCACCCCCGCTATGGACCAAAAGAGCTCCACTCGCAACCCTTCCGCGAGGGCGCGCGCCTCCAGAAAGCGTCGATGTAATTGCCCGGTATGGATTTGCCGGTTGCAGATTACGAGACTCAAAAAAACCAAGAAGTAGGCGAGAATCGAGTATCGCCACAGAGGATGCTGATCGGAATGACTATGCGCTAGAAAGAACACGCCCATGAGGATCGTCAGGACAGCAGCCAACAGCATCCTACCCATGACGGCACGCCGCATACGCGTCGCAAACCAATCAAGCGCGCTGAAAAGTTTAGTCATCTCGACAATGCTCGCCGGCGGATCCACCAGTTCGCCGATCAGCTCCGTGGCAACGCCAGCTTGCGCGATTGCGGCGCCGTGACGGCGGAGTTCGCGGTTGAGCTCGGATGTGCGCGCGGCTACCAACTCGGCGGTTCGCGGCAAAGCTGACTCGAGAGGACCCCCTGAGCGAGAGCGATAGCCCTCCTGCAACGGTTCCAGTCCGGAGGTTGGAGTCGAGGTCAAACGAGACGTAACGATGTGATAGACAACATCGTGGGGGATATTCGGCAACAGTTCCTGATGGGTTGGTTTTCTACCTTCGTTGAACCATGCCCTCTGGCCCAGGCGAAACTCCACTGTACGCGCAGTCCCCGCCTCGTGGTGCGATGGCTTTCCGTCCCACAACGCAAGCAGAATGAACGCACTGGAAGCAATGATTTCCCCCGCCGCAGCGTACTGCGCGGTGCGCGCATGCCCCGCGCCATCTAGCTCCTCGAGCGTCATGTGCTGACCGAGCGGACAAACGACGCACTCCTGGCAACGGCTCAGTGTCTGCTCGAAGCGCTGCAACTCGTGCGCTCCGTTGAAGTCCGAGCAGCATTGCTCGACCGGCATCGGCAATACGGCAATACACTCGATGCCGATCGCGAGAGCCTCCTCGGCGACGAGCAAATCGGCACCGGGACTCAGGGACGTTGCGACTTGCAACGGCGAATCCGGAAATCGTTTGCGGAGATGCTCCAGCCAACGCCGCACGGTCTCCCGTAAGCGCATTATTTCTTCAGATGCAAGGTCGCGGTGGCCGGTGACACCGATGATCAGTGGAATTTGTGTGGGTCGAGGCGATTCCACTTTGCACGCTGGCGGATCGCGTTTTAGCTCGAACAGGAACAAAAGTCGGCGTAATCGACCAAGCCGGCTTTCGTGACGGATGCAAGCATCGTAACATTTAACAGCTTGTCGGCTATGTCTTCCATTGCGGTGTCATAGGTTCGTGTCTCGACACTGACGATAGCGGAGGACACCCCACGGCCGCAAAGCGTGACGGCTATCACCAGAATCAAAGTGGCACCCATCCTTTTGTCCTCGGTAATACCTGTCGAGTTCTGCGGACCTGCACGCCGGTCGCGAGGCGCCGCCTGGTTTTAGGCGAGACCAAGAACGCCGGATTGGAATTTCATAGGAATCTAAATCAAACAGGCCAACTCCTCAACAATGGACGATCTAGCGGGCGAGTTCTTGGATGCAGTGCGTGATGCTCAAGGATCGACCTGCCCTTTCGCGGCGTATTAAGAATTGTGGGCTACCGATAGCCGCCCGCCATTCCACTGCGGACACGGTGTAAGTAGTATCCGGCCATGGCCTCAATTTTCATTAGTTACCGACGGGTCGGTGCGCTCGTTCACGCGCGTGCGTTGTTCGAGCGATTGCGCAATGAGTTTGGGCCCGGTGAGGTCTTCATTGATCTTGAAGGAATTGAATACGGGGTTGACTTTGTCGATATTCTCAATAAGCAGCTAAATGGCTGCCAAGTCATGATGGCGATAATTGACCCGCACTGGGCCACTGCCGCGGACAAGCAGGGGCGACGACGCATAGATCGAGAATACGATTACGTCCGTACCGAGATCGTAACGGCCTTGGCGCGAGGTATTAGAACGGTACCGGTCCTTATTGATGGTGCGGAAATGCCGGATGCCGCGGATTTACCTGTGCCGTTGAGGCCGCTGACGCGCCGCAATGCGCTGATGCTGGATTTCAATCGATTCGACGCGCAGACCACGGCAATATCAGGCACAGTTGGCAACTCGACATTGGTATCGGTATCAGCTCAGTCTCTGAATCAGGTTTATGTCCTCGAGGAAGAAGACATACTGCAGTTTCTAAACAATCATGCGCAGTTCCGTGTCTTCTCCACAAACGATGGTGGTCTGACCTGGATTACTCAGATTCCATTAACGGGCAGCGACTATCTCCAAAGCTTACCCGGCAAGATCGCTACCAATGGAAGTGGCGATGTTGTCGTGGCGGGACAGGGCTATCTCTCGACGTATACGCCGTCCTTCGGCTGGGATACAAACGCGACTACCGGTGCCCTGATCACGAATGAAGCAGTGTATATTTCGGGCGGCAGTCTCGCGGGCGACTTTATAGCCGGTCTGTCGTTGAGTCCTGATTCGAAGTCCGCATGGATTGCTGATATCTCGGGCAATATTTCGGAAGAAATTTTCTCGACACTAGGAGCCAAGCCGCACCCGGGCTTCAGCAACTGGCAAGTGATTTTGCCTGCCACTGTTGATACTCCGCAGAATCAATTTGGCGGTATTGCGGCGTTCGATTCGTCCGACGCGGTGGTTGTTGGACCCACCGGTTTACTTGCATGTTATTCCGCGAGTGCTGCAGGTATCTTATCGCCAGTTTCCCAAACGGTGGTTCCGACTTCAGTAGACTTGAACGCAATATCGTTGGCTGCGACTGCCGGCTCGGCGTGGGCAGTGGGATCTGGGGGCACAGTAATTGAAGTTACACCGAATGGTCCCAACTTTTGCCAAGGCTTGACGGTAACGGCGCACAATTATCCAGATACAACGGTCACACTTAACGCCGTATCTGCCTCCCCCGACGGTACTAATATTTGGGTAGTCGGCAGCAATCCGTCGGGCGCGCTGATCATGGGACACAGTGCGAACGGCGGATCTTGGAGTTCGCAGGTAACGGGAATTACTGCAGCGACAGCTGTTAGTACGGTCACGGGAAACGATGCGTCGTCTGTGGCATCTGTGTCGGCTGCCGACCCGTCCACAGTGTGGATCGTGGGAGCGAATGGCACGATATTGAAGACGGCGACAGCTGGTAATACTCCGACTCCGAATAACTAGGAAGCGGCGCAAGCGATGTCTTGTGTTCGGGTATCGGCTCTTTCGCAAACAGGTCTGCCAACAGGCTCTTCGCTCAGGTTGCCTACGCAGTCGCAGAAGATGCACTTTCCAGGTAGTCGAAGAGAAATTAGTTCGGTTGCCTGAAGGCGGAAACGCAGGCTGCCCGGGACATAAGCTGTGGGCGCGAGGAGATCCGCAGCCACGCGCGCGGGGTCGAGACTACGAGCGCGAGATCCGGTTGTGGAGTCAGCGAGGTGTCGCCGCATCGCTGGTTCGCGCGGCTGGGCTGTGGCAGCATGATTTGGTATTTGTTTGCTGCGGGTGCCGTGGCGCTCGTCCCAGGTACCCACCCCAATAAACTCAATTCTGTACCGTAGGCCTGACGCCATGCCGATGTTCACTGAGGACAGGACGTAACAGTAAGTCGGGGTGTCTACGTATACGGCGGGACAAGACAGTTACGAGCCACATCGCGACAGTCGATAAGGCTATTGTCAGTTTTCGCTGCCTTAAACCTTTGACATATCAATCGACTAAGGGGATGCGATATGCAGTAGGCGATAGGTGTAGCGAGCCCCCACTATTCAATTGCAGCGACATTGGGCGGCCGGCGCCGCCGGCGGCCAGGTTCTCTTCCCTCATTGTTCCCCTTTTGAAATCAAGGGTATGTAATAAAAAGCGACCCCCCGCTACCAACTCATAACGCGTTGATTTATAAGTCTTTAATGCGGTACCGTTATTCCGATTAAAGGCCAAGCCGGCTCCCAATACGCGCGGTCGAACGACAGCGCGGCCCCAAGAACATCTCGAACGCGCTTGCTCGCGTTTCGGCATGTTAAACGCCTGTCAGTGTGGTCACGCGTGTCGCGCAGCTGCCGTACCATCCCTCGATACTAGACAGCCGCTCGTTGTGCAAAACCGCGGGCCGCTTCAGGGCGGCGTGATGTCCATCAGCGATTACGGAAGTTAATGAATGAGCAACGTTCCAAAATATCGCGCTCCGGCACTCGATAAAGGCCTCGACATACTGGAATTGCTCTCAGGCACATCCGGGCCGCTAAATTTGACCGAAATTGCAATAAGGGTTGGATATTCCAAGGGCGAGATTTTCCGGATGCTTCAAGTGCTTGAAGCGCGCAATTATATAGTGCGCGGTGAGGGCGATACGGGCTACTTGCTGACCAATCGACTATTTATGCTCGGTATGGAGCGACCCCAGAACAAGGGCCTGGTCGAAGTCGCGTTGCCAATCATGTATCGGCTGTCCGATGAGACCTCTCACCCGTGCCATCTAGTCGTCAGTTCGGACGATCAGATTGTGGTGATAGCCCGTGTTGATGCGCCCAGCGATGTGGGCTTTGTCGTGCGCGTTGGTCATCGACGCCCTCTCACGCACTCCACTTCCGGGTTAGTTCTATTCGCATTTCAAAGCCCGCCGGTGCGCGCGCAATGGCTCGTCAATCTCGATGCGAAAGACAAAAGCTATAAGCGCAAGGCCTTCGTTGATCGTGCTGATCAGGTCCGCAAACAAGGCTTCGCCAGTCGTCCAAGCGAGGCGGTCGATGCGGTCACCGATCTGTCCGCACCAATTCTCCAGCACGACCATGCAATTGGTGCGTTGACGATCCCATTCATAAACCGCCATCCGACTAAGGTCACCATGAAGCATGCCATCGAACGGCTGCGAGTTGCGGTTGGCGAGATTTCGCAGCGAATACCCGCATGAATTCTCAGAGTCGATTGGTTTTCTGCGCTGTGTCATCTGACGCCGGCAGCGCGAGCCCGGCGTCTGCACATTGGCGCGGGATTGGGGAATTCATGCGGCAGGTGCAACCGGCCACAATCTGGATTCAGCAGCCCTCAGCGCTACTGACCGAAGTGCATCGTCCCGATACCGTCCAGCGGCCCTATGTAATTGGCCTGCCGGAGGGTAACTGACGACTGCTTGCACATCGGTCAGCGCGCTGAGGTTCCTTGCTTAGCGAAGGTCAGACAGCGACAGCGCTGCAGCTCGCGATCGCGCATGACGCGAAGGTTATGCAGTACGGAGACTGTACTCCGACGGTCTGGTCCGGTAGATACGTCAGTTCGCCAGTACCGGTGTCGACCTTGAACACGGTAATGGAATAGCCGTTCTGGCTGCCTACGTACATGTATTGGCCGCCGGGTGACAGCGTGAACTGGCGAGGCGTTTCACCGCGCATCCAGGTCCAATCTGGCTTCACATCGGCAAGATCCGGGCCATATTTCTTGACCGAGAACGTGGCGATGCTGTCGAAGGTGCGGTTCGAGGCATACACATAGTTGCCGTCTGGCGAGACCGCAATTTCTCCGGCAGTGTTGATCGCGTTCGTGCTCCCCTGGAGTTCCGGGGCTCCCGTGAATTGTCCCTGAGCCTGGGCATCTACATAGCCCTTCGGCAGCGTCGAGAACGAGTTCACCCGTATCAGGCTACCGCTGTCAGCCGCCCAGAGGTATACGTCCAAGGTTGAGGACACCTCGTTAAGCGAGTACATGTAGCGGCCATTCGGGTGGAAAGCGAAATGCCGCGGGCCGTAGCCGGCATCCGTCTGGGCAAACGGCTGGGGACCGGGAGAGAGTTGTCCTGTGTTCGCCGAACCGAACAGTCCATTGCCCAGAGTGTAGATATAGGTGCGATCCTGTCCGAGATTCTGGACGAAGTAGTACTTGCCGGTTGGATCGGGCCTGATCATGTGCGCGTGGGCGCCCAGCTGCTGGGTCGCGGTCGGTCCCAGACTCCCCTGGTAATAGATCGTGTCCACGAGCGCATTGAGTGAGCCATCAGAGTTGAGGCTATAGGACGCGGCGTAGAACCCGCCCCATGATGCGGTCAGCAGGTATTGCTTGCTCGTGTCGAGGACGACGTAGGACGGTCCTCCGAGGGTGCCGGAGGCGGGGTCGAGCGGATCTTTTGTATTGGTCGGGGGGCCCAAAACGAATTTGAAATTGGTCAGCGAGCCATCAGAATTCATCGTGTAGGAGCTGACGCCACCCGTGCCAGGGCCCGACTCGTTCGAGACGTACAGCACGTTCTTGGCGTGGTTGATTTCGAAGAAAGTCGTGCCGTTCGGTGCGGGCGTGAACGTGACGAAATCCAGCGCGCCGGTTGACGGATCCCAACTGTACGTGACGATCCCATTCAGGTCCCCGACCGAGCCGCCGCCACTGGCTACATACACGAAGCCTGATGATCCCCCGCTTTTGGCCACGGCCCGGTTCCATGCGGATTTAGCCATGAATGCGGTGGCGGCAGAACCCAGCAGTATGTCGCGGCGCGACAGCGTGGCTTTCAAGTCGTGAATAATTTTCTTTTGATCAGTCATTTTAGCTCCCTTCCTTGAATTGATTGTGTGTCTTATGGGCATCCAGAAGCGCATGAAGGTGCAGTAACGGCAAACACTTCAACGCAAGCACCTCGGACCGAGTGCCGTTCATAGGACCTATTTTTGATATTCCCCCCATACCCTCATGCGGATAGAATTGTGCATTATTTTATCTATGCTCGTCTATTGCATAGGTAAAATACGCGTGACAGACTGAAAACTAAGAAGCCCCGCTTATTTAAGCGGGCTTCTCCGCGTCTTTCGTTTCGTCTTTTTATGCGGCTCGGCCGGCGTCGCGAGAATTTTTCGCAATACGTCGTCCTTCGGCTGCGGCTCAAGATTTAGCTTAGCGGATGGTGCGGATGGTGTCCGTCCGGCTATGGCGGCCTTTACGGAAGATCTCGATCGACTGTCGGCGTTAGCGGTCGCGCGAGAAGGCCGTAAGAGGGCCGGGGAGGGGAGCGCCAAATTAAACGGCCTATCGAAATTCAATATTCCAGCTTTCGGAAGTCTCGAAGGGAGCCCTCGTATCTCGAATTGGCGACCTGGGCCTACCGGGATCTCGTGGATCATTTTTAGGACCCCGAAGCCGGCGGCCTTTTCTGGACGATCGCCGAGAAGGACGGCGCGCCGAAGGATGCCTATAAGCTGATCTACCTGCAGGTCTTCGGCATCTATGCCCTGGCGGAATATTTCCGGGCGACCAACGACGAACTCGCCCTCGCGAAAGCGATGCCGATCTACCGCCTTATTGAAGCGCACGCGCGCGACCGTGTTCATGGGGGCTACTTCGACGCCCTGGACCGAAACTGGAACAGGCTGCGTGCACTCCGGCACCATGCTTTGGGTTCGGCTCCGAAATCTGTGAATTCCCATCTGCATATTCTGGAGGCCTATACAAATCTGCTACGGGTTTGGGTAGATCCGGACCTGCGAGCGACTCAGCGCGAACTTTTGGAGCTGCTGATAGAGCGCTTCATCGATCCGCGCACGCATCATTCGATCCTATTTGTGACCGAGGCGTGGGCGCCGATTGGTCGCGGTCTCTCCTATGGACACGACATTGAGCTCAGCTGGTTGGTGTTGGAAGCGGCGGGCTGTGCTCGACGACCCGCAGCTGATTGCGAGGGTCGAACCCATATCGCTCGCTATCGTGATTGTGACAAATACCGAAGGGTCGATACGGACGGAGGCGTGGTAAGTGCGGGTGGACCTGGCTACACCAACACAGACAAGGACTGGTGGTCGCAGGCGGAGGCAGCGGTTGTTTTTTCAATGCTTACCAGATCTCGGGTGACTTGCGTCTCTTCGAGGCCTCGCGCCGCAGTTGGGACTATATCGAGCCGAAGTTTGTCGATCGGGTTCACGGCGACTGGATCGAGAAAGTGCGGCGTGACGGGACACCGCTCCGACGGCCCAAGGTAAGTTTATGGCGCTGCCCTTACCACAGCAGCCGCGCGTGCATGGAGCTCAATGAGCGCGTGCACAAGCAAATCGGTTGCACGCCGTATTCTTGATGAATCCCTTTAACTAGTGGCCGGCGTCCAACTGCGCCCACTCGTTGATCTTAACCCGCGCGACAAATGCTGCCGCACCGTGGCCGTCCGGGTGCAGGATCAACGCCTCCCCGTCCGCGAGACCTGCCGTCTCCTGCGGGTACGCCTCCATAATGTTGGGGGAATGCGTGACAATGAATGTGTTCTTTCCCGATGCCGGCGGCTCTGCCGTTTTCGCCCGTAGCCAAGCCCCGCGCGCGCCACTCTTGTCCGAGACCATGCTTTGGCCGGCATCCCCGAGTTGCGCAAGCAGTGTTGCCGGGCCGAGCTGCGCGAGCTTGATCGTTTCGAGTGCACGATAGGTCGGGCTGGACAAGACTTGACCAATCGGTATGCGTAGCTGCCGCAGAGCTTCGCCCAAGGCCACCGCTGAAGATCGACCTGCCTCATCCAGTTGACGCTCGAGGTTTGGGTTATCAGTGTTTGCTGTGCTGGCGTCCGGCGGGTTGCGAGGAGAGCTGGCGTGACGCATCAAGATAACGTATCCACCCGTGCGCATCGCTGCCGCCAGGTTCTGTCCGGGGAACGCATCGCCATAGGAAACCGCGATCGATAAAACCATCAGCGTCAGCAATGCAGCGAAACGCCTAGTGTGATTCTTCATAGTCGGCGCACGAGACCTACGCTCGTCCCGCAGGTAAGGTCAGTCCGCCAATGGGTCCGGCCGCACTTGGAAATGGACAATCATGGGCTTGGTGCCCTTGCCGCCCTCCTTGTGCCAGGGCGTACGATCGCCGCTCGTGACCCAGAGACCGCGGCCCTTCCAACCGGCGCTGGTGTCATCGATACGACCTTCCATACCCTTCATATAGAAGCCCAGCGGGTAGGGCAGCCGCAGCGTGACAAACTTGCCATCGACCAGCGCGTGTACGCCGTCAGAGAGATTGCCGGTCGCGATCGGCACGTTCATCCCCAGCCCTAAGGTGTCGTGCTGATCGACCCAGGTGTAGTAGCTCGACTCGACGCTGAACTGCGGCAGTTCCGCGAAGCCTGGGCCGGGCAGACGAAAGAAACTCCAGCCCTCCGGACAATGATCTCCGGTCGCCGTTGGACCGTTGAGCGGACCCTTACACTGGCGCCGGTCAAAGCGCCCGAGATGTCCGCTGGCCAAAGAGGTCCACACGACGCCGTTGCGATCGATGTCCGCCCCGCGTACGCCGAATCCGGGCGCGGGCACGTTATAGATCTCGGTCAGCAGCGTGCGCGGATCGAATCGAACTATCGCGCCTGGGTATTGATACGCGACCGAGCCCCAAACCGATCCATCTGCCGGGTTCGGCATGACGGCGTAGAT
>Ga0302325_10020326_pt1 | contig 13923 bp, 14 predicted proteins | sample Palsa_T0_2_FD_201948 | JGI IMG/M metagenome (GOLD analysis project Ga0302325, IMG submission 201948) | Peat permafrost microbial communities from Stordalen Mire near Abisko, Sweden - Palsa_T0_2 | ecosystem: Environmental > Terrestrial > Soil > Palsa > Peat permafrost | place: Sweden: Abisko... | reverse complement strand
TCCGCAGGCAGGATATGTGGTTGTTGTGAGGGATCGGGGGGATCATGTCTTTGGCGCGTATTTGACTGACTATCCACATGTTCATCCTCATTATTACGGGACGGGGGAGTGTTTCTTGTTCAAATTCAAGGAATTGCAGGAGCAGCATCATCTGCATTCATCGCCGTATCATTCTCATCTGGGACACACGACAATACACAAGAGTCCGAGTTCTTCTGGTGCACTCTCGTCATCGTCAACTGAAATCTCTCAAATGTCGCAAGACCCGTCACAGCATTCGGGGTCACATTCGCCTCCACCTTCAACAGAAACATCTCACTTATCAATTCTAACCGCCGAGACAAGTCGTCCGTCCTCCGCAGACGGGCCACAATACCAATTCAAGGGATTCTCATACACAGGTCTAAACGACTACATGATCCTCTGCACACCGCAATTCCTCAGCGTTGGAGGAGGGTACATCCACTATACCTAACTAAGACAATGTTAACAATAGTGATGGCAAGTATGGTTTGTTTCTGGATGATGTGTTTGAGAATGGAATAAGTTCGCGGTGTCCTGCATTTGGAAATGAACCCCTGAGCGATACGGGAGAAAAATTCAAAATCGATGGTGTTGAGGTATGGAGGATTGGTGGATCGGGAGGAATCACAGGATTTGTGTATGAATAACCATCCTAAGGAAGTGTCATGCTGGTATATATTGGTTAATAGCACCGGGTGTATAGTATAGCATGGAAACAATGGGTACATATTATAACATCGCAATGGACTCACACATACATACTACATACGTACCATTGTGGCAAAGTGTGTTTCTAAAAATATCTACGCCCGATCGATCGCAACCAGGTCACACCAAATCTATGCTAATCACTCCACAGCCTCAATTGCAGTCCCTGGCAGTGCGCTACTGCAGAGGCGTTGGTCCCTGCTTCTTGGCCCGTGTTATCTTTGCTCAGCCTCCCCCGTCCCGTGGATCCTATAACGACAAGCGGTTCCTTGTGCCCTAAATTAACTTGTGGCGACTCGCCTTGCCAGTGGCGCAATGGCGAACTCTAAATCACATACAAAAGTGAACGGGCTGGCAAATTTGTTGGCGCCATATTATCAGAGTATGATGATAGGATGCGACGGAGGGTGACGACGACGTGGTGGTTCGTGCTGATAGGGGTGTTAAGTGCGGGAGTGGGCGGTGATGTGAGTCCTACGAGTGTTTGTCTGCGATGGGGACATCAGAGTATGATCTGTTGAGAGAGGTGTTGTTAATGAGTAGGTGTGCTGGTGGATTCGTTGTTGTATATTTATGGTGGACGGTACAAGTCTACTCCTTCACAAACTTCGAATACATGGGGTATCTCCCTCTCTGTCATCATCTAACAATTAAAGACAACTACTTCCTTACTCTAGACCTTTCCAAACCATTCAATATATCCTCCCCACCAATCACAGGACTAAATACCTCTCCGTTGCCACCCCTCGGTCCTCCCGCTATTTCCTTGGGTGCATTATGGTCTTCGTCAGATGGCTCTTATCTCTACCAATTCGCTGGAGAATGCTCAGATACCCCTGCTACGACCCCCGCAATCGAACTCCTTTGGAAATACGACATCAGAAACCAATCATGGGCATCTGTTGCCCCACAAGGAGATACCATCCAAAGACCCGCGGAGGGGGCAAGTTGTGTGATTCCCGCGGGAAATGGAGTGGGGGTGTATGTCGGAGGCCATTTAGATGCTTTCACTGTCCCGGGATGGAGTATCGAGACTCCAAGAGCTTACTTACAAAGTATGATCACATTCGACATGGTAAACCCCTTCCATCATCTTTCGTTTGCCGGAGACAGGGTGTTGATAGTTCTAGACATCCGAAGCCTTTACATTTTACTCTTCGTCAAGTTTCCCTTCTCCCCCAAGGGCCGATGGCGCAGTAATCTACGTCCCCAATCTAGGCACCGACAACGGCGGAATTCTAGTATCCATCGCCGGCGGAACAAATACCTCCATGCTCCCCCTCTCGACTCTCGACATCTTCGATCTCGCCACCCAAACATGGTCCAAAAAACCGACTTCTGGCACCCCTCCTCTGTCCCGCGTAAACCCCTGCGCAGTCCTAGCTTCAGATAATGCAATCTACATGTACGGTGGCCAAAACGTGTCAGATCCCATTCCGCGGCCGCAATTGAACGATCTCTGGATCCTGACGGTACCGGACTTTACATGGGTTCCGGTCCCGTCTGCGGATCTGGGGAATGCGCCGTTGGGACGCAGTCAGCATACTTGTCATGTTGTGGGCGGGGAGATGGTTGTTGTGGGAGGGGATACTGGAAATGCAGGCGGTTGTGATAGTCCTGGGGTATATGTTTTTGATATGAGTTTGTTGCAGTGGAAGGAGAGCTTTTCTGGGACGACCGAGTTTGTGTTGCCGAATATCGCGGGGGGTGGTGGGTGCGGGATGTGTGCATCCCCTGTTGTCAGTGTCACTGTTTCGGAGAGTCGGTTTTCGAGGACGAGTATGGCCAGCACGGTTCAGGGATTTGGTACGACGACTATGGCTGTGGAGACTGTTACCACGACGATGGATGGATATACAACGCTTATGACGGCGACTTACGACACTTTGACGACCATACCATCACCATCATCTTCCTCTTCCACATCTTCTGCCGACTCAGCTAGTAAACAAACACGCACTTCAACCAATCCAACAGCAGCAGCCATCGTGGGCGGAGTTCTCGGTGCGACAATCCTCTTTCTAGGCTTAGCATGGCTGATTACCTCTTTTCTACGACGACGGAGAGAGAATGCTTGGAGAAATAGTACCAGTAGCGGAGGGAGGGGAATTCTTAACAGTGAAGGAGACAGAGTTGGTGATGGGGCTAGTGAGGGGGATGGGGAAGATGAGATGAGGGAGTGGGATGTTGCGGAATGGAATGGTGGGGTTTTACGGTCCCCGCGACAGAGTTTGAGGGTTGTCAATGCATAACCAGGGATATTGTATACACCAGGGACATTATATACATGGTGTTTTGTAGAATAGGGAGTATTATCGGGAGAATATTTGGGATTTAAATGGACATCTTGCGATGAGATCGGGGGTTCAGATATCATATGAGGACAAAAAGTTAACTAGACTATTGTTTCGCGTTTTCGCGTCAGATTGTAAGTCCGATACAATGTGCTTATGGAGAACGCGTATTATGGTTTGTATTCACCAAACGGAGATTGCTTGACAGATTAAAAAATTGCGTGTCTATTGCGTCGTATAGCGATCATATGATATTACTTCTATTTTTAGATTCGTCCCGCCCGCATAATTTATCGAAAGACCATAATTGCCACTCTCCACTCTACCTACTATTGACCCATGAAATGACTCCTCTTGGCTGCACCGTAAACCCAAAGTTTCCTCTACAAAACTATATCTTCACAAATCCCATGAGCCAGATCCCACTCCGGAGTCATCTGAGCCTTTCCACAACTACTCTAATTCCACCGAATATAAATATCCCGCCTCCGAGAGATTTATTTACCCCTTTCGGCATAGTAATCTAAAACAATCACGACAAAGCCGATGCGCAATGTACTGCGCCCCCGAGCGTGGTCTCGCAAAACTTCAGCGCAACGTGGCACTGCTTCTAATTGGAACAAAAGCGGGATTGAAAAAAGAAATAAGCTCTTGGATGCGGGTAATAACAGAAGCGACAAAGCGAAATTAGGGGGGTCTCCATGGTAGGAGGGAGGGTGCCCCCACCGGGGTGGGCAGGGACCATTAGCGACCAGGCACAGGGGGATGGAGTTCTCGTTGCTTTAGTTTAGATTAGGTCTATATAACCTATGTTACGGGAATCCATCCAGTGGTTTCGAAGGGTTGCTTCGCGTGTGGAGGTTCGTTACATGTCTTGCCAGTGTAGGTAGGTGTTGTCGTGAGGAGATAATAAAATGCTGTCTCGTTGTTGTGCGGCGTGTGCTTGTGTAGACGGTTGGCGATAGTTGTTTTGTGATAATAATGCTCCCTTTCTATCCCATCTCATCTCCTTCCTTGTCCTATGTCCAACTCCGTAACTCCAAAATCAAAAGTGTCTGGCTCTGTGCGAGCTGTTGTTACATGATTGCTCGGAATCTACCGTTAGAACTGCGATGATCGAGGAGAGGGCGTACAATCTTTTGAGGCTGCTGGATGTTCGTTTCATCGGGGATGGTGGAGAAACAGGAGAGGGTATCTCCTGAGCCCGGTCGACGGCAGCATGCTCGAAGCTATGCGAAAGCGATGCCCTGCTAATTAGCCTCATTTTGCGGTATGTGGTATTACGTCTCATCGACAGTGGTCCGTCTGGAGCTCTGCTTGCTGGAAGCAACACTCGAACTGACTGAAGAAGTAGGACAACTTGCAGGTGCCGTATCCAGAACAATGACTCCTCCTGTTGCTCCCCCTCCGCCAGCATCTGTTCCCATATCCTCGTCCAACCAGGGGGCACCACCCCATTTCTCATGATGCATCCGACTGAAGGACTCCTTGTCCACCAGACCGAGGAGATCCGACACGTCGTGGTATGGCCTTATACACGGCCGACCTGACAACGGCGCTTTACGAGCCTCGTTTTGAACGGTCTGTTTCATTGTGAGAGTACGGCGGAGGTCAGACGGAGGTCTCTGGGAATATATACTCGGCTGGCTTTGACATCAAAAAGGGACGAAGCCACTAGTAGAGTCACACAGCCCAAAAATCGCCCAAGATGGACAAACTATAATAATAACACCACGATATTATCTAAGGAGTGGAAAAGGGGTCCAGGCGGATTTAATTTTGGCGAGGCGGAGCACCGCCTCATTTCTCGGAACTTTAAAATTTCAGAGGATGATTGGCCAGGGCGGCAAGTTCTTCCAATTATTCTGGGTCACCTGGGCAGTGTTGGGGAATAAAGTTGCGCGATGATCACTTGGCTTCCAAGACGGGATTGTCGGGGGCGGGCGCTAGGCTGGGTTGCGTGGCCTTGGGGGAGGAGGTGAAGGGTATGTGCCACAATGACTGCGCCTCTCTGCGTGAGTGCGCGTCTGCATGAGCTTGACACAAATAACATATTGAAATGCCATGGATTAGACACAGAACAGGCTTGCTTTGAGGCTCGGATATATCGGACCTGAGATCTCATTCGGAGCGTGATTATCAGGTGTTACATTGATTGTTCCTATCATTTGGTTCTTTCAATAGCACATTCCAAGTTTGTCGTTTTTTTCGCGGCTGTCTCTCTATTCACGAACCACATGTCATAGCGAGATAGAAATAGCGAGGAATTAATCCCCACGTCCAAGGACATGTTCGAATCACTCGGAGAAAAGCTCAGTAAATTCGGATATCTCAAATTGAATGTGAAAAAGTACGATATACTACACCACCAATATCAATTCCCTCCAATCTGCAAGATGCATTCACAGCGCCAGTATAAAGAAAATCACCCCCCTGTCCATAGTATACAATTCAACCCAAAGCCAAAGTCATATCCGAATCCAAGACCCTCCTAGTCCATCATATGATTAATCCTTCCCGCGTTTCTTAGTAAGCCCATAAACCAGTTCGTCCACTTCCCTCTGTAACCTGCCTAATTCCAAGCTCAATTCCGAGTCCGGTATCGGTTTATCTGGCGCTGATGATCTGCGCGGAGAGTCTGGCCGGTCGGCAGTGAGACGAGAGGGGAGGTCTGTGCTACGTCGAGTGGGCGAGGAGAGGGTGCTGTCGGTAGCGACTTTGCGGCCTGAATGGCGCGGCGGAGGGGGTGGAGGGGGTGGTTGAGTGGAGAGACGTTTAGGATTTGGAGGTGCGGGCGGTGTATCGACGATTTCAGGGGGTATACCGCGAAGAGGCGGTGTTTCAAGGGGCACTCGCGAGGAAGGTGTACCTTCAAAGGATGTGACTGAGGTATCTGACAGTTTCCGTCTTGGTCTTGGAGGGGGTGGTTTATTGACTTGTTCTGATCCAAATGAGGGGTCCCGACGAATTGATGATGTCCGTTCGGGTCGTTCTGAGCGTTGTGAGGTTGATGCTGACGAGGGAGAGCGACGTGGTGCTGGCGGCGCAGGAGGCAATGATCGTTTGGTGCTCAACTCGTTTCTCGCCCTGTCTTCGGGAATTGATATCGACACCTGATTACTCCCACTTGCACCGCGTTTTCTCGATGGCGGCGGCGCGGGTTTCGCAGGAGACGACATCGGAATCGTCAACGGAGGCAATGGAGATCTCCTCTCAGAGAGCAGCATCGGCTGCGGACTCTCGCGTAACAGGGTCTCAGGGGAATGTTTAACCGCAGACCCGACGTCGTCTTCTTCATCAGAGGTGTACACGAACGTCATACCCGTTGTAGAGGGCTCAGTTTGACGGGATACCAAGCTTGCATTATCTTCGAGATTGAATGACGGCACCAAGTCTCTTGATAATGTCCTTTCACTCTCCTGTGAATTGTTCTCGTGGACTGAGCCTTCTCTTGTGTTCTCAAGCATGAGTCGCTTGAACGCTTCGACGCCCTTGTCTACCCCCTCGGGTCGTGATGTCGATGATGTCGATGATGACGATAGTGGCATTGTACTGGCGCGGAAGGGATTTAGTAGTGTTGACGGCGGGGCAATGCTTGGCATGGCATATTGTTCGTGTGATGAAGAGGTTGATGTTCGTTCAGGAACGCGTGCTAGCCACGTCAGTTTCTTCGTCAACAGTCACTCCCTACCTTGCACAAAAATCATAGACTTCTCTATCCGCTTTTCCACCTGCCAGTGGCCGACCAGCCGTATCATGGCATAAACATGCCCATCCCCGACGAATTCGCCCTCCTGCACTCCAAGCACCGTCTCCACAACCTTCCGTCAGCCCCAATAATTAACCCATCCTAATAATACCTTCTGTGCAACACTGTGAGTAACGCCATTAAACGACGCCAAGAACTCCAGAACCGAATACAGCGAGACCTGATTGTTTGCGCCAACATGATCCAACTCACTCACCAGGCCGCGAAACCCGCGATATTCCGCCGGCGACAACGCAGACGACGGCAGCGACGTGTCCCGGTCGTCGTCCTGAAGCTCGACATCGGCCATCACAGACGTCTCCGTCCAAAACGGACTTGGCGGAGCTGTCCGGGGATCAAATACAGCGTATGCGGGATCCGCTGGGGACGAGATGATTACTTGTTATTGATTGTCGACGACTCGCTGCGTTTACCAGAGACCCGCCCACCACACGACCAGACCACCACCCCGTCCAACCAATCGTCTGCCAAGGATCCGCTCTCCACCAAATACCCCCTGCGGCTTCTCCGGACCTACCTCCGACAGGCCCGAAATTGCTCAGCCCCACCATCGATCTCAGTGCAAAGCCGGTTTAGACGCCAGAATGGAAAAATTCAAGGATTCAAGGCTTAATGTGTTTTATATTTTTATACAAACAAGACCAGCTTTATTTTTAAGAGAAAAAAAAAATACAGACTTTACTCCCCAGAAATATCATTGATAAATCTGGTTACCCTGTCCAAGAAATTATAAACTCCCTTCCCCGACTTTATCTAAGCCTTCGGTTCCTTAATCTAAGATAAAAGTGAACCGCTTCCTCTACGACATTTAATTTCCTTTACGTCCCCCACGACCTTTTTTTCCACCCGCTGCAGCGGAGGTAGCCGCCGAAGCCACATCCGTAGAGGAAGCTGGCGCGGCAGCAGCAGCTGATGAAGCGACGTCAACGACCGCGGCAGATCCAGAGCCAGAGCCAGATCCTGATCCTGATCCTCCACCTTGACCGACCGAGAAATACCGACAGTCATCTTGAGCGCCACGTTGAGCGACGGGCATTTGCAGAGGCGAGTGGTTCGCATTGCCAACCATGGTGCAACAACGGTAAAAGCCGGGTGGTAGACCGTTGGGGACCTTGGCAGTGACTACGCTGTTGGCATCGGCGGGGGTATTAATTCCCAAGAAGAATGCGAATTTCGAGGCATCAAGAGCTGCCGAGGGGGTGAATGAACCACCGAGATCCTGGATATTAGTATTGCATACATGAGTACTGTAGGGTGAGATGTACCTGACAAGTGATGTGGGTGTGGCCGATAACGAGGCCGGCGGCATTGAGTTTGGTGGGAGCGCTGTAGTATGTGAGTTCTGCGTTGGTGAAGTGGCCCAATTCCATGTTTGTGGTGATGATGTTGATGTTGAAAGTTTGGTTCGGCGCGATATCCTGGTTGTGCTGGGGGGAGATGATCAAAGACGACGGCATCTGCGACTTGGCTGGAATGAATCCCTGGATATCAGCCACCGTCTACAAAGGCAAGAAGAGGGGGGATACCAATGGAATACCGTTGCAAGAACCAGTGATGACTTGTTTCCCGTTCGTCAATGTCTGGCCAGAGCAAACGTTAATGAAATTGGCGTCGTCACTAATATCAGATGATGACCATTTAGCTAGAATGATACGTTTCAGACGCGACTTGACCAGCAGTGATGTTGGCAACATTCTGTCCAGTGTTCTCAGACCCAGTCTGCAGCGCATCCGCAGCCAAACAAGTCTGCGATCCACCACCACCACCATTGCCGGCGGCAGTGGCAGTAGCCGAGTCCGTAGGCGCAGCCGCAACATCGGTAGCAGAAGCACCAGCCGTATCAGTGGCAACAGCGGTATCCGAAGCAACAGCCGTATCAGTAACCGCGCTCGCGTTGTTCCCGCCGCTGCCCTTGCCTTTACGGCCGCCTCGTCCGCCTTTTCCGCCTCCAACTTTTGCAGAGTCAGCTAGTGTCTTTGTACTGGCATCGGAGAGGACGACATCCGCCGCAGATGATACTTGCGCAGTGGGGGCAGGGGGAGGGGCTGCGACATCTGTGGTGGTGTCTGGTGACTCACATTGGCGGTTTTTGCCTCCGGCGTAGCGCTAATGTCAATGACAGTCTCGCGGTGAGGGAGGTACCTTTTCCAGGCCATCTGATCGGCGCCCGACGCGTACGACCGAGGCGTCGACAAGGGCAATGATGCCCAGCACAATACATAACAGAACGATAGAGTATCTCATGTTGACTCGCAACTGTCGGTACTGTTATTGATGGATGACGAAGAAGAAGTAGACGGATTGAAGTAGAAGGGGTGTTTTAATCTCGCAGAGACGTTGGTTGTTGAGTAAAGTTGTATGTAGAAAAAGGGAACCGGCCCAAGAAGTTGAAAAAGAAAGACTGAACGAAACTAAAAACAGTCGAAATAAAAAAGCCTTGTCGATGTGAGGAACATTCTAGGGAGGCGAAAGCGCATTGATATATGAGCGATTTCTCGGAGGGACTTGGAGCGCCTGGCCGCCGGGGACATGTGTTCTGATACAAATGCAGAAATTGGACAGGGGGTTGATTTGGCCTTCGCCTAATCCCTACGTAGGGGATGAAACGGAGAAGAAACTTTGGCTGTGTATCATATATATGTGTGTGTGTGTATGTGAATACCGATCCTGTTTACGCCGTGCTGTGTAATAATGTTGTGTGTCCTGCAGGGCCGCACGGAGCGCTTGCAAGCAATAATTGTGAGGTAAAGCAGCCACCGACTTGAGAGGGATCGATGGGAGCGCGACGGGGAGCCAGTGAGCCAGTGCTTGTGAGTGGTGGATGAGCGTGTTGTATGAAACGGTGGGAAGGATGGAAACGACGACAAAAGGAGATTGCAGATTAGGCGCTGTTACCACGGTAAAGGGAAGCAAAGCCAGCCAGTCGCAGTCGCAGGGTCCCCATAAAATGAAACTGAAATTAAAGGTAAGGATTGAAGTTTGTATTGTCCTGGCCTATTATGGAACGCCGCGCAGCGCACGTTGTCCGTCTCCCTGCAGACAGAGCTTCGTTTGTGTTGGCCCCTAATTTTCGTAAATCAGCGAGGGGCGATGTTTCGAGTCCCGTTTCACGCACACAAATTATTCCCCCTCCCCTCGATGTTTTAATTCCAACCACCCAGTGCCCCTTGCGCACGGCCACAAATCGCTAAGCAGTAGCCGGCGATCAATCGCCAGACGGGCCCGAATTATTCACCCTGAGATAAAGGGGCTCAAAGGACTCGGAAACCCACCGCTCCTGGTCCCTCGACCTGCTCCGGCGTTTCCGTCGGGTATTTTGTCTGCTTGTATATTGTCTGTACCCATGGCCAGCAGTATGCGGAATTCATATATATTGAACAGCTCGGCCCAACAAAGCCAACGGATCGCTATGATAAATCGTATCACGTTTCATTTGAGTTTGCAGTTAAATAGGTTTTTCTCCAGGGTCAAGTTTTGTCACGGCACCCACAAGCAGCAGGGGTTGGATATGATCTCCGTGTGTATATCCTTGTGAGGATTTGCAAGAATTGGTGTTGAGGACTTGTACGGCCATCGCTTCAATTGCCCAGTTTTCGAGGGCGGTAGGAATACCGGCGTCGCCGAATCCATGCCAAGGAGTCTATGCACGTGGAGAACAGGAAACACAAAGTCAACAAGTTTTACACCTCTGCAAGGTATCTTTGACTCTCGCCAAAAATAACACTCTTAGAGAATTTAGTTTTTACCTTCCCGATTAAGCCCTCCCCAAGCTTAACCCCCCAAGCGGAACCCGCCGCCTGTCCCAGCAGGCCCGTCCAAATAAAAGCTTCCCCCCTTCCCCCGTTCCCAAGCCTTCCTTCCCTCTCCCAACCCAACCGCTCAACCTTTCCATGACCTACAAAACAACGTGCAAAATCCCCTTCCCAAGTCGCATCCGTCGCTTTCATTTCCGTGGTAGTAAGGGGGCACACGGTGGCGTCAGGGGTAAATCAATTGTGTGTGACGAGAGATCCGCGCCACGCTGATCGGCGTCAGGGGCTCAGCACAAGCTCCGTTGAGCACCGCGCCGGGAATTCCGTGGATTCCAATTTATCACACGGGAGGACTGCTACACCGGACGACGATCGTTGTTTGGAAGCGCGTGATGGTCGGTTATTTTTACCTTCTCGTTGAGGCTGGGACGGGGTCTTGAGCCGCGCGGGAGTCACGGAAAGCTGTGGCATGGAGGAAATGACAGACGGACGGGGACGGGGGTTTGAGGATGTATGAATGAAACTGCTGGCATGCGAAGACAGCCAAGGTTTTAGTTTCCGAAATAGGTCTTCTAATTTTGTCTTGGTATGTATTTATGTAGTCTCCATTAGTAGGACGGGGTTCGAAAGTCTATAGCGATATCAATGCGCGCATGTGGGTTGCTCTGAAGTACCTGCAATAATCCCATTATCTTACAACCACGTACTCGACTCATGCAATATATCCTCATACCTCAAGCGAGCTGAATAGAATTACATACCACCTTCTGTCAATAGCTCCTTTCTATGCTCATTTGCGGTCATTCGCCGTCTAGCGTTCCCGCAGGATCCAGATAGATCCTTCTCCAAGCCATTGAACCCCTCCAATTCTAGATCTGGAATGCTCGATGGACAATTTTAGTATCAAGTCCAACTAGTTGTCGCTGCAGAGTGTATCTCCGACATCATGCGATGCGAAGGAATTTTTATAAATCTCGTTTTTGTACCGAGGTAAATCGAACTCTTGTAGCCTATCTGCAAAGACAGTCTCAATCTGGAGCTCGTGAGTTCCTCCTACGAATGGTAAGCAACTGCACTCACCGTCTTGAACCATTCCGGCGTTTTTACCCCCCTAGGGGGAGGCTCTGGATCAGCTGGTGATATGACACCAAATATTGTGATCGATACACCGGCAGCGCAAATAAACCGGACTGCTGTGAACCCTTGAATCCTCATGTCCCGCGCGTATATTCTTGTCGCCCATCTGGCGCCGCGAATGGGAAATCTCTGTTTTCGGTACGGCCATGGGATGGGATGGGGAATCCCCTGAATGCGGAGGTCAAATGACATGGAATCTGTAATTCGTTTTCGGAGGCCATGGACAATACGTCAAGCACCTCGCTCGCGAAGTCCAATCTGAGTGACCGGTGGATGGATACTTGAAATGCTGGTTCAGAAAGCGACAATTGTGAGTCAAACGTACGAAAGACTTTGGAAGCCGTCGACACTGCCATGAACCTCTCTCCTAATCGTTTGGGAATCATGGGAGAGACCGCTGGTTTGTAGACAATGAGCGTAGGCATTGACTCATTCCACTTGGGGAAAATGAGCACGTACTTGTTGGCGCTCACCCCTTCTCTCGGGGCGTTTCCACCGGAATATGATTAGAAACAATGCGATTGGAGTCGAACTTTTATATTATGGCGACAATAAATCGGATTTCCTCGACATACATATATATATCGGCGTTGATGCATGAGGAAATCCATCCGCCCAGTACTCTCTTTCGCAAGTAAAGAAGATGTTGACGAGACTAACGGTTGTTGGTGTCTATCCCCGAGCGTGAAGTAGTATTCCGAGGCCAAGGGATCGGAAGTATATCTCAACCCCCGGGCCGCCGATATTGTTGTTCTTCGATATATACCGTCCACACGGGAATTGGGGGTTTGTGAATCGGAGTATGACCCTCGAAATCATACGTGCGACGAGAATATACATAGTGCCAGCGATATTCAAGCTGCAGCGGCGTAAAACGAGTTTTTCCACCACCGGGACAGCAAAAGCGGAATGAGTCTTGTATGTATCGAATTTCGGTACATCTTCCAAAAGTACTCCAACAGCCGAATTTTTGACAGGCGTACTATATATTTAGTTGGGAATTCAGGGAGAAAGTTACCATTGCCATGCCATAATAAACAGCAAGGTTTTTGTTTATCTGAATGAGTGTACATGACCGCCAGGTTTGAACGAATGGTGTTTGTATTTTTCTCGTAGTATATTGCCATCTTAGCCTGAAGGTAAGATAAGGGCGTCTCGCGCGGTATCTCGCATTTCGTTCCTCGTATCCGACCACCTGCACGCGGCGCCGTCTGTAGTGCTCACAAGTGCCAGCGGCATCGGAGCGTCGAGCCCGGTAAGGAATTTCATTGGCGAAACATCTGCGGCAGAATGAGATGAATTGACGATTGTGAGCTCCACATCTCCCAAGAAAACCGACCAGTCGGATTTCGAGTTGTTGCCAGATGGCGCAATGCAATTTTAACTATTTGATTTGTGCGTTCCGAATGTCCGTCTGCTTGTGGGTGGTATGTCGTTTTGACGAGCAGATCTGTTCGCAGAATCTTAAACAAAGAAGTCCAGAATTCGCCGAGGAATAGCTTGCCTCTTTCGTGATAATCTTGTGCGGAATACCCCAGCGGCGATAGAAGTTCTTGAAGAACGCATAGGTCCACTTCATCGCATCCCAGTTCTCACGTCCTAATCAATAGCACCATCTTTGTGAGTTTGTCTGTGATTGTCATTATCGAGTCGTAGGATGTGTCGCCGGGGATGTAAAGTTGACGGAATGCCCGTGAATCGAAGTCTTTGAGAGGGTCTGGCAAATATACTTCCTCAGTTTGAATAAGCAAGTTGAGTCTTGAGGAACGAGCGGTTAGGACGTGAGATTCGCTCCACGATGCGAGAATTTTCCTTCCACATATAGATGTCAAAAGTTTTGAATCCCAGGAGAAAACGGCTCAACTGATCTGCACTGCTCGGACCGATACCGGTCCCCGGCTTATTTACTCTGATCCTGACTTTCCAACCGTCTTCCGATTTCAGAACAGGCGATGGACAGCGAGAATGTAGCGTCTCCTGGACAATCGCCTAAGCTTGCCGTCATAACCGGTGGGAATGGGTATATATGTCGTACTCCATGGCTAACTCTAGAGTACTGGGTGTCAAAATTGCGCAAAGACTCTTCGAGTGCTTCACTCCGAATCAGGGGGATGAAAGAATCCACATCATCCTAGCATGTCGGTCTCAAGCAAAAGCAGAAGCGGCGATTGTAGGACTACGGAAATTATTCCCGGGCCGAAAACTGCTATTAGAATTCCAAGGGGTGGATTTATCCATT
>Ga0302325_10020325_pt1 | contig 13923 bp, 11 predicted proteins | sample Palsa_T0_2_FD_201948 | JGI IMG/M metagenome (GOLD analysis project Ga0302325, IMG submission 201948) | Peat permafrost microbial communities from Stordalen Mire near Abisko, Sweden - Palsa_T0_2 | ecosystem: Environmental > Terrestrial > Soil > Palsa > Peat permafrost | place: Sweden: Abisko... | reverse complement strand
TACTCGGTACCCCGGCCACGCCAGAATCGCCGTCCATTCTTTGTGCGTCAACTGCCGAGTGTACCCAAAAACGCCATCTCACTGAATCATCGATATTTGAATGTTTTCACCAATTCCTGCGGAGAGCTCTTTTTTCCACAAGGCGGGCATTTATTTAAAGCGGCCAGCATCTTTGTTGCCGGGCTAGGCGTTGTTGGACCCGTTAACTGTCTAGGAGACCGCAGCCGGTCCGGGCAGGGGGACCGTCACTCAACATGAACGCCACCCGCACAGCTTTACAGTATGTTTCATGTTTCGCGTGCGCGGAAACGACGGGCCTTTGCCGTACGTGCTTCCGTCGGCCGAGCCGTGGCCAACCGATGCGCCGCCCAGCGGCGCCCACGCGCAACGCGTGGGCGCATCGCAACAGCAGTTCATGGCGCCAACCATCATTTAGTGCGCCCTTCACAGACCGTCCGGTGTTGCCGTTCGAGCTTTTCTGCCAGTGTCCTACATCATACTCAAAAGTGCGGAAACTCTCGTACCCGGTGTTAGCCCTCCCCTTTAATGAGCTTTTGGCGGGCGCTCGTCCAATAACTGCATGGGACAATGGGTACTCCAGGCGTATTGTTGATTGCCTGAGCTGCAAGAAAGAAAAATCCGAGCAAACGCCCGGAAGTGGTACGCTGTCAAGAACCTCATTTGACCGCCCACGTTCCTACGGTTTCGAACCGAGTTCATTCGAGTCGCGCGGTTGCGCGTCTGACGCCACTGAAGAACCCTCGCGAGTACGCGGCGCGCATGGCCAAAAATACTCCAGATGTCATCTCCCAAGGCACGCGGCTGGTATAACTAGTACATCGTTCCGAAAGTTCTTTATGATATTTTGCCTGCCCTGTGGCGCGCGCTTTAGCGTGCAGCGGCGAACTTCAGTTCGCCGGGGGCCCGTTGAGCGGCGCGGTGCGCGAAACTGTGGGCTGAAGCCCACAGCGGCACGCTGAAGCGTGACGCTACAGAGCTTCTGATTCTATAAAGAACTTTCAGGACGTTGTACTAGTGACAGGCTTTGCGGTCGCCTCGTTTTTTCCTTTCGCGAAGGGAGCATCTCAAACTATGGAACAGCGCATCAGCATCGTAACACTAGGAGTGAAAGACCTCGGAAGTTCAAAGCGATTCTATGTCGATGGTCTTGGCTGGAAGCCGGTGTATGAGGACAAAGAGATCATCTTCTTTCAGACCGGTGGATTGATTTTTGCTCTGTTCCTGCGCGACAAACTCGCTGCGGATTTTCACGCCGATCCGGCCACATTCGGACGGGCTGCCATGTCGCTGGCCTACAATGTCCGCGCGAAAAGCGACGTGGATCCACTGCTGGAACGGGCCGCGGCTGCGGGTGCCAAGATTCTAAAGCCGGCGCATGAGGCGTCCTGGGGAGGCTACTCCGGCTACTTCGCCGATCCGGATGAGTTTGCGTGGGAGGTGGCCTGGAATCCGGCGTGGCCCATAGCGCCGGACGGCAGCGTGGCGTTTCGCTGAAGCATTCACTTCGCGGGCCAGAATGGCTCGGCCGTGGCGACGAACTCGACCGGAACTTCGGTAACGAATGTCCGCAGCCAGCGTGCGCAGTCGTCCATGCCGGCTTGCTCGGAGGGTATGTGGCCGAGAATGACAAGCGCCTTCGGCCGGCCCTCGGCAGCCGCGTCGGCGCCGTATTCGATGGTCTCCCACTCGAGGCCCTCGCCCATTACCAGAACTTCAACGTCGTCGCGCTGTAGCATGTGCCTTTCCGCCGGAAAGCCCGGGTATCCGGGATTCAGCGCCAGCCTGGTTACCCGCATGGCCGGATTGCCCACGACGCGCAGCGTGCGAATCCCAAGACGCTGCTTGATGCTGCTGGCGAGATTGTCCAGCGTAGTTTCGGGGATGGTGAAGAGGTGGTTGTCGCTGGGATTCTGAAACTTCTCCCAGCCAAGCGCGCGGATCATGCCGGTTTGAATGCCATCGGGTCTGCGCGCGTGCCAGTGGTCGTGAAACCGCCAGATCACCAGGTGATGCTTTTCAATGAACGCCTGCTTGGCCGCCAGCACGGCATCGTGCTCGTTGGCCAGGTCGCCGGTCTGGTCGAGGTGACCATAGAAGGTAGGCTCATGCGTGATGATCAGGTTGTTGCCGGCGGCCGCCGCGCGCTCGAGCACGTCGAAGGTAGCCATCATGGTCGTGGCAACCCCGGTCACCGGGGTGTCCGGATCGCCGGCCTTAAACGTATCGACAGTCTCGCTGCGCCAGGCGACCCCGACATTCTTCTGAATGCGTTCGATCACTTGCCGGGCGGTAAGATGAGAGGCTTGCGCCGATTGCGCGGGCAAGGAATGATGCAGCAGCAGCCCCGCTGCAATAGCCGTCCACAGAGTTCTGGTCACGTGACGATGGTACCAGAGGTACCTACTCGATCCTCACCGACCCGGAACCAGTTCGTACGTCCACCAGCGCCCCGCCACCCTTCACTTTGCCCTGAATCTCATGGCCGCCAACGCTGCCCTGCATGGTGATGGGATGGTCCACAGTGACATGCCCCGAGCCGGTATGCGCATACAGATCGAAGGCGGCCTCCGCGGGCAACCTTACGTTCACCCCGCCCGAACCGGTGTGGGCTTCGATCGCGCCGGTCCCGGTCTGCTCCAGCCGCACGTTACCGCTCCCGGTGTGCGCGCTTACCGGGCCGGCGAGGGCAGCGCCTTGAATGGATCCGCTGCCTGTGTGCGCATCCACCTTGCCTTTCACCGAATCCAGCTCGATATGTCCGGAGCCTGTGCGGATGTGAACCTCATCGTCCACGCGGGCGACCGTGACCGATCCCGATCCGGTCTCGAGTTCCACCGGACCGTGAATGCCCTCCACGTTCTCGCTTCCTGATCCGGTGTGGGCGCGCAGCCGGCTTTGCTGCGGGACAACCAACTCGTAGCTGATGGAGATGTGGCGGCGCGACCATTCGTCGGCGGGCGGCTCGATCCGTATGGTGTTGCCGGTCTGCTGAATGGGAGGATTGGTCTCGATCTCGTGGATGCGGCCCTCAACGCCCTGGGAGAACTCCTCGTGAGCGCGGATGACGGCGTGGATGCGTACGGTGGAACCATCGCCCGGCCGAACCTCGATCCGGCCGGAGCTGGTCCGGACATCCAGATCCGCCGCGCCGGTAACATTCAAAGTACGATCGAAGGAGCCTTCCGGCCCCGCGGCCGCCGCGCGGAAAGCCAGCAGGCAGAAAGCTAGGACAACGGCAGTGTGACCGCCTCGCATAGACGCACGCATAAACGCTCCTGTGTGAAAGCTTGGACGGCCCGCCGCGGCAAAGGTTAGGAGATCAACCGATCGGGACCTTCTGAGCCGCCGGGAATGCAGGATTCTCGCGCACCTGCCGGGCCTGCCACAGATGCCGGCGTTCGTGCGCCGCGATCCATTCCAGTGTAAGAAGCAGGTTGAAGCGGACCGGCAGTCCGGGCGCCGGCACCTTGACCCGGCCCAGGTCCAACCCTCTCGACTTCTCGATTTGCAGCGTCAATTGATCCTGCAAATGCAGAAACGTCGGCAATACGGCCGTAATCGGCTGTCCGTACGACGGAGTGAATCCGCGCGGCGACCTGTAGCGGCGCTTTGGGGGCGGCTCGGTGTTGGCCAGGATCCACCTCCCCAGGAAGCCGTGCGCGACTGCGCCGCGTGCCACGAAACGCCGCGCCTTGGCTTCTTCCAAAGCAGTTTCGATAATCCGCACGTAGCGATCGCCGACGATGTTCAGGTGCAGGAGGCACTCGGCCATCGACCACTTTTGCTGGTCAGGGCGCCAGTTGAACTGCGATTCGCGCAATCCGCTCACCAACTCCGAAGCCTCGGTTTTTAGGGCAGCCAACTCGCTTGGCAAGCGGGTTAGCTGGGACGTTATGGTCAAGATACCTTTATACCGCTATACGGCGTTAATCGGGCAGCCCGAACGCCACGATATTATTGCCACCCGCCACGGCGATGTATTGCTTTCCGCCGGCCAGGTAGGTCATGGGCGATGCCTTCCACGGCACATTGAGCTGCATGTGCCAAAGGGGTGCACCGGTGGCCGCGTCGACCGCCGCGAAAGCGCCCGATTCGTCGCAATAAAAAAGCAGCCCCGTGGAGGTCCCCAGGATGCCGCCCCAGCTTTCGTCTTCGCCGGCCTGCAGAATCTCCCAAGCGATCTTGCCCGTGGCCAGATCCATGGCGCGCAGGTATTGGCGGGGTGTTTCGCCCGGGACTTCGCGGGCGCCACCGCCGTAAAACGATTCACCCGCTTTCCACACCGCGGACGACTTCGAGTTGATAGTACATTTCTCGAGCGCCATCAGATAGAACATGCCGGTGGACGGATTGAATACCGTGGACATCCAGTTGGAAGCGCCATCCATGGATGGGCAAGAGCGCGTGCCCGCCGCAGTCGGCTCGGTTCCCGGCAGGCGTACGGGGCGGCCATCCGCGCCGATGCCGCTCGCCCAGTTCAGAGAATGCACGAACGGCGAGGCTGCCAGAAACTGCCCATTGGTCCGGTCGAGAACGTAGAAGAAACCGTTACGATTCCCTTGCAGCAGGAGTTTCCGCTGGCGCCCGCCATAGGGGGCGTTCACCAGCATAGGCGTTTCGGTCGCATCCCAGTCGTGCAGATCGTGCGGCGTAAATTGGTAGTGCCACTTCAAGACGCCGGTTTCAGGCGTAAGCGCCAGCACCGAGTCGGAATACAGATTGTCACCCCGCCGCTCGTCGCCGTTGAAATCGGGGCAGGGATTGCCGATAGGCCAGAACAGCGTATCGGTTTCGACATCGTATGTTCCTGTAAGCCACGTAGACGCGCAGCCGTGCTCGATGGCACGGCCCACCCAGGTAGCGGCGGCCGGATCGTCCGGCCCTGGCACGGTCCAGAACCTCCAGACCCGTTCGCCGGTGGCAGCGCTGTAAGCCGACAGGAAGCCGCGTATACCCTCGTCGCCGCCGGATGTTCCAGAAATCACCAGGTCTTTGACCACCAGGGGAGCGGACGTGGCGCCATAGTTCTTGCTCGAATCGGCCATCGGCGTATCCCACAGAAGCGCGCCGGTGAGGCGATGCAGCGCGAGCAGGTGGGCGTTGTCGGTGACCATGAAAACGCGGTCGCCCAGCAGCGCCACACCGCGATTGATGCCGCCCGAGGCGTCCCCGGAAAGTCCCTTGCTGCGCGGCCGTTCATAGTGCCAGATCTCGCGTCCCGTGGCGGCATCCAGAGCCCAAGCCGCATTCACGTTGGTCACGTACATGATGCCGTCCGCCACCACCGGCGTCACTTCCAGATGCCGTGCATTGGGGATCGGAAAGATCCAGCGCGGGGCTAGCTGGCCGATGTTACGGGGAGTGATACGATCGAGCGCGCTGTAGCGATTGCCACCCAGTTGGCCATGATAGGTGGGCCATTCTCCTGTTTGCGGATGCGCGATGCGGTCCCAGGTGAGCCCGGCGAGGGAGCCCGCCAGTTCCGTTCGTTCGCTCGGCGGCTGGTCCACCCGCGGATAGGTCAGGTAGGCGACCAGGTTTTCCATGTCGGTGGGGCTGGCCTTGAGCGCCGGCATGTAGGATGCCGTCTCGCGGTCGATGGCGGATACTTGCTCGCGCCGCAGCAGGTGAAGCCGTCCGTCGAAGCCCTGCACCTGCAGATCGTAGAGAGATTCATTGCGCAAGAAGCCGCGGATAGATCCTCCGGAGCGCAGGCGGACCGTAGCTACCTGAAAGCCATGCTGCCGCCGGGAGGCGGGATGCAGCAGCGATTGCTCCATTTCGGCGAGCGTCAGCTCCGCGCCGGCATTGCTGAGGTCGGGGCCGTTTACTCCGCCGCGGCTGTCGATCATATGACATTCCGCGCAGCGGCCGGCTCCGAAGAAGAACGCCCGGCCCGCCTCCGGATCGCCGGGCGGCATACTGTCGCGGGCGCTGGACACGCGCGAGCGGACGAACGCCACCAGTTGCGAAAGATCCGGCTCCGGCAAATTAAACGCCGGCATGCCTGCGTCCGGAATGCCTGTGTGAATCAATTCGCGGACGGAATCGTCCGACTGCAGCCTCTCGCGGTCGTCCGCGCCTATAGCGGGCGCGCGCTCACCGCCCATGCCGTCCGCGCCGTGGCACCCGCCGCAGCGCGTTTCAAACTGGCGCCGCCCGGAAGCCAGCGTATCGGAGCCGCCCGCAAAGACCAGCGTTCCAAAGTTTTCCGGTACATGGTTCGGATCCCGGTTGACCACGCAGGTCGGCTGCCAGCATAGAAAATGGCGCTGCGCATCCGGCCCGAGGCCTTCGATGCGATAGAGATTCGCGCGCCATTTCGTGCCAAGCTTCACCGGCAAGCTGCTGACGGCGCTCAAAGGGATGCGCGCGGCGGCATACCAGATGTGCGCCGCCTCATCGATGCGCGCGGTCGTATTCCACCCCGATCGCCAGCCCTGATCGTAGCTATCGTGGTCCAGGTCGATGGCCAGATCGATCCAGTCGCCCGTGGGCGCAATCTCGAATTCGCGGTAGTGGCGAATATTCGTCCAGTCGTCGCCCAGGAACATTTCCACCACATCGCGGTCCCAAAGCTTGTTGCGTGGGCCGCCGCCTTGCGCGGGCAGGAACAGATTCAGATCGTGGTAAGGGCAGGAGAAGAGCAGGTAGAGATGCGTGTCGGTCCAGAAAGAACGCACTTCCGTGCGCAGCGCCGGGTAGTCGATCTGCTTGCTGCAGTCCTTGGAAATGTAGCCTGTGCCCGCACTGCGCCATACCGGCGAGGCAGGATCGGCGTTCAGCGCCGGGTTGCCAGTCACGTGGGGAGTTTGAAAGGTCGCGGTCGGCCGCGTAACCGTACACGGCTCCTGCGCGCTCGCCATCGCGGCGCTGAGCCCCGTCCCAAGAAGGATGAGTATTGCAAAACCAGGTCGTGTCACACTTTCTCCGGTTCCGGGTGGACCCATGGCTGGCGATACGGCCGCGCCAGAAGGCGATTGGCCTCTTCGTCGCGCAGGATGCGATGGTGTTCGGCATCCCAGGCCAGCGTGCGGCCCAATTTCATTGACAGGTTGGCGAGGATGCAGCTCGTAGTCGAGATATAACCCTCTTCGATGTCCGCAACCGGCTTGCCCCGAGAGTCTATATTTGCCAGGAAATCCTGCATATGGTGACGGATGGCGGGAGCGCAGTGCTTTTCCAGGTCCGGCTCGGTCTTGTCCTCCGGGTATTGGTCGAGCTCGTAAGTCACATCGCGATGGACTGTTCCGCTCCCATCCGCCGGCGTGAAATCATAGCTGTACACGCTGACCTTCAACGTGCCCTTGTCGCCGTAGAACGTGGCGGCCCAGTCATATTTCGGGTCTGGCGACGAGCCCCATGTGCGGTGCTGCCAGATCACTTTCAAATCGTCGTAATCGAAAGTGGCCGTCTGTGTGTCGGAGATATTCGCCTTGGACTGCTTGTCCACCAGGATGCCGCCCTCCGAAGAAACCCGTATCGGCCAGCCCCGCCCGAGCATCCAGCGCGTCATATCGAACATGTGAACACACATGTCGCCTACGATTCCGTTGCCGTATTCCATGAACGCGCGCCATCCTCTGGGGTGTACCAGGGCGTTGTAGGGGCGCATGGGGGCCGGGCCGGTCCACATCTCGTAATCCAGATTAGGTGGCGGCGCGGTGTCCGGCGGATTCCCGGTCGCGCGCATGTGGTAGTAGCAGCAAATCTCAACCAGGCCGATTTTGCCGAGCTTGCCCTGGTTGATGAACCGATCGCGCGCCTCGACGATGTGCGGAGTGCTGCGGCGTTGTAAGCCCACTTGCACCACGCGCTTGTGCCGGCGCGCCGCGGCCACCATGGCCTGGCCTTCGACGATATCTACGCTGATAGGCTTTTGCACCCAGACGTCGACGCCCGCCTGCACGGCGGCTATCATCGCCAGGGCATGCCAGTGATCCGGCGTGGCGACCAGGACAATGTCGAGATCCTTCTCCTTGAGCATCTCGCGATAGTCGCTGAAAGTGCGCGGCTTCTTACCGGATTTCTGGCGCGTGGCCACCAGGTCGGCGGCGCGCGCGAGCATTTGGTTATCCACGTCGCAAAGCGAGACGACCTCGACGGGCGAAACCTGAATCAGGCGGAAAAGGTCGCACTTACCGTACCAGCCCGGGCCGATCAGACCCACGCGCCTGGGCTTGTCGTCGGCGAAGCCGGCGGCCGACCACGCCAATCCCGCGGCGCTGGTGTAGAGAAATCGTCTGCGATCCATAAGAATCTCCCTCCCTGAGAGTATACGACGCGGGTGGGGGAGAGACGCGGGGACCGGTGAAGTCGCGTGGAGGATGCAGCGCAACACCGAAGCAGACGCCCTAAACAGCAGACTTACCCCCTCCAAACAGGCGCGCATCGAATTGAATTGAAATATCGCCGGCGGTTCTACCCCGATCCTGACAAAGTCTGGGTGAGCCGGATTTAGAAGGTAGTCGTGCTCGCCGACGATCACGGCGGATGAGACTTTCAGCACCGCCGATAGCCGTAAGTCGATCCATCGATCGCCGAGGTCCTTGGAGGACGTTTCCCGTAGCTCGGCGTGGCGGCGCAGTGTGGATTCCAGCATAACCGTCATCCAGTCCGGTATGGCGGCGGCCACACAGACATAGCCACTTGGAAAATCCTGCCGTGACACGTGGACAAGGTTCTCCAAGACCGCCAGCGCGATGCTTTCGGCCATGTAAACGACCGCACGCCCTGGCGAATTCCACCGGCCACCCGGGCACCTTGGCCATCCAAACGCGCATACCGGGCGCGGCACACACGGAGGGGCATCAGGATGGGATGTTATGTTCGATGCGAGTCAGAATACGCTCTACCAACTCCATGCCTTCGTCGGTGCCGAGCAGTTCTGCAGGCGGGCGGTTGTCGAACAGCGGCAGTGGAGTCGAAAGCCAGTGTGTGGCCTTTTGCTCGTCGCCGAAAACCGCAACCGCGTGCGCTACTACCGGTACCAAACGCGTGACTCGGAGCGGCGAGGTCATCTGCCTATATTCTATAGCGGAACCCAGGCCCCCGTTGTCGGCCCGCGGGAAATCCCAACTTCAGGATAGCCGGCCTACTCACTTCGCAGCGCTTGCACCGGATCGGCACAAGCCGCACGCCAGGCGGGCACGACGCACGCAATTACAGCTACGAGCATGAGAAGAGCAGGGGCCGACAAAAACGTTATCCAGTCGGTTGCCGCCACTTCGAACAGCACACTCTGCATGGTTCGCATCAGTGCGGCAGCGCCGGCTAAGCCGGCTATCAGACCGACGCACGTGGGACGCAGTCCCTGAACTAGAACCAGGCGGCACACCTCGCTGCGACTCGCACCCAGCGCTATCCTGATCCCCATTTCCGATGTACGCCGAACGATCAAATAGGACAGCACTCCATACAAGCCCACAGCCGAGAGCAGCAGGGCCAGCGCGGCGAAGCTGCCCAACAGCAGCGTGGTAAAGGCCTGATGCGCCGCGGAGTTCCCCACGACTTCCGTCATCGCGCGTATCTTATATGCCGGGATATCCGGATCGATACCGGCGATGGCGCGCCGCACGGTTGAACCGAAGGCCGACGGATCGCCGGCGATCTCGAGGACCGCGTAGAAGTCCGTGTTCCCACCTTCGAAGGCCGGCCGATACAGGGTCGGTTGCGGGCGAGTGTCCAGACTAATCAATACGTCGCCCACGATACCGATCACTTCGTAACGGGGTGAGCTCGCATCGCCGAAAAAGATCCTCTTGCCCAGCGCGTTCTCGCCGGGCCAATATTTTTTCGCCATGGACTCACTGACGATCACGGCGCTTTGGTGGGGGTGCTGGTCGTTGTAACCGCGCCCGTCGCGATCGGTGAACGTGCGCCCCGCGAGCAGGGGAATGCCCGCGACCCGGAAATACTCCGGCGATGCGGAACGCTCCAGAGCCAGATTGAATTGCCCGGGCGGGAGGGGACGGCCTTCGATACTAAAGCCGTTGTCGCCGCAGTAGCCGTCCACCGGAACACAGTTCACCAGCCCCACGCCGCGCACACCGGGCAGAGTCCGCAGGCGTTCCAGAAGGATGCGATCGAAACGAGCGACGGATGCGCGGGATGCGTAACGGCTGTCGGGCAAGGAGATCCCGGCTGTGAGAAGGCTCTCGACGCGCACGCCGGTCTGGACATTCTGCAGCGCTGCGAAACTGCGGATCATCAGCCCGGCGGCTATCAGCAGCATGAGTGACAGGGCGACCTCGGCACCGATGAGTCCCGTGCCCAGGTGCTGATGGGTAGGCCCGGCCGTAGCGGTTCGCCCACCATCCTTCAAGCCCTCGCCAGGGTCTTTACCCATCGACCGCCGGGCCGGCAGCAGTCCGGCGCCGACCCCAGCGAGCAGAGACAGGGCCGCCGTAAACGCCAGGACCAAGCCATCGATGCGCGCCGGAGCGCTGGTATCGATGTCATCGGCGTTAATCAAGGCTTGAGCGTGCACGCCCAGCGCACCGGTGAGCCCGTAGGCGAGGACCAACCCGGCGATGGCGCCGATGAATGCCAGTAGAAGACTCTCGGTGAGCAGTTGTTGCATCAGCCGCGAGGGGCTCGCGCCGAGGGAGGTGCGGATCGAGAATTCTCGCGACCGCTGCGATCCGCGCGCCAGCAGCAGATTCGAGATGTTGACACAAGCGATCAACAGCAGACAACCGACGGCGCCCAGCAATACCAGAAGCGATGTGCGACTCTGACGCGTAGTGATATCGCGCAAAGGCAAAGCGGTCGCGCCTTGCCCCAGTAATTCGCCGGAATTCGCGGCGAGCAGCCGCTGTTGAATTCCGTTCACCTCAGCCGTAGCCCGTCCGATGGTGACGCCATCACGCATGCGAGCGATTACATAGAGGTGGTGCCAGGCGCGATTAGTCGCCAGGTCCGGCCCAAACAATGGAATGATGGGAACCCAGACATCGCTCCCGCGCGTGGGATATCCGAAGCTCCGCGGCATCACGCCGATGATGGCGCAGTCGATTCCATCGAGGCGGATGCGTCGCTGCAATATATCGCTCGATTCACCGAAACGCCGCTGCCAGAGTCCGTAGCTGACGATGGCAACGCGAGCAGCACCGAGGCGATCGTCGTTAGCGGCGAAGGCGCGGCCGATGGCGGGCTGCACTCCCAGAGTCTTGAATAGTTGCCAGGAAAATACGGCTCCCTCAATCCGTTCCGGCTGAAACGAACCGGTCCCGCCGAGATTAAAAGAGGCCTGACGCCCGGCGGCCATGGCCAGGAAACTGTGGCTTTCCCGTTCCCAGTCTGTGAAATTTGCGAACGAGACGACGTTGGGACGATGTCCGAAATCTTCAAAGAGGAGCATCAATTGCTCCGGACGCGGATAGGGCAGCGGCCGCAGAAGCGCGGCATTGACCACGCTGAATATCGCCGTATTGGCGCCGATACCGAGCGCCAGAGTTAAAACGGCGACGGCCGTGAAGGCAGGATTCCGGCGCAGGGCTCGCCCGGCGTAACGCAGGTCCTGTACCAGGTTCGAGATGGTGTCGACTCTTCTGGCGTCGCGGCATTCCTCTTTGCGTTGTTCCATCCCATCCATGGCCCGAAGCGCGCCCTGGCGGGCCTCCTCCGGGGTCTTGCCGGCCGCTATTTCACGCGCGACCTGCTGTTCGAGGTGGAAACGCAGCTCTTCCTGCAATTCGTCCTCGACTTTGGCGCGGCGAAACAGCGATCGCAGGCGCAGTGGAATGGTGTACCACCAGTGTTCCAGCCGCATGCTTTACGCCTCGCGCAGCTTCACGACGAAGCTGATGGCGCTCGATAGCCGTTCCCAGCTCGCCGCCTCTCGCTCCAATTGTTTCCGGCCGAGCCGCGTGAGGTAGTAGAATTTCGCGCGGCGGCCGAGTTCGCTCGTTTTCCATTCAGCCGTAATCCAGCCTTCCTGCTCCAGCTTGTGCAGCGCGGGATAGAGCGAGCCGTCACTGACCTGCAGCACTTCGCCGGAGATTTGCTTCAGGCGTTGACTGACAGCCCAACCGTGCAGCGGCTCCAAAGCCAGAATTTTAAGAAGCAGGAGATTCAAAGTTCCCTGCACCAGATCGGACGGCTTGCTCACGTTATCTCCTCGGTTACCGAGAACAAGTGTACAGCAGCATCGCCCGGTAAGCAAATTATCGAGCAAGTGATCGAGTAGTGTCGGCGCCAAATGATAATGTCCTAATCGTGCCAAGTAGAAATGTCCTATTGACAAGCGCAGGCTGGAGAGGTGGATTCAGGAACACTTCTCATGACGCAACAGGACCGCGACCGGCTGGTCGCATTGAAGAAAGCCAAGAAGGGACTGATCACACAGCGGCAAGCGGCCGAGGAGATTGGCCAGAGCGAACGGCATGTGCGGCGTTTGCTCAAGAGGCTGAAAGGCAAGGGCGACGCAGCGCTCCTGCATGGGTTGCGCGGCCGGGAATCCAACCGCAAGCTGGACGCCAAGATCCGGCAGGGGGCGCTGGAGATCCTGAGCCGCAAGATCTATGCCGGCTTCGGTCCGACACTAGCGGCGGAATACTTGGCGGACCGGCACGGGATTCGCGCGGGGCGCGAGACCGTGCGGACCTGGATGATCGCAGGCAAGCTGTGGCGTGCCCAGAAGCAGAGCATCGAGAAAATCCACCAGTGGCGGCCACGCCGGTCGCGGGTGGGCGAACTGGTGCAGTGGGACACCAGCGAGCACGCCTGGCTGGAGGAGCGCGGCCCGCAGCTGTACCTGATCAGCATGATCGACGATGCGTCCAGCCGGCTCCATGCGCGCTTTGTGCTGCACGATTCGACCGCCGAGAACATGCGCTTGCTGTGGAGCTACCTGGAGCGGCATGGCCGCCCGGTCAGTTACTATACCGACAAAGCCAGTCTGTTTCAAACGACGCCGAAGATTGCCCGGGATTGCAAAGAAGTGCCGCGCGACGAGCGCCAGCCGTTACCCCCCACGCAGATCGGTCGGGCGCTGGCAGAACTGGGGATCGTTTGGATTGCGGCACACTCGCCGCAGGCCAAGGGCCGCATCGAGCGCAGTTTCCAGACGGCGCAGGATCGGCTGGTGAAAGGTCTGCGAGTGGCCGGAGCCCAAACGCTGGAACAAGCCAATGCGTATCTGGAAGCGAAGTTCCTCCCGTGGTGGAACGAAAAGCTGACGGTGGTGCCAGCCAGTGCAGACGATGCGCACCGTCCCCTCGCCCCGGATCATTCGCTGCCGGCTTCGTTGAGCTATGTCGAAACCAGACAGGTGGGCAACGGCTACACGATCCAGTTCGACCACAAGATCTATCAGATCGCCCGCCAGGACATTCGTGTTGGCCGCCGGGGAGCCCCCGTACGAATCGAAGTGCGGCTCGATGGATCCTTGGCCATGCGCTTCCGCAGTCACTACCTGGTGGTGACCGAGTGTGCGGTGCGCCCCAAAGCGGTAGCCGCGAAGAACAAGCTCAGAACACCTGCCGCTGCGCCACGCCCGAAAAGTCAGTGGATGAAAAACTTCCACCTGACCCACTCCGACAAGACCGCTCTATCCGCGATCCCCACCTCTTCTGGAATCCGCGGCGCCAAGCTCATTCGGTAGGCCGGGCAAAAGCGGCCCGGCCATCATCGCGTTTAGTGTATTCAAAGCCTCCGCTCGAGAGTCTCACCAAAGTATGCTCACTAGCCAAAGCAAAACCCTCGGAGGGTACCCCGCAGGGCCCGGTTGACCGAGGGCTTGCCGCCGCTTACTTCGGAGCCAACTCCGTCGCATCGGCTTTGAATCTTCTCCAGGAACGCGACTCCCCGGAGAATCATCCATACTCTAACCCCACCCTCTTCCCGCTGCCTTCAAAACCGGACATTTCTACTTGGCAGAGGTTAGGACATTTCTACTTG
>Ga0302325_10020324_pt1 | contig 13925 bp, 11 predicted proteins | sample Palsa_T0_2_FD_201948 | JGI IMG/M metagenome (GOLD analysis project Ga0302325, IMG submission 201948) | Peat permafrost microbial communities from Stordalen Mire near Abisko, Sweden - Palsa_T0_2 | ecosystem: Environmental > Terrestrial > Soil > Palsa > Peat permafrost | place: Sweden: Abisko... | reverse complement strand
TATGGGTGTACGGGGATCGATCATGATGCGTCCTGGCCTTTGGTCAAAAAACGTTCGAGGCGGGCGAGCACGTCTTCGATCACCGAGCGCTTCTTGCAGAATGCGAAGCGCACCAGATGATCGGGCTTGCCGCTTTCGAAAAACACACTGAGCGGAATGAGCGCGACACCGGCCTCGCGGACGAGCCGTTCGCAGAATACGCGATCGGACTCGTTGGTGAGACCGCGAATGTCCGCCGTCAGAAAGTAGGTGCCTTCGCAGGCGAGCGCCGCGAAGCCCAGCTTCGAAAGCCCCTGCTCCAGCAGATCGCGCTTCGATTGTAGCTCGCGCGTCAAGCCGAGCGTGAAATCGATTTCGTGTTCGAGCGCATGCGCAATGCCGAGCTGCAGCGCGGGCGATGTGGTGAAGGTGATGAACTGGTGCGCCTTGGCGATCACGTCAATGAGGGGAGCCGCCCCCGTCACCCAGCCGATCTTCCAGCCCGTGAGCGAAAACATCTTTCCGGCGGAACCCACGCGCACGACGCGCTCGGCCATTCCGGGCAAGGTCATCAAAGGAACATGTGGCTTTCCATCAAATACGAGGTGCTCGTAAACCTCGTCGCAAATCGCCACCGCCTGCGAGCCGCGCAACACCATTGCGATGATCTGGAGTTCTTCGCGGTCGAACACGCGGCCGATGGGATTGAGCGGCGTGTTGAGCATCAACACGCGCGTTTTCGGCGTGAACGCCGCCGCCAGCGCCTCCTCCGTCAGCCGCCAATCCGGCGGCGACAGTTTGACGGATTTCACGATCGCACCGGATGCCACAGCCATCGGCCCATAGGAATCGTAAGCGGGCTCGATCAGCACGATCTCATCGCCGGGACCGACGAGGCCCATGATCGACGCGGTCAGCGCTTCGGTACCGCCGGAAGTGACGAGCACGTCCATATCCGGATTGAACGACATTCCATAGAAGCGCTTTGCATGTGCTGCGATCGCGCGGCGCAGTTCGATGCGCCCACGCGTGGGCGGATACTGGTTCGGCCCCTCGATAAGCGCCTTCGCTGCCGCATCGCGGATCGATCGCGGCCCGTCCTCGTCGGGAAACCCCTGCCCCAGATTGACCGCGCCATGCTCGACCGCCAACGCCGACATGACCGTAAAGATGGTCGTGCCCATACCGGCAAAGACAGGATTGAAGCGGGGAATTGGAGGACCGGGAGCCATGATATTTGCCCTAAGTGATAGTCTGCGCCTTGGCAATGCGTACCGCCATTCGACGGCCGCCCTGCCCAATCATTCGGCTGAGCGCCTAAGTTTCGAGCATCTTCTGCTTCAACTGCCACCGCTTGGTCCGTAACCCCTTGAAATAACATGTGGATAGCGCTCGACAGGCTGGCATGAGTCCTGCGAATTCGTTAATGGGGCAGACGGTCCGGCGCGCTGCCCAGGAGCTGACCCATGAAGAAGATCGAAGCAATCATCAAGCCGTTCAAGCTCGATGAGGTGAAAGAGGCGCTGCAGGAAGTCGGCGTGCAAGGCATCACCGTCACCGAAGCCAAGGGCTTCGGCCGACAGAAGGGCCATACGGAGCTTTATCGCGGCGCCGAATATGTGGTGGATTTCCTCCCCAAGGTGAAGATCGAGATCGTCGTGCCGGACGACCGGCTCGAAGCGGCCGTGGAAGCGATCCAGAAAGCCGCGCGCACGGGACGCATCGGCGATGGCAAGATCTTCGTGCTCGATGTGCAGGAAGCCATCCGCATCCGCACCGGCGAAACCGGGGCCGATGCAATCTGAAGCCCGCGGGCCGGGGCGCCCGCTCAGTTCAACGCTCGAAGGAAAGACGCAAACGCCATGTCAAACGCACACACCATCCTGAAGCTCATCAAGGACAAGGAGATCAAGTTCGTCGATCTCCGCTTCACCGATCCGCGCGGCAAGTGGCAGCACGTGACTTTCGACCTGTCGCTTGTGGATGAGGATTTCCTCACCAACGGCACGATGTTCGACGGTTCGTCCATCGCGGGCTGGAAGGCGATCAACGAATCCGACATGACGCTCGTGCCCGATTGCAACACGGCGCTGATCGATCCCTTCTTCGCGCAGACGACGTTGTCGCTGGTATGCGACGTGATCGAGCCCACCACGGGCCAGAATTACGGCCGCTGCCCGCGCTCGATCGCCAAGGCCGCCGAGAAATATGTGCAGTCCGCCGGCGTGGGCGACACGGTCTATTTCGGCCCGGAAGCCGAATTCTTCATCTTCGACGACGTGCGCTTCGACACTGCCATGAACAAGGGCTTCTACTACATCGATTCCGTCGAAGGGGCCTACAACACCGGTACCGAATACGAAACGGGCAATCTGGGCCATCGTCCGGGTGTAAAAGGCGGTTACTTTCCGGTTCCTCCCGTCGATTCCGCGCAAGATATCCGCAGCGAGATGCTCGCCATCATGGGCGATCTGGGCATCGAGCCGGAGAAGCATCACCACGAAGTGGCGACCGCACAGCACGAGCTGGGCTTCAAGTTCAAGACGCTCACCCGCGGTGCCGATGCGATGCAGATCTACAAATATGTCGTCCATCAGGTCGCGGCAGCTTACGGCAAGACGGCGACGTTCATGCCGAAGCCCGTCTTTGGCGACAACGGCTCGGGCATGCATGTGCATCAGTCGATCTGGAAAAGCGGCAAGCCGCTGTTCGCGGGCTCGGGCTATGCCGATCTGTCTGACACCTGCCTCTATTATATCGGCGGCATCATCAAGCACGCGAAGTCGCTCAACGCATTCACCAACCCGCTGACAAATTCCTACAAGCGGTTGATCCCCGGCTTCGAAGCGCCGGTATTGCTCGCCTATTCGTCACGCAACCGTTCGGCATCGTGCCGCATTCCGTTCTCGGCCAGCCCGAACGGCAAGCGCGTCGAAGTGCGCTTCCCGGACCCCGGCGCAAACCCTTATCTCGCCTTTGCGTCGATGTGCATGGCCGGCCTCGACGGCATCGAGAACAAGATCCATCCTGGCGACCCGATGGACAAGGACCTCTATGCGCTGCCGCCGGAAGAGCTGAAGGAAGTGCCGACCGTCTGCGGCTCGCTGCGCCAGGCGCTCGACAGCCTCGATCACGATCGCGCCTATCTGAAAAAAGGCGGCGTGTTTTCCGACGACTTCATCGACAGCTATATCGAGCTGAAGATGACCGAGGTCTATGCCTTCGAGCACACGCCGCATCCGGTCGAGTTCAAGATGTATTACAGCGTCTGATCGCGGTTCCACTCGGCATCGTCGAAAAGGCCGGGAGAAATCCCGGCCTTTTTGTTATCGTGTGTCGGCGCGCCCCCAACGATTGGTTTTCTAAACGCGCGCAAACCATGCCGCGTAGGGCGTGAGCGATAATGTTCCGGCGGTGACGGATACTTCGCCGCAACCGCTTGCGAGCGGTGCTGCTCGGGCCAGAGACGCATCGCGGAACTCGAAATCTTCCTTCGACATGTTGAATACGCAGAGCGTCGTCTCGCTCGGTGTCTTGCGCGCAAACGCGAGAATGGGAGTCGGCGCGTCGAGGAATTCGATTTCCCCGAGGCGCAGCGAGGTGCTCACCTTGCGGGCTGCCAGGAAATTGCGCACGAAGGTCAGCGTGGACGCCTTGTCCCGTTCCTGCTCCGACACCGCGAGTGCGCGATGCGCGGGCGCCATCGGGAGCCAGGGCGTGCCGTCCGTAAAACCGAGGCTGTGGGCGTCTGCGTTCCACGGCATGGGCGTACGGCAGCCGTCGCGGCCCTTGCTGAACGGGTAATAGAGATCGCCGACCGGGTCGCGGAGTTGCCGGCGCGTCAGGTCTGCCTCGGGCAAGCCCAGTTCCTCCCCCTGATAGACGAGCGCCGTGCCCTTCAGCGACAGCAGCAGCGCCAGCATCATCCGCGCAAGCGCCGGCGGCGCGTCCGGCCCACCGAAGCGGGTCAAGGTCCGCATGATGTCGTGATTGCAGAACGCGACGGAGGGCCAATGCGCGGGATACTTGGCGAGCATGGCGAAATGCGCGCGAATGAACTCCGGCCCCAGCTTGCGCGCCTCCAGCAGCGGAAAACTGTAACCGGAATGAAGCCCCACATCGGGCGCCGCAAAGCAGCCGCAGCGTTCGGGTTCCTCCGAAAATTCGCCCATCACGAAGCGGTTTGGATGGCGATCGACCGTGCGCCGGATTTCATCCAACGCTCCAATGTTTTCGGCCAAGTTGCTGTCGTGAAAGTGATATTGGAGGTTCGGTGCATGCGCCCAATGATGCCGAGTTCGCTTGTCCTCGGGAACGCCCGGATTGTCGGCGAGCGACGTATCGTGGAGATAGGCATTGGCGACATCGAGCCGGAATCCGTCGACGCCGCGAGATAGCCACAGATCGAGAACAGCGAGTGCGGCCTCGCGGGCACCCGGATTGCGCCAATTGAGCTTCGGTTGCTGGCGTAGGAATTTGTGGTGGTAATATTGCCTGCGCGCCGGTTGATAAGCCCAGGCCGCACCGCCGAATGCTGCCAACCAGTTGTTGGGTGCCGTGCCGTCTTCGCGCGGAGGCGCCCAGACATACCAATCGGCCTTGTCGCCTCCCTTGAGGCTGTCGCCGAACCACTCGTGCTCGTCGGAGGTGTGCGCGAGCACCTCATCGGTCAGGACCTTGAGCCCCCGCGCATGCGCTGCCGACAGCAACCGTTCGAAATCGAGCAGCGAGCCGTAATCGGCGTTGACGTTTTCGTAGTCCGAGACGTCGTAGCCCCAATCCCGGTTGGATGATGGATGGATGGGCGACAGCCAGATCGCATCCACGCCAAGTCGCGCGATATAGTCGAGCTTCGACTCCAGCCCGGCGAAATCGCCATAGCCATCGCCGTTGGAGTCGCAGAAGCTGCGGATATAGATCTGATAGATCACCGCGCCCCGCCACCAGGGCTCGCTTTTGTCAGAGGCGCTTGGCATCGAGTGCCCCCACCCTAACCTTCCCCGCAAGGGGAGGGGATTGACCAGTATACGTCGTAACTAGGCCGGCCCTTCCTTCACCACCCCCTTTGTGGGGAGGTCGAGGCGCGGAACGCGCTCCGAGTGGAGGACGCTCACACCTCGTCGGCCCGGTTCACGATCTTGCCGACCAACCCGTAAGCCAGAGCCGCTTCGGCGCCCATCCAGAAATTGCGCTCGGTATCCTGCACGATCTTCTCATAAGGCTGGCCGGTCTCGCGCGCGATGGTGCGATTGATGCGCTCCTGCATTTTCAGGATCTCTTCGGCCTCGATCGAGATGTCCGAAGCCTGGCCCTGAATGCCGCCCAACGGCTGATGCAGCAGGAAGCGTGTGTTGGGAAGCGCATAGCGGTTCGCCTTCGGCACACCCAGATAGATATGCGCGCCGGCGCTGGCGACCCAGCCCGTGCCGATCATCTTGATCTTGGGACCCACGAAGCGCAGCACATCGTGAATCGTGTCGCCGGATTCCACGTGGCCGCCGGGCGAATTGATAATCACCCGGATGTCGCCCTCGCCTTCAGCAGCATGGGCGAGCAATTGGGCCGTCACGCGCTCGGCCATCTTCATGTCGACTTCGCCGAAAATCAGAACCGTGCGCGATTTGAACAGCGCGTTCACGACCGGCGAGGATTGCGGCTCGGGGGGCGGCGTCTTGGACTTGTCGTCTTCTTCGTCGAGGCGGTGCAATGCATACTCCTGCAGATGTTCTTCGAATCCCAGCCGCATACTAGCCAAGGCAACCCTGCCGTCCACCATCCCTACAAGGCGTTAACGGCCGCACTTAAAGTAGGGCCAATTTCAGCATGAATCGCGAGGTCGGCGATCCCGTCCTGCTCGGTCGGTTCCCGGTTGAGGATCGCGAGTTTCGCCCCGTGACGCTTGGCGAGTGCGGGAAAACCTGCCGCCGGATAGACCACAAGAGACGTGCCTAGCACAACAAAAAGGTCGCATGCGACCGTCGCCTCATGCGCGCGGGCCATTTCGAGCTCCGGCATCGCCTGGCCGAAGGAAATGGTCGCAGTCTTCACGATGCCGCCGCAGGCCGGACAGTCAGGCGGTGCACCCTTCGCTTCAAAATATGTGCGGATGGAATCGAGTTCCATACGGTGATCGCAGTCGAGGCATTTGGCGTAGCGCGAGTTGCCGTGCAGCTCGATCACCTGCGCCGCCGGCATGCCGGAGTCCTGATGCAGATTGTCGATATTCTGCGTGATCACATGCGACACGCGTCCGCGCGAAACGAGTTCGGCAATCGCCATGTGACCGGCATTCGGTTTCACGGACGCGAATGTCTCCTCCATCGCGAAGCGACGGCGCCACGCCACCTTGCGCATCTCCGCCGAGGCAACGAAATCCTGGAAATCTATGGGCGCCATGCGCGTCCAAATTCCGCCCGGCGAGCGAAAATCCGGAATGCCGGATTCGGTCGAGATGCCCGCACCCGTAAACACGACCGCACGGCGGGATGCGCGCAGCAACGTCGCGAGCAATGCGGCTTGGGGATCAATGGCGGCTGCAGTCACGCGAAGACTCCCGGCAGGTGAGCAGATATAGGGTCTATCGCGGTTCCGCCAAGGCTTCCAGGCGTTTGGCATCGAGCAACACGATGACGCCGCGATGCTCTTCGATCACGCCCTCTTTCCGCCATTTCTGCATCAGCCGGCTGATACTTTCGCGCGTCACGTTCATATGGTTCGCGAGTTCGCGATGCGGCAGGGTCGCGGCCAGCCGGCGACCGCGCGGCGTATCGAATCCGAAATGCTGCGACAGGAACAGAAGCCGTTTTGCGAGCCGCGCCGGCAATTCCAGAAACGCCGCGTCTTCGTAGCTCTCCGCAATCCACCGCGCGCGCGCCGCGAGTGCCGCCATCAATTGCAGCACCACCTCCGGCTCCTTCTTGAGGAACGGAACGAGGTCGCGCCGCCCGACCGCCAACAATTCGACCGCTTCGACCGCCACGACATCGGCCGTCCGCGGGCCGCCATCCGCGAACGCCAGTTCGCCGAACACGGCGCCGGGTCCCAGGAGGTTGAGCGTCACTTCGCGTCCATCGGCGGCGCCCGAGCCGAACTTCACATGGCCGCGGTGAATGATGAACAGGTGCGAGCCCGGCTCGCCGCGGCGAAACACGACTGCACCTTGCGCCAGCACGCGCCATTCGGCGATCGCGGCGACCTGCTTCAATGCGGGTTCGTCCAGACCGCCGAACAGCGTCGTTCGAGTGAGAGCCTCGATTTTTTGCTTGAGCCGCGTGTCGAGAGTACCGGACATGGCGTCAAATACTCCCCAAGACCGGATCAGGCTGCATGCAATCGCCACGCGTCGATACCGGGACATGGCTCCAGCGAACCCACCAGATCGGCATTGCCCTCCACCATGGACTCCCGCGCCTTTTCGCCGACCAGGATGTTCACACGCGCCTCGCGCGTCGCCCATTGCAGCGCCGCGGCGGCATCGGCCGCGTCTCCCAGCAACAGCAATGACATCGAGCGGCCCTTCCCCACAAGACCCATCTGCGCCGGGCCGAAATCGACGCCGATGGCAACCGGCACGACCTTTTCGCCGAGAGAGTCCCGCGACGATTTCGTCCAATCGCTCGCGATGCGCCGCGCGCAGATCAACGCGCGTTCCGCTGCGTCCCGGTTCGAGTCCGTCAAGCCGAACGCAGCGACAACGCCGTCACCGGTATGGGACAGGATCGCGCCGTCCAGCGCAAAAACGGCTGTTTCGGCGATGGAACGATAGGATTGCAGTGTGCCCGCCACCTGCTCCGGCGTCATCGTTTCGGCCAGCGACGTAAAACCGACGAGATCGCAATCAAGAACCGCGACCTGCTTTTCCTGCGGAGACAACTCGTTTCTCTGCGAGGCGAGAATCGTGTCGACGATCTGGGGCGAGAAATACGCCGCGAGAGCGCGGCGCGCCGTTTCGCGGTCGGAGGTCGCGCGTGCCAGCCTGCGGATACGATAAATGGCGAAGCCCAGGACGAGAGTAATCAGCAGAGCTGCCGTGAATGCACCTTTCAGAAGATTGAAATTGAAATATTCCGGCTGGTTCACGGCTCCCAACAGCGCGAGCCCGGTTTTATAGCGCTCGATGTGGATCGTCGCCTGCGTCAGTGTATGTGGGTCCGCAAGGATTACGCGCCAACCGACGGTCCACAGGCCCACGACACCAGCACCCGCGCACCAGACAAGCGACGGCCGCGCTACCGTCGCACTGGACGCGATGAAGCACAGCAGCAGGACGAGCGTGGGCGTCTGAAGCAGCAGCAATTGCGGCGGCACATCCGAGGCGACGCCGAACGGTGCCGGTGCGAGGAACAGAATGCCGATGACGCCGACCTGCAGAAAGATCGCCGCCGCTTCCAGCGCATCTCCGTATCGGATTCGTCTTAGCCGGGTCAGTCGCGCAACGTCGAGCGCGATGAAAACGACAGCCACCACACAGACGCGACCGCCATCGGCAACGCCGAACCGCGCCAGGCTGTAGAGTGCAGAGAACAGTGCGACGCCTGTTCGACCCAAGACCGCGGGCAGATCGTCTGGAATTGAATCGGCACGGTTACCCCAACTTGAGCTCACCGAAGAGTTCATGGAGTAATTCTCCACAAACGAACCGGAGTCTCGCGGCCGCGCAGCTTGTTCTCGCCCAAATCGACAACATGCGAAGGCGTTGAACCGGGGCCCGACAACCGGGCATAAAGAATATCGGACACGACGATGTCGTCCGCGTTCGCGATGTCGAGCATGCGGCGCGCCGTGTTGACCGCATCGCCTACGATGCTGAATGTGCGATTTTCCGCCCCTCCTACATTTCCACAAACTGCGTCCCCCGCATGCAACGCGAGCGATAAAGGGTGTCCCCGTGTTCCAAACGCCATCCTCAGGGCGCGCGCGCAGGCGACGGCCTTTGCGGCCGCGACATCTTCGGAGCCGAGCGCCCCGAAAGTCGCCATCGCCGGGCCACCCGAAAAACGATCGACCACGCCGTCATGTGCAAACACCGTTTCTTCGAAGAGGAGATAGTCGCTCCTGAGGCGCGCAAGATCGTTTGCGGCGGGCATGTTTGCAAACAGGATCGCAACGTTGCGCCGCGCGGGGTTCAAATCGTTTGCATCGCCGGCTGCGATGCGCGCGGCCAACGCTGGCGGGAAAAATCGCTCCAGAAGTGCGGTATCGGCGGCTGCGTGGACCCGCCTGACGACGAATTGCCGGCCCCGATCAATCGCCAGAACGAGAAAGCCCGCGAAGGCACCCAGCAACACAAGCTGGATCACGAAGAAATCTGCCGGCAACACTTCCGGATTCATGAATGTCCGCAGGCCTGAATCGCCAATTCCGGGCCCGAACGGCCCGACATAAAGCGACGCGCCGGCGTAGTGCGAATAGGTATAGTCGATGCCTGCGGCCCAGACGGCGGCCATCAACCCGGACGACCATAACGTCAACCGTCGCGACAGCGGCAACGAATAGATCGCCAGGAACATCAGAAATGCCCCGATGTCCTCATAGCGTACCTCAAGATAGAGCGGAATTTTCTCGATGCCCGGCGGCGCCACAAGCCAGAAGAACTTCAACTCCGAAACCCACAACGTATCGAGCACGATGCAAACTGCGCACCAGAACAACGGTCGCTTCGAACGCATCGCGATCAGGTAAAGCGGCACGCTGAGCAGCGGACCCGCAATATTGGCTAGCAACAAGCCAGCGGGAAACCGGAAGAAGGCCGGGTATTGATGCTTGGTGACGAGGTCGATCAGTGAATTGAGAATCTGAAACGCGAAAAACAGGAGACATCCCGCGATCCCCAACAAGGAACCGGTCCGCGTCTCTCCGGTCAACGCTTCGTCGACCGCAATCGACAACGGATCGCTGGGTTTCGTATCGGATTGCATTGCCATCGGCCCCAGCGGCGAATCTGACCCGCGCCCGGAGAAATCCTACCGTGGGTGCAATCTATCGCACAAACCCCCGACCGCCTGCCGGAGAGCCAAATTACTTCTCGCCGACTTCCCTGCCATCCCGGATAGAGCGGTTCAAGCGGGGTCGCATACGATCCAGTGCTGCATGCGCTTCAGGAAAATGCGCCTCATCGACCATCCCGCAGCGGCTGCAAACTCGCGCACCGCGCTCTCCTTATAGAGCGCCATCAACAGAGGCTTCTCCGGGTCGGAGTCCTTGAAAAAATCGGGGATTGTCTCGTCGATAAACGTTGTGAAGATGAATGTGCCTGTGGGCAAAATATACCTGCGCGCCAATTCCAGCATCGTCCGATAATCCGGGGGCGCAAGATGCGTAAATACGGAAAACAGGCTGACCAGGTCGAACGTCTCGTCCCGGACACCGATATCGGTTTCCACGGAGAGGGGCTGTCCCGTCTTGTGGTAACGCGCATTGTAAATGTCGATATGCTTGTAGGACAACCTGTCGTCCTTCACGTTCGACGACAGGAATTCGATCAAGCCGGGGTCCACATCGACCCCGTGATATCGTTTCACGGGAACCTTTCGGCCGTAGAACGCCTGGGTGAACTTCACGCCGCAGCCGATGTCGAGGATGCTCGTGCCGGAAAGGTCGTCTACGCCCAACTCTCGCGCGACGGCCGCGATCATGTCGACGGCGGAATCGACCGAAGCCTTTTGGTTTTTGGTGAGGGCGCCTCGTCGGAACCGCTCGGGAACGTCGAATTCGCCATCGATACCGGCACCGGGAGTTGGCGGCAACGTTTGCTCGAGTTGGCGTTTGAGAACCAAAATGGATTTTCGGGTCGTCTCGTCCAGTCCCTTCGTCACGTCCAGTTGCTGTTGGAACGCCTCGATGCGCGCGAGCCAGGCCTGTGGGGCATGCATGGCCCGAACCAAAAAAATTCGGGCAAAATCCGAATCGGTCTCAGACCTCGCAAGGTATTCCTGCAGGGCTAAAGACGGATCGCTTGGCCCACTCAATGCGTCCTTGACAAGACCCTTCGTTCCGGATTCATCGTCGGGTTTCTGCGGAGCAGTCATCGGTACCTCGCCAGCACACCATTCTAGCGCATGCGCGATCATGCCCGATACTGTTTGCTTCATACTGCTCCAACGACCCTCCGCTGCTGCGCAGGGTGGCCTGCCACGCGTAGCCCGGAGGGACGAACGGTGGCGCGCCCTAGGGGAGTCGAACCCCTCTTGCAAGAATGAAAATCTTGAGTCCTAACCGATAGACGAAGGGCGCAGGAACGGGCGGCTATAATGGTCCGGGGCGCACTTGGCAAGCGCGGGCTTACCCCCTACAGGCCTGGCGTCTTCAACCTGAATCTGGACCCGGCGCTTGCCGATCCGGCTTTCGCCCCGCCGACATCCTGCCCCATTGGGCGGCCCGACTCGTGCGTAAAAGCCCCCTCCCTCAGGGCCGTATTGGCGGAGGCGATTCCGGCAGGCTGGCAATTGCCGTTCCCAGCGGATCTTCTCATAGGCGCCGTTGATGGACGCGAGCGCGCACCTTGGTGTAGTTTTCACACTCGGGAGGGCGGAAATTGCTTGGGAGCGAATTGTGGATTTCCGTCCCCTTTTTCTGAAACTGAAGCTGCCAGCTCATCGGCGTAACGGCGATATCTTTCATTGCTGGGATCGAGTTCGGCGGCTCGACGGGCCGACGCCAGCGCATCCGGTTTGCGGCCGGTGCGCTTGAGAACACTCGCCAAAAAAGAATGCGCGACCGCGTTGCCGGGTGAGAGCGCAGTGAAGCGCCGGGCCAGTTGCTCTGCCTCGACGTATCGTCCCAACTTCATGTCAATGCGTATCAACATCTGAAGGACCCTCGCATTACTGGGATCGAGCGCCAACGCGTTTGTCAGAACCAAAGCGGCGTCCTCGTCCTTTGCCCGGCGGGCGAGTGCGTAACCGAGACAGGCAAGAATTTCTGCGTTGTGCGGCTCGATCAAAAGACACGCGCGACAAATCCGCTCGGTAGACTCAAAATCCTTGATCAAAAAAGACGTCTGCGCCGCGAAATTAAGCACGTCAAAATTGTCCGCGAAGCGCTGTTCGACAAATCGAATAAGCAAGCAGGTCATATTCAATTCGCTCAAAGTCACCGATCGTCGGATAATCGATTTGGTCAACGCGGGATCGCGAAGCCGATCGAATGCCAACGCTTTTGCCGCCGTCGACTCGCCAGCAATTCCCGCCTGTTCGAAAATCGCAGCACTGGCCAGTAAAGCGAAACAGGCATTCTCACCATATTCGTGAGCAATCGTGCGCAGTCTCGCGGCCAATGCCAGAGCCGGTTCTGGCTCGCGATCGTGCAAGTGGAGCTTTGCGACAGCGAAATAGTATTGCCAATCTGCCGCGTCATCGCCTTCCGGGGGTTGTTCCTCCAACCTTTTGCGCGCTTCGTCGAACCGACGCTCCTTCACCAAGTTGCCGATCGACAGACGTCGTTCATAGACAGCCGCCGCGGTGCGTTGTTCGATACCGCTCAAATACCGGTTACACAAATTGGTCATGATGCGGCCGACAAAGTCCGACTCGACATGCCGGAGATCATTCGCCCAGACATTGGCCTGCTTGGTGAGCATCGCCGATTCATAGGCGGGCAGGTAGTCGACGTTCGAATACTCTTCCGCGATCTGACCGGCTACGGCGCGCAAGACGCTCTTCGAGTGCATGTTGGCAATCATCACGTCGTCGGCCGTAAAGGTTCGCGCAAGCGGTTGGGGCGATATCGTCAACAGGATATTCGCCCGGCCATTTGCAGACAGGAGATCGATAGTCTTCTTTGTGAATTCGTAAGTTTCTTGATAGCTAAGCCGCTTGAATGCGAACCGGCCGCCCTCGTTTTGCTTTCTCAGATGGGCGTTAAATTCGATATATTGCCCCGTCTTTCGGTCGAGCCAGCACTCGATGAGGCCGAGCGTCATCACCACGATGTCGCTCGCGAATGCTTTTTCGAACAGCCCGTAGTGCAAGCGGCGCAATGACAGCAATTCCTCGCGGCTCGCGCCCGATCTTCCCGGAGTCAACCGCTGAAGATCGATGTATTGGCCGTTACCGATCTCGAGAAGAAACGGCTCGATATCCAAGTCCGTGACGATACCGTCGCGATCCCGAATGCGTTTGGTCCATGCAAATTCCTGATAGATTGAAACAGGGGAATATTTGATGATGAGTTCGTAAAAGCTTTGTGATGGCGGCGAGACCGATTCCCTGATGTAGCGGCGCGTTATGGTGTGCAGCATCAGGGCTGATAGATGACCGTCAACATTCTGGGCGAAGCAGCTTCCGACAGTGAAGACTTGGGAACCCGAATGGAGATGAAACCTGGGATTTATCTCCGGCCAGCATTCCGGCTCCAGACGGTTGGGCAGCGCCCGAACAGGCCATCGCGACGCACGATTGTGCTCCGTCCGTGCGATAGCGTCTTCCAACTCTACTTCACTCATGAACTTGCACTTTGCAGCCCCCAACGTAGCTTCAGGAGACACTCTCTGCCCTGTCAACGTGGTCGCCTGCCATCTGACGCTCCGGCGCTGATCTGGCAAGCCCGGCTTCACGCCCCGGCGGGCGCGGCGTCTTCCACCTGAAACTGGACCCGGCGCTGGCCGTTCCACTCGTCTGCCCGCAGATAGCCCGCCACATGCAGCAGTGCGCCTTGGGTGTGCAAGAGCCCTTCCCCCAGAGCCGTATCGACGGCCCTGAAGGCGATTGCGCCCAACTGGCCGCCATCGGCGCCCCGGAACCTGACCCGGACGTGCTTCTTGCCCACGACGTCTGCGAATGCCACCCGAACGTCGGATGCCACGGCGAGGGGCTCCGGATTGCCGGCTCCAAACGGGCCCAGCTTGGCCAACTCCTCCGCCAGCCCCAGGGTCGCACCGGAAACCGAAATCGCGCAATCGAGCACCAGATCGTTGGCCGCCGCGAGCGCCGCACCGGCGTTTGCGAATT
>Ga0302325_10020323_pt1 | contig 13926 bp, 10 predicted proteins | sample Palsa_T0_2_FD_201948 | JGI IMG/M metagenome (GOLD analysis project Ga0302325, IMG submission 201948) | Peat permafrost microbial communities from Stordalen Mire near Abisko, Sweden - Palsa_T0_2 | ecosystem: Environmental > Terrestrial > Soil > Palsa > Peat permafrost | place: Sweden: Abisko... | reverse complement strand
AACCTTCTCCAATTCCGCGATATTCACGCTGCAACCAATGAGGTCTGGCCAACCCGCGGACGATTGGGCAATCAAGGTTACTATGACTTTGCGAATAGCTTCGCTACACATACATGTGACAGCTCCTGCTTCTTCTCCCCTCTCTTCCTGTGCTCTTCAGCTTATATTCTAAGATCTCACTTTGAGAGTTGTCTACATACGTGCTGTCACATTGAATTTTATTGATTTTATTTCTCCAAATTCTCTTATAAATTTAGCAGAGGTCCCCTCATCTTGTTGCCTCCATTGAACGCAGGGCATCGAAAGGCAAAGACCGCGCTAAAAAGTATATATATATCCTTCAATTAAACTGTTTCTCTGATAAAACCGTCTATAGTAAGCACCGTAAATAATATTATTAGCTGCCTTTGCTTATTTTAACTAAATAGCTATGGAAGATGCTATATTATTCAATCCTTCTTCCATGCAGTAATTAGAACACACTTTTTGTGACAGTTCCAGCTGCCACTGCCACGCTACTATGCGGCCGTTGCATGGCTACCATGATATAACTATGTTACATAATACCAACCATGTATATGTATAGCTTACCACCCTCCTTCTCCCTCTTCTTCTTTCTTTAGCTTTAAATCCTCGAATAAAGACCCATTTCTACGAGATCAATTGTAAACCACTTCCACCTAGAGTGAAGTGTATCTTGACCCTTCTCGTACAAGGCCCGTCACACCTTTATCCTCCACGAAACTAATCACAAAAGCGAAGTTTTATAGGCGCGAAGAGAGAACACTCAGAGAGTCGGAAACATCCTAGACCGGAGAGGGATGAGGTTGAGGAAGATAATATGGCTGAAGATGACTTTGTGGAAGAAGTCAAAGCTAAACTTAAGAAACTCAAGTTAGAAAGAGAGAATAGGAAAGCAGAGCGCCAAGATCTAATCCGGGGAGAGGTTGGAAAGAGAGTAAGGCTCTTTTGCTGCTCATGCGAAAAGGATACTGGAGTTAAAAAAGGGGGGTACTAGAGAATTTGAATATTCCTCCTGTAAGCATGACAGATGTCTTATATGTTATAGTGGGAAATGTAAATAGGATTCGGGTAGTTACGTAGTTTCTACGGCTCGAAGCACACCGCCCTTTCAATCAGAATTCTTGCCATCACACCGTTGTCATCTTTCCTAGCTAGAATACTAGGTTGGTTCAGGTTAGAGGGAACTGAGTCATGAACTGTATGCCGGAGAAACAAATGATGAATGCATGTTAAAAGTTGCTTTGCCCGGTTTCATCATGAGTCGAAACCTGAACTATAGCGTGAGTTGATCCAGGGACTTTGTTCGAGAGGGGTTGATATTCTAAATATTTGGAGAAATTAATTTCATTCAAGGTCTATGAAAGAAAGGATAATGGGACTTGAGATCAAAGGTTTAGTTTGGTAGCTTTCGCTAGGAGTTGTGCAGCTTGTGTAATTCGAGTCTTAGTTGCGCGTTCTCAGATGGAGCGTGGAAAGGCTTTGAGTGCGAGACGTGGTGCTGTAGTCGGAACGGAGAGTCGTCGTTTGCGTTCTGCTGTGCGAGGTGCAGAATAGAAGGGTTCCCTCTCACCGGCCTCAACCACTCGACTTGAAATTTGAAAACCTTCTATATCTATATCTATATCTATATCTATATCTATATCTATATCTATATATCTATATCTATAATACTACGATTTGGGCCGAAGTTCTGCCGAAAAAGGCACCCCACGTGACCTGCCCTGTGCACCAACTTTTCTTGCGCCCAGCCGAGTAGGGCGTCGTAGGCGACCCCTCGTAATGCCATAACTTCAAAGAAATAATACGATATTGGCGATATTTCGAGTATTCTCTATAATCTGGAAAGTTTTAGAATTTTCCAGGGACTTTAAAAAATCGAGAAAATTTTGGTGGGGTTAACACGGGCGTTGAGGGTGAACCCTTCTAACTCGTAACTCGTAGGTTACAGTGCGTAGTAAGCAAGCCTCACTATTCCGGCCAGAACTTTCGTGTCACTCTTCAACATTCTCCGCGCCATCTCTGCCATCTCACAACGCTCTGTATATCGCAAAACTCCATGCTAACAACGTTGCGGCCGAGCTGGGTTTCCCACAAAATTCTTTAGCATTATGAGTTTGCCTCCAGTCAACCCGCCGATACGAATTCTTATCCGGACTCGCCTAGCCCAACTTCAAAAGATTCATCATTCCATTGATCAGGCCGATACAGAATTGATTAAAAAGCTTTGTGATAAGCTATCTATTAACGATGAGAGGGAAATTAGCCATCTTATCACGAGGATCTCGGACGTTAAGAAGTTGGACGACCAGAAGCTGGACGACGAGAAGTTAGTTGATATCGTTTTCGACTATGGTATACCAACAATCAGGTGCCAACCTTCAGTCATAGCTTATGCTATTGAAGTCAAAGGACCGGATTTGATCGTCACGCAACTTTCCGAGCCATACATAAGAGGATTCGTGAACCGGACCGTGGATACATACGATGAAATAAATTTCGAGAATAACCGGTGTTTCCCAATTCGGCCAGACATCCGAGCAGAGACTCAAAGACAACGACGTGCTATGCTTCCAGTAAGTAATCTTAGATTTTAATATTAGATATTTAATTCTAACATCTTAACAGACATAAGCATTTACGCTATGCCCGTATGACCGTAATTGCTAGTTTGTTAGCTTTGGGCGACAGGCGCGAGTGGGGATATTTTATAGATTAGTAGGACGTTATAAAAATTTGGAAGCTCTTGCCAATTCTTTATTCTTTTTATAGCATTCTGAAATCCATAGCCAAAACCACCAGTCGCAACCTACTTTCCTACTTCAGATCACATGTCTAGTTCATCATGCTCAACCAGAGCTTTCTGTTGCCGTGCTATCTGGAGTAGTAGCTAAACAACCACAATGACCAGGTTTTTTAATTGTGTCCGCCCAAGTAGTTCCTTCAAAAGGGCAGTTATATGCATCCCCTTCTTTATTCCTTTCGCACTTGTCCGGCACATCGTCTAATGAACATGAACACCCCTCCCATTCGTAAGTCCTAATCTTGCACATGACGGCTTTATTTCGCGGGCTTTATACCCTAGTTTATTAGCTATAGACTCTAGACATTTTGGGATAAACTTACAACACTAATTGAGATGTTTTCGTAGAATAAAGCCCGTAGAATCGTAGCTCAAAATGCCACTTTAGATAACCTGGGGAATTAACAAAATTTGTTCTCACAAACACAAAAATTAGAATTAGCATACCGTGAGGAGCTAATATAAATCTTCTAAAGCCTTATAGTAATGTTAACGTGAAGCGAAACACATAGACCATTATATAACTACTGCTTGGATGAGGCTCCTTCACCGAAGATGCATGACAATTGATGTGCTAGCGAAATAATCTATATAAGGCGATTGCATGGGCCCCGTTTGTGCCTATTGTTTCAATGAGGCGAACATAAGGCGAGCGGACATGCAAGGCTTCCACAGTCCGAGACGATAAGGCTCGGACAGTGTGTCAAAGGATTATTCATATTAATCAATTAATATTCTATTTTAATCAATGAATAATAAAATATGATTAGATATCCTTATAAAAAACTTGATTAGACTAGAATAATTAATCACGTGGTCTAGTTTTATTTTAATGTTTATTCGAGTTTATATAAAAGATATTAATAAAAAGTCTAAAGACTTGATGTGACGGAACGTCACGTGGTATACGATCACTGGGCGGTTCCGGGCACCTGTTCCTTATATAGTAGAATAGCGAATTGATCTCTGATCAATTCTTGTGCCTTTTGGCCAGATGATGCAGTGGATTAAAGCTATTCAGTCCGCGAGACGTCACACTTAATAGTTATTTCGATTTATGGTTTCATTTTATTAGATATTTAAATACATTTTACATAATATATAAAGTTACTTTTTATCACGCCGCGTGCGAAGAAATTACACTTGTTTTATTCATGTGATTTATAGCTTGATTATTCGGGCGTAGTCGACTTATTATATTATAATGATATCGATTAAGTTAGCACCACTGCTTCGAATTAATATTGTTTTTGGCTATTTGAAAACAAAATACAAGAAGGAAAAGGCATTATATATACCTACGTGATATATTAATTAATTATATTCTTTTTTAATCAACTAATAGCGAAATAGAATATGATTAGTACATAAAATGTTTGATTAGGTTAGACTAATAGCTATTAATCTATTCTAATCTAATCATTTGACACACTGGCCCCTCGGATGGTAATATTAAGGGCGTTTAAGGGGATTCCGAGGTGGTTCAGATCAAGGCTTTATTTCATCCGATATGCCGTTTAAGGGTCGCATTTTTTAACATATGTTCTGGCCCAGTCAGGAATTCGGCCATTCGCGAATAGCACTATGCCGGTCGTGAATTTTGTATGGCGATTTCCTATTCACGAATTTTCGCTTAAATTCTAAGTTATCTACTTTGAAATTAAATTATTAGATAACCACGGAAGCATTTTATAAGATAATTTAATAATTTAATATTATTTTAATTAAATTGTTTAAATATAAAGAATTTGTAATGTGTTTATAGGATTTAAGTAGGTTATATTTAAAGAAATTTTTTTTTTAAAAAAAAGGCTAATTTATATAAAACTTAATATATCTTTATAAGAAAGTTCTATTTTTAGAATAAATTATAATAAACCCGATAATATAAGTTAAGCTCTATTTAAATAACTTATAAACTTAAGAAGTTACTAAAAATTCGTGACTGGCCGAGTTCCTGACTGGGCCGGAACAGATATCACTGTAGTTATATACTGAACATGTCAGGTTTTCTGAGCCAGAAGCTAGAACTATGGTTACATTAGCAAATATGGAAAGATGTGGAGGCTTTACTTAGCAGATTGGTGTCAGACTCCGCTTCTACAAAGGGGTATAATACGAGTTATGGAAGCCAAGATAATCTTATGATACACAATGTGGAGGCAGCCAAGGACGATAACCAATACAGGAATTAACCCAGTGCTTGACGGTACTAGATAGTTGACGGCACTAGATGGTTGACGGCACTGGATGGTTGACGGCATTGGATGGTTGACGGCATTGGAAGGAAGTCGGTTTGAATTTGTACGTCTGTCTGTTTACTATCTTGTCCTTCCACGGCGGCGCGGGCTAAACTTCACCTGACCGTCGCAAGTTGAGGAAGTCGGGAGGTATTTATGGTGACCTCAAGCAGGCAACGACCAGGAAACCTTCCCCTTCGAGTATTAAGTCCGGATTGCACTGTCCTGGTCGCCGTCGTCAGTTCTTGAGACGATCCTCCCTCTCAGTTGGCGTTATTGGCATCTAAATAGTGGGATCTGCGTTCCGCTCGGGAACAATAACCTGAATTAGAAGCTGATAGTATCCGTGATATCCTTTTAGCCCCTATTCCGCCTACTCAGCACGGAGACCTGCATACCTGCATATTTCGCCGGAAGAAGGCCGTATATCTTGTCGCGCAAATTTCTCCACGGTAGCAAAACTATAAAGAGGCCTATGCCCGCCCGCTCTCACCCTCTCACCCAGCTTCTCACTGGATTTTTCTGTACTAAGGTTAGGCAATAATGCGTCTCAAATAAGGAAATAAATATGGCAGCCTCTATACTATCTACAAGGGAGTTTCTACCTTGAGATCTTCACCACCCTCCATATATCCTATGACATTAAAATTCGTCATCAGCCAAGTTCACAGCGGCATCCATTGATTATGATTTTGCCCGACAGAATAGAAAGCCACTTTCCAAAGGGCGATGTGCAACAAAGATATCTGACAGGCTCGTGATTAGACTCTTGTATAAGGTCACGTGCGATGCGCAATTTCCTGTTGTAACGAAGTCGAGGAGACACACGCCCTTGTTTATAATGAAGCTCTCGAAGCGCTGGCAGCCCGTAAAGAAACTTCTCAAGGGCTCAATTGTAAAGTGAACTGTAATGAATTGGGGAAAAGTCGACTTTATCGAGGCCGATAAGAAACGTTGGGGGCCGTTTTTGGTGCCTCGCTTCAAAATTTGGAGCTAATGACGTCCTATGTGCAGCCACGAACTTCACTCAGATCATTCCTCGTTACGACGGGCAGTCAGGCACCTTGATGCTTCGCACTCTGGAGAGCATTATTATTTGACTGTCTGCTTGACCCCCCAATTGACAAGCAACTTGATTTTCAATGGCAACAACAGCTGCTGGAAAAAGAGGACCTTCGGTCTTGGTATGTACTTCAAAACCCCCAGCAGATTTCATTCCTAAAGCTTCTGCTGGACAAGCTTGACTGTGCAAGCTTCTCGATTACAATGCTAACTCCCCCCTCAGGTAACAGACTCCCGCGAACGACCGCCGGCAGTTCGTAATAATAGTCAACGCCCTGGAACCAGCGGACCAGGCGCAGTCCGCAATCGCATGCCAACACGTTTCATATCCGTCGACAACGTCCTTCAATATGCATCCGAGATCCCTTCCGGTCAAGCCCGTGGACCCCCGGGTCGCCGGCCTACACCTGCAGCACAGCGCAAGCCTGCCAATCCACCAGCCATTGCTGCCCGAGTAGCACAGCAAAATGTCCCTGGCCGAAGCACGAAGGTCAGCGAAAAATTAGTTCTGATTCCGGAGACAGTGAATGAGAAGGAAGAATCAGATGATGAAACAGGCGAGCGACGGCTGAGCTTGGATGGAGATGAGGGACCACTGAAGGATGCCGAGATGGATGTGCTGAAGAAAAGGGGCGGGATCCGTGGGAAGAGTTATGCGGAACGTTTACCCAAAGCGAAGAGAGCGGAGAAGTTGGCGAGGGTGACCGCGTATTGCACTGCTCAGGGATATAAAACGAAAGCTACGGCTACGTTTGTGAAGGAGCATCATGGGGCGAAGACAAAGTTATATGATGATTGTCTTTATACGGTTTATCATCTACCGTTATTACCTGGCAGTGAAGGGTTCAGGATCAGGAGTAGTCCTGTCTTGAAGAGTCCTGGGGGCAAGGCGGTACTGGATGAAGAGATTGAGAGGAGTGAAAGGAGGGATTATCACGAGGGATATTTCGAGGATACGGATACCTACGGCGTTAGGGGTGGGGAAGAAAGTCCGAGGAATGAGAGCGATGATGACAGAAGGAGGCGGGAAGATGAAGGGCGTCGGTCCAGAGAGGAGACCCGAGTACTAGCTCAAGGCCGAAGAGGAGACAGCCCGAATCGGATTGCACCAGATGCTACCACGTTCGGAGAGATGTTCGTCTTTTCATACGGAGTAGTTGTATTCTGGAATTTTACCGAACGCCAAGAGAAGGATATTCTAGCCGATTTGACTTTCTCAGAACATGAGACAGGCATTTCTTTGGTCTCTCGACCAGTGGAAGAAGATGACTTCGAAACGGAAGAGCTCCATTTCGAGTATAGTCCTCTTGTTGAACGTCCCAGAGTGTTCAATGACATGATTACACTCCGAAGCGGAGATCATATGATCAAGCTCGCAATGAGCCATGCGATTGCCCAGAGTACAAAATTGAGCTTTTTCGAAGAGAGAATGTCCCAGACGATGTTGGACGCTAAGCATGTTCCCAAACATCTGGCTCTCACAGGTCAGCTGGGCATGGATAGAAAGGAGATCGTCAAGATCTTGGGTCGACTCTTCAAGAGTCGTGTTGATGTCAACCTTTGTAAGTTCTTGAATCGTCCCTTCTGACTATCCACTAATGTTACCAGCATCCAATATCCTAGACGTACCGAATTTCTTCTGGGACTCAGAACCTACACTTCACCCACTCTACTTTGCTATTCGCGAGTATCTAGAAATCACACCCCGCATCAAAGTTCTCAACGAACGCTGCAGAGTCTTCCTAGAACTTGCAGAAATTCTCAGTGACAGCATTGCAGATACGAAGATGAGTACGATTACATGGATCATCATCGTTCTTATTGTGGTTAGCATTGGTGTTACAGTTACAGAAGTAGGATTGAGGTTTGGTATGTTAGAGAAGGGGAAGAATGAGAGGGCGGGGTTGATTGGTCATGTGGGGACGGTGGGAAGGAATTGGACCAGAGCGGACTTCGATGCACCGCAACTTCAGGCTATTTGCGGTGCCGAGTTTGTAGGGAAGACATTTGCGGAGCCAGAGTTGTAGGATATGGTTGCTGTTCTTAATGCTTCAGGTTTGCATAGCAATGGCGTCAGGTGTTAGGGCAAACTATCAGGAATACTGATAAACTTCGTTGTTATATCTCATATGGAAACAATTACCACGTACTATCTTCCAAGCATGCATTGGTTAAGGTGAGGTTCTGTGTTCTGGCTCATCTCTTGTAATAATCGAGCGAACAGCCGACTATTATGCACTCTTATCTCTTCGCAGAAATACGAGTGCTAGCATAGATACATATAGTGATCATTTTCTAGCATTCAAATGAAGGCATCTCAAAACTTTGCCGGCTTTATCAAATACCTTGGATAAAAAGCGACTTCACTCTACTTATTTCATCCAGTTATTCTTCAGATAAAATTGACTTCTTCCACCTCAAGGCCTTCAAGTAGTTGCTCATTAAATCAACTTTACTGAGCTGCAAAGCACCCCCTATTCACCACCGCAAGACGGCTGGAGCTATTCAGAAGCATTCCTGAGGATATGTGACTCACCAGCAACGTAGATAATCGACCATCTTCAAGGCAGCATAAAAGATGCTGGCTTCTTCACTCCGTCTCCAAGATCCATCAACCTTCTAAAGTTTTCTTTCCCTCCTATCCTCTTCTACCCAAACCTTACTAGAGAGGTATTTAAATTGGAGCAAACCTAGATTCTTGCAACTTAGTCCATTTCCCATGTCGATTATATATAAAGAACGGTTTAGAATCCGAATTAAAAGAGAAAAACTACTCCCTCACTTCTTTGAAATTATCTAAAAGCGGATTTAATCAGAAACTAATTTTGATTTCGGGCAATTACCTATCTCTAGGTGATCTTTAAGTATTTTTAATAAGCATATTGCTTATCCACCAATTCAAGTGAACCCCTATTCCGGCTTCCAACCATATCGTTTGCTCCTTTAAAGGTTCTGGTGGGAGACTGGATGTCCAAATTAAATCTTTCCTGTCATTGCCCAGCAGTCCAAAATATTTCAGCGCATATTCACAATGTCCATTCTAAGCTCAGCCCCTCCAGCCCCCATCCATTTCCGACAATTCACCCCAATTCAGTAACAGCCAACAATTCTCTGAATAATTGAAGCGCAATTCACTGAGCAAAAGATGGGACTCTATCTCCTAGCATTGCATTTAAGCTTGGGATTTCCTCTAAATTCCATTTCCTTCCCATTACAAAACAATCCCAACAAACTTTTCGATCCTTGGTCCTCAACCACAACCACAACCACAACCCACATACAGACTCTTGACTACGCAATCTTCCAGCTACACTCGGATATTCAAGCCTTTATACACAGTCTTCTGCCCACAGTTGAAGTTGATTCAGAGGTATGTTCCGTCCCGTTTTGGTAATTGCGTTTAATGTCCAACCTAACTTCAGACACTCTTGCTGCACGAAACAAGGGTGCGGCGTGGTTAGGTGATGTTTGGAAATGTAGCAGGAGTTAGAATAGATATGACTAAAATTCACGTTGCTCTTAAGCTAGTTATGGTATAGAGATTATGGGCAAGACGATTATTGCATTTAACCTATACGATATTTATCAATTTTAGCCTTACCTTAGTTTTGTCTCATGAGGGCGTTGGATGTTTTAAGGAAACAACCAAGGATACTTTGTAGGCTTGATACATTCATGTAATATGATTTCCAGTGCAATTTCATGTTCAAACTGTCTCGTGGATGCTGTATTTATGTGCCTAGGTATATATCTTCATATTTTAAGACTTTAAGTGAACCTCCGATTTGAGAACACCCCACCGGCCGTATCCACGGTCGAAGTGTAGCTTCAAATTGGGAGACTGAAGTATTTAAATTAGTTCAGTCTTCGCTATCCTTCATTTTATGTCACGAATGATATGTTTTGGGCGTTACATTAATGATGCCTCGATCAATACCCAAAACACCTCCATATTCACCCCACAGCTCGGCCACAAGACTTGACTGCAATCCCTTAAATTTCTGGATAACAAGATGTGATTCACAACAGCCAAGTTGGGATCCCGTCAAAGGTTTTATTTAAGGCGTAAAATTCAACTCTTCTTCCTTTTGAACTCAACCACCAACCACCATAACTCCGGTCCTAAGATCTTCCCACATAACCACAACCACTCAAGGCAAGACAACCTCTGTGCTTCCCCTTTACCTACCCATAAGGTACTAACACACAACTAGATATTCGGCCTTCAACAACTTTCCCGAAAACCAAAACAACCCAAACTCTCCTAACCTCTCTTCCGAAGTTTGTTCCCTCCCCACTAACACCCCTTTCCCTCCACATCCTCAGTGGCTAATCAAAACAGGGACCTTCAGACCCTCAAAAAATCCAAAATGCCTAAGAACAAAAAATCTACCCTACACCACTGTCCCCTCAAGAGAAAGGGTAACTGTCGTAAGGCTTATACACCAAACGGCCAGCCTTACTGCAAGGCCCACCAAACCTATTGCAAGCAGTGCCCGGACCAACATAAGTTCATCCCGACGACGGAGAAATGCCCCGAATGCGAGTGGGCGCATGAGGATTATCGAGGACAACGATGAGGCCTTAGATTTTTTTATGATGGTCGCTGTGATGGATAGGGATGATGGATCTGCTTTCTTTGACATGAGATTCCTTTCTTTTGCAGCATGGGGTACTTTTTCTGCATTTTAAGGGGTTGCATCATGGGTCTCTTTTTATGGAGCTCATACTGCTAGGGAGTTAGGAGTTCCTTTTCGCATGCATGGCGTTGGGATGACTGGAGATCATTCGTGGGGGATTTTTTTGAGCATAGCGATGGAGTTTTCGGGAATTTGAGCGTGTCACTTTCACGAGACTAGTTTCTCTTTTTAAGACATCCAATCAAGAAATCGTCTTTGAAATTTCTTCTTTAGAACGTAAATTTTGATGCAAGGGAAATGGTATTATGGCAAGAGCAATGCATGTATTGGGTTGATGTACATCTCTCCAAGTTTCTGTCCCTATGCATCACCCACGTTTCCCTCCAGTGCTACTCTATTCTCTCTCTCATCCTCTCACTCAGCATTAACCTTGACATCTTCCTCAGCTTTCAATCCTGTTGACTTGAAATACTCGTCCCAATCTGCCACAAACTTGTCGTATCTCTTCCAGTCCTGTGAGTCAGAAAATCCGTAGAGCGCAAACCTGGCCAAAGCACGAACCCAAAGTCCACGGTGGTAAGTATCCTCTATGTAGGTAGGTTCTTCTCGAGCCATGATCTGGTCGAAGTGTGCCTTGATGAGAAGCTCATCGTTGGTGAGATCACGTTCAGGTTTTGTGTCTCGATTGCCAGACCAACTTAAGGTACGCTCACCTTCATCGAACCAGAGCCACGATTGTGGATTCCTTGCCAGAACCAGCGGGACTGAGAGAGCATCATCCCAATCAAGAACACCAGTAATGACCCATTTCTGCTCCTGAGCTGGTGGCTGCCCTTGCATGCCCTCTTTGTCCTCCGGAAGAACTCCAACAATAGCAGTAGGCTCTTCCTTCTGTGATCCATTGCGTTTCTCTAGAGACGAGATTTCCAGTGTGTGCCGATATATTGTACTGGATTGATCCTCTATCTCAACTCGGATTCTGTGTTTGCAGGACCTCGCAGAATCATTCTTAACCTTGACCATGACAGAATGCTTGTGGCCCGAGTCGGGAGAACCATCGACCGTGAAATGGGCAGAATGTTGACAAATCTTCGAGGGGTCAGTTTGTACCTGCGGCGGTGCGGATATCTCAATAGTATCTCCGTCAGTACTCCTGACTTGCTTCTCCGTGTCGTCTGAATTGTCTTCGGCTATGTCAAAACGGTTGATCAAGATGTTGCACGCCGAAAGATCCCAATGCCAGAGTACATTTCCAAGGTCACGAGTCCGCATCATACCGGCTGTCTCCATTTCCTTCACAATTGCCTGTAATCGCTCGTACTTCTCCACCATTGCTTTGCTTTCTTGATCTTCCTTATCTTGCCTCCAATTCTCGAGCATTGCGATTAGGAGAGATGTGATGTGTTGCTTCTTAACAGGTGGTTGATCTTGGATAGGATTTTTACGGAACCCTGTGATTTTCACGGCTTTCAAAAGAGCTGGAGGATCATAGGAAAGCTGGGGAAGAGACCGCGCTCCTATCAGCCGGCCAGGCTTGTCAAGCTTGATTTTCCCCAGCTTCATCACCAATTCAGCAACTGAGGTGGTAATCTGGAGTTTCTCGGCAAGAGGAAGATCATAGAACACGCTCTGGAGAGTGTGACCAGGAACCCGCGCCTGGAGAACCCACTGAGATGAGATTGCGTTCTTGGTTGTCATGTCGTAGGCGAGGATGGATGGAACTTTGAGGAAGTCAAACTGAGAAAGGTACAGCAGAACTGAGATTTGGTCACTAATTTCGTAAGGCTGTTTGTCATCTAGGGCAAAACGTGGGATCCTGAGAATGCAGTGTTGGTGCTCGCCCGATGCAAAAGTCAAGCCAACGATTCGGTTGAAGCTTCCCCCATCCATCCGCTCAACTTCAGATGGTTGTCCATATCCAATCTCGTGGCACAATTGAATGACCTTATGTTTGAAATTGGCGAATGGCTCTTGCCCGTATTCGTAAGTCGACGAAGATTTGCTGCCGGCATAGCTTGAAGAATCGGAACTCCGAGAGCTCCTGGCAACTCCATGAGAACGTACGCTGGAAGGTTTCGAAATTATGGGTGATGGTGGATTCATAGACTTGTCCGGATTTTTCTTCTCGGGAAGAGTGATATTGAGGTTTGATTCAGATTCAAAAGCTGGAGTATCTGATCCTCTGGTGGTTGTTGCGGATTCCGATGACGCTGAATCGAGATTTTGGGGCCCTGAACTCATCTGTGTAGCTAACACGGAGTCTCTGGGGAGAATTACTGCGGCACTAGTGGCGTTCGGCTTGTTTACAGATCCTGGAGCCGTGATGTTGATAGGAGGAGAAAAGTCTTCTTCCAAAGTCGCCCCGAATTGAGGAAGATATTCGGAGTGGTGCGACATGTGACTCATTGCACGCAAACTGAAGTTGTTGAGCTGCGTTTTGTGAGATTTTTGGCTGTCAAACGTTTGACTATGTGTCTTTCTGCATAAGATGGAAGATATGACGACGTCGCGATCAAGGAAGGAGCGTCTGAATGAATTAACTACAACTATTGCAGTTGTTGTAGTTGACAGAAAGGAAAAAGCGCTTGCCCATAGGAAGAGTCATTCTTATTTTGCGAAATTTACAAACCTTCGCATTCACTTTTGAATTTTTGGGTCGTCATATAGGTAGGTAGTGATTTCTTTGTTTGAAGGTGAAAACGTGACTGCCTCAGGGGTAAAATTTAGAGATGGTCACGTGGAAATCTAAGCGAGATCGATTAGTCATTTCTCCTAATCACCTCTGCTCATTCCACCATGCCGTGTTTCACTCACTTGTCTTTCCACTCTCGTACATGAGAAGAATTGGGGATTCCACACGACCTCGAAATGACTCGCTAATACTGTTTGGAGATTCTTCGAATGTTCCCCCGAGCCGAGACATAGGATTATTGAATTCCTAGATGGGCAAAACCCCCTTTGGCAGAATGGAGAGCTCTGAACCCTCAGGATTGCAACCATGTACCTTCCCATAGAAGTATGCTGCTCCAAATATCCATGCCGCCTGAGGGAGGCCATCGGAGATGTGGGGTAGAGCGTATCTCAGGGTCTACATTCCCGTCAAGTGGCGATAGCAACGACCCATCAACAAAAATACCTGTTTGTATAAAGTTCATGATAA